>NPIE01004066.1_pt1 | contig 60460 bp, 44 predicted proteins | sample 8637661 | NCBI WGS metagenome assembly NPIE01 (sample SAMN07420842, study PRJNA396082) | bioreactor metagenome | isolation source: sample BA12 brine-fed electro-methanogenic bioreactor BA | place: Japan: Kochi | collected 2016-12-09 | reverse complement strand
GTGTTTCTTATGGAAAGTGATATCAATGTTAGATGCCTCAAGAAGGCTCTTGGCGTTTTCTTCTCGGAATTGGAGCAGTTCGGCATATTGATATTGGTCAATATTCTGAAAGCTTTTATAGATCTCATTAAACAGAATCGCTGTGACACCTGTCCGCTGGTATTCTTCAATGATTCCGATACCGTTGATATCAACCCAATGTGTAGATTTGCTTTCCTTCATAATCTGCAGCCAGCCGAATGGGAATAAGCGTCCTTTGGTGCGCTGCAGCGCATTGCCGATATCAGGGTAGAGAAGCAGCCAGCCGATGGGTTGATTGTCTTTATAGATCATCTTGATCAGGCGTGGATCAGCAATCCACAACAGTTGTGAAACCATTGCATCCATATCTTCGTCGGTAATGGGCGGATTACCCGCAGGTTCGGCCAGCGATTCGTTGTAGAGATGTTTTAAATCGTCCGAAAAAGCCCGTAGTTCCGCTTTTGTTTCGAAAAGAGGGGCATAGAATCCCCGGCGCTCAAGAATTTCAGCAACTTTAAGCACCTTTTCCGGCCAGCGGGTATTGCGGTCAACCCAACCTGTGAGGATGTCCTTTACCTTGGTAAAGCCGAGGGATTCGATTAATTGCGGGTAATAGGCAGGGTTATAAGCCTGTCCGAAAGCGGGTTGGTGTTCGAATCCTTCGACGAGCATTCCAAAGCCATCCAGCACGGTGAAACCTTTTGGCCCAAGAATGTGGTCTAATCCCTGACTTTTCGCCCATTCAAAACCGCGCTCGAATAGCCCGTCTGCCACTTCCTGATCGTCAATGCATTCAAAGTAATAGAAGAAGGCGGTTTTGGTTTGATGAAACTCGTTATAACGATGGTTATTGGCTGTGGCAAGCCGGCCGATGACCTGTCCTTGAGAATCACGCGCGAGAAAAAATGCGGCTTCTCCGTAATTATAAAATGGGTAACCGGGTTTAAAGACCTGGCGCATGGACATTCTGATCGGCGGCACCCATTGAGGTGTGCTTTGGTAAAGTGTAAAGGGGAATTGGATAAAATCTCTGCGGTTTCGCCGGTCTGATGGATTGAATTGGATGATTTCCATAATACCTTTCGTGATTGCTCCAAATATGGGTTTAATATAGACGAAAATGCGAATTTGAACAAGTGTGAAATATTAAAAAAGACCTGATGCCAGGTCTTTTTTGTCTTAGGTCTTAGTTTACTTATGGCACATTCCAATACTTAAGTTCATCAATTCGGACGGTGAAGCCATTGGTGTTCGCATAGGCGATCAGGAATCCGGTGTAGCCTTCACTTGTGATAGCGGTGTCTGTGGCAGTGCCGACTTCTTCGCCGTCAATATAGAATGTGAATGCGCTGCCCTTCATCCAGATCCCAACCCGGTGGCGCCCCTGGGCATTACCTTGCAGTGGCTCAGCCGATTGATAACCGATTATCTGCTGGATGTTCACGTCTGGTTCCATGCGAAAAAAGCCCCAGCGTCCGTCACAGGTCAGCATGATGAAATAGAAATTTTGCCCGTCGGAACTGGCGCGCACAGCTAAGCCAAACCGATCGGAACCAGAGCAGCCAGATATGTCATAAGTCGCTTCGACGTAGGCATTGGTCAGTTTTGGGCTGGAAACATACCAGCTATGCCAGTTGGGGTTGGCTTTTGCGGTTAAATTGAGGTAGCCATTCTCTGTTTTGAAAGTTGCCTGATCGGATTCAAAATCCCATGCGCTGGTTGTGCCGTTAAAATCCTGCGTCCATAATGGCGAACCGAGCTGGGTGGCAGGGTCACTCTGATCTAGGGTGGGGGTCGGTGTTTCGGTGGCAGTCGCCGTTGAGGTGGACGTTGATGTGGCTTCCATCATAGTAGCCGTTAAAGTAGGTTGTGGTGCTGCCGTGTCGGCTGGCAATGGTTGCGTTTCCTGGGGGAGGGCGATCGCCGTTTCTGTCAGGACAATAGAGACCTGGGTCGCGATCAACCCTTCGGTTTCGGGTGTCGGTTGTGTAAAGATATTGCAGCCAGCGAGAAGCAGAAAAATAAAGGATGTAATGGTGATGGTTAAAATTTTTTTCAAGGGAATTACCTCCTGTAATGAGAAGGGTTTGCCATTATCATTATAGATGAGGTGCAAGCCAAACGCAACTCATAAGATCAGCGATGGTTAATGATGTTGATTATGCTGATCTCTATCTTGTTCCGGTTTCAAGATGCTTTTTTAAAGTATAATCAGCCCTGTTGTTCGTTTTCTATTTTAGAGGATGGCATTATGGATATTTTTGAAAAATGTTTTCGTTATTCCACGGTTAAAGACGCTAAAGCAAGCGGGATTTATCCTTATTTTATCCCTTTGGATGAAAATGAAGGCACTGAAGTGATCTACCATGGGCGCCACATCATTATGTGCGGTTCAAACAACTACCTCGGCCTGACAACACACCCAAAAGTGCGCGAGGCAGCGATTGAGGCGACAAAACGTTATGGCACAAGTTGCACCGGTTCACGGTTCTTGAACGGCAATATGACCTTACATGAACGGCTGGAAGAAGAGCTGGCAGATTGGGTGGGCATGGAAGCCTCCCTGGTGTTCTCAACAGGGATGCAGGTGAACCTGGGGACGATCAGCGCATTGGTCGGACGTGGTGATATCATCATCCTCGATAAGGAAGACCACGCCAGCATCGTGGACGGGTCATTCCTGAGCGGCGGCAAAATCGAACGTTACCGCCACAATGATATGGATCACCTGAAGCGGGTATTAAAGAGCCTGCCTGAAGACAAGGGCAAATTGATGGTGGTGGATGGCTTGTTCAGCATGGAAGGGGATATTGCACCGCTGCCTGAGATTATCCCATTGTGCAAGGAATATGGCGTGCGGTTGATGGTGGATGATGCCCATGCGATGGGCGTTTTGGGCGGCGGCAGGGGGACGGCTGCTCACTTTGGTATGACCGAAGACGTGGATTTGATCATGTCCACGTTCAGCAAGTCTTTTGCTTCTTTGGGCGGTTTTATCGCTGGCAGCAAGGATGTTGTAGAGTATATCCAGCATCATGCCCGTAGCCTGATCTTCAGCGCCAGTATCCCGCCTGCCAACGCTGCGGCAGCCTTGGCTGCATTGCAGGTGATGCGCGAAGAGCCTGAAAGGATTGCGCGTGTAAATGAGATTGGTGCAAAAATGCGCAAAGCCTACCAGGACCTGGGCTTTGACACCGGGGATTCTGTGACACCGGTCATCCCGATCATCATCGGGGATGATGATCTCACCTTCTTGATCTGGAAGATGTTGTTCGAGCACGGAGTGTTTGTGAACCCGGTCATCTCACCTGCTGTGTCACCCGGGCGCCAGTTGCTGCGCACCAGTTATATGGCGACCCATACAGATGGACAGCTCGATAAGGTGTTAGAGATCTTCGAAGAAGTTGGCAAGAAATTAGGCTTGATATAACACGTAAATATGCTAACAAAAAACAGCGGTCAATCGATTGACCGCTGTTTTGTATTTAAGGGATTTGATATACTAATCAAGTTCCCAGTAGCGAATCTGATCTACCCATACCTCAAGGTCTTCAACGTTGTCGCTGCCGACAAAGAAGCCGAAAGTGCCGGCAAGGTAAGCATCATCTGTCAGTTCTTTGACCTTGACGCCGTTGATATAAAGGCTCAGTTTAGCGCCATCTGCCATCACACCCAGCGTGTTGACAACATCTTCACCGGCATTGATCTCATCACTGGCGGTTGCACCCACCGGGAAGTACATGGTTTGGCCATCCCAGCGGCGTAAGCTGAACTTGCCGTCGCAGGTGATCCCGAACAAATAGCCCTTGTTGGCGTTTGAATTCTCCGGCACACGGAACATCAGGCCAAAATGATCGCTGCCTTCACATTCTGGTGTCTGCAGCTTGGCTTCGAGGTAAAAGTCCTCAAGATAAGGCCAGGAGAGGCGCCAGCCGTCAATGTCGCTTTCAGCCTTGAGCTTTAAGAAGCTGTCTTCAAATTTGATGCTGGTGTAATCGCTGTAGCCGGTTGCCCAGTTGTCACCATTGGCCATGTTGTCCACCCAGTCGGGGTCTCCCAAAGTGAGGACAGGATCGGTGTCTGCGACTTGTGTTTCTGTCGGTTCAGCCGTCGGGGTTTCTGTGGGTTCAGGCGTAGGGGTTGCTTCCTCTTCCTCCTCGGGTTCAGGTGTCGCTGTTGCGGGTGGTTGAGTCTCTTCGGTTTCAACGGGCTGAGTGGGTTCCTCTTCTTCCACCGGCATTGTGGCGGAGGGTTGGATCTCGACGGGTGTGCCGGTTAGAATTTTCGAGATTTCAGTCGCCATTGCATCATCCGATTGCTCGGGAACTGCGGTCTCTTCAAAACCGGGGAAGTTGCAGGCTGATAAAACCAGCGCTAATATAACAAGTGTGAAAATTGAGAATTTTTTCATTTTATGCCATCCATTTCTTTCTTGACGATTGGTTATCATTATTATGGACGTCGTAAGGTTCAAAAAGGTTCCATATAATTCAATTTTAGCATAAGTTGATAAACTTTTCTGTATTTTCGTCCGAGAATTGCCATGGTTTACCCATTTGTGAAGATGTGCGGGGAGGGTTACATGGTAAAATTTACAAAATCAGGGTCTGTCATCCTGGTGACGACCGGTTTTTTTATTTAAGTCCGGAGGTTTTTTCTGGTGCAGGCGCTTGTAGCCATTTCTACTCTTCTGTATATTTTTTGGCCGTTGGTCATTTTCTTTGGCGTCAGGGAATTGTTCCTGCGCGGGAATCCCTTTCTGCACAGGATCCGGTTGTGGCTGAAGTGGGTCTTTATCGGGTGGATAGTTTGGGCAATTTTCCTTGGGCTGATCTACTGGCAGGGTGCACAGCCGATCTTGGTCATGCCGCCTGCCCTTGACCATCTGCTCTTCGCGGGGCTGGGTGTACTCAGCGGGAGCGTGACAATTGGCTGGATTATTTATGTTTTACAGGAACGTCGGATTAGGCTTTCGGATGCGCAAAATCTTGACGCGTTATTAGCGCTTTCCCCCGAGAAGTTTGAGAGGGTCGTCGCAGAAGTGTTCAAGGCGTATGGGCATCAAACGCAGGTTTTTGGCGGGAGTTCGGATCACGGCGTGGATATCATCGTCACACCAAATGAAGGAGAGAAGTGGGTGGTGCAATGCAAACGCTACAGCGGATCCGTCGGCGAACCGATCATCCGTGATCTGTTCGGCACTATGCAGCATGAGGGGGCGCAGCGTGCGTACTTGATCACCACCGGCAGTTTTACTGCTCAGGCGCTGGAATGGGCTGAGGGCAAGCCGATCGTGCTTTACGATGGCGATGCCCTGGTGACCCTGATCAGGCGAACACAGCAGCGTAAAAAGCGATCATAAACGATTTCATTCTGAGAGGATACAATCAGCAATATCCTGCAGCAAGCGCTGCACGATGATGGCATGTGCCAGATCCGGGACTGCACTTATCCCGGGATCACCGCCCAGGAATAAGTAATGGTTGTGCACCAGTGCACGCAGCCATCCGGAAGGCACATAATCGGAGGGGAATTTCGAGGCGGGAAGGTAATCGCTGTAAACCGTGTGCCTGCGCCACCCTTCATCCGGCAGGTAGGATTGATAGCAATCGGGCTGAGCGGTATCGAACAAGATGGCTCCGTTCAAGCCGCGCAATTCCAGTGAGAGCTGGTCACCCGTCCCAGCAGAGATGCGGCTGGCAACCAAGGTACCAATTGCACCTGACTGTGGCTGTTCAAGCATGACGGTGGTGCATAGATCGGTGTTTTTAGGCACGTCCGGCAGGTCTCCGCTGGCCTTTGCCGTGACGACTTTGAGATCCTCTCCGAGGAAAGCGGTCAGCAAGCTGAGCACATGCGACCCAAGGTCGGCGGCAGCGCCATTTTCAGGGATTTGCAGGAGGCGTTCGGGGTGTTGACGGCGATAAGACGGGTTGAGATAGCTGCTGTGCAGATACTCCGCTCTGAAGTGCACCAATTCGCCAAAATCCCCGCTTTGCCAATGGGCAAGCGCCTGGCGCAAAGGTGATTTGTGGAGAAATTGGAAACCTGCCATAATGAACTTGCCATGGGCGGACTGATCGAGGGATTCCAAGACTTCAATATCCTGCCGGGTGGTCCCAACGGGCTTTTCAACATAAATCCGCTTGATGTGGGGGAGACTGGCGGCTTTGATCAGCTGCGGTGTATGGGTCGGGTTTGGCCCGAGGATGTAGAGGGCATCGATGTCTTCCCAACCCCAGATGGCTTCTGGTGCGATGGCTCCCTGGAAGCCGAATCGCGCAGCAAAACCTTCGCGGTTAGCCCGGGTTGGGGATGCCACAACCGCTTTTTCGATGTTTGGCACATCAGAATAATAAAACTTCAAGGCATCAAGCGCGTAGGCATGTGCCTGAGCAATGCCGCCGGAGCCTAAAAAACCGACGCGGATTGTTTTCTCCATAATTATCCTTTCAGGTGCTGGTACTCGCCTCAAACCTGATGAGGTCACACAGGTTTTTACATTCTGATCAGCACAATATGATCAATTTGTATTGTATTATAAAGCCAATGCGGGGCGCGGAGAAGTTGTCAGATCACACAATGACTATAATCGTGTGCATTTAGGGGAGGGCTGTTCGCCTGAAGAGCAGGTAGGTGTATTCCGTCTCGCCGAAGAATTGGTTCCGCTGCTGGATTAGGTGGTAATGGTCATACAGGTATGGTATGGGGAGATTGTCTGCAGGCTCAGACGCCGAAAGCCGGATGACAACGAATTCCACCAGCCTGTCTTTAATATATCGATTTTGCTCATCCATATTGAGCGGAAATTCAGCGTAGTCAAGATTATATTTTTCAAAGAACCGCACGTTGGGCGTGATCCCGGTGACCGTGTAAAAACCGCCATCCTGGAACCCGTAATTTAACAGCGTGGGATTTTCGGATTGGTTGATGGTAGCAGCAAATTGAAATTGAACCATGTCCGCTTTTTGCCAATCCAGCATGTAGGCATTGCGATTAAAGCGGAGGGTGTAACCAAAACCTCCGGTTATAAGAGCGAACAAAAGCAACATGAACAGACTTTTTGATTTGATTTTGTCGTAGGATTCTACGTAAAGATCTGCCAGTACGATCAAACCCAGGATGATAAAAGGTGAGAAGATCAGGAAATAGTAAATATAGTCCTTGCCATTGCTGTACACACCCAATGCCAATGCCCCGATGGAGGTAAGCAGCCCCAACCGGTGCCAGACGTTTTTGATGAATTTCTTATGGGTCAGAAAAACCAGGGCACCCAAAACCATCAGGCTGACGGAAATGGGATTCAGGTAGAGATGCCGGCGGAATGAAAACAGGGCAGTGCGGAGGATTTCCTTGAGGGATAGGCTTTCGGTGTAAATCGACAGGTTCAGGAAGAAGTAGGTCTCGAAGAAATCGGGTAATGCCCGGTTGAGGCCGAAATAGATCAGCCACGGCAGGGACGCAACCAACATCCCGCTGAGAAACACCAGGCCGGCAAGTAAAGCCTCTCGGAATTGCCTGTTGAGCAGCATGCTCAACCCCAACACCGCTGCCCAGCCGATCCAGAAGCCCAAAAATGAGAACTTGATCCACAATACACAGCCAGCCAGGATGCCGTTAATGAGGAACACGTGCAAGGGCAGAGGTGTTGGGTCGGTTTGTTTAAAGTATTTGAGCAGGAAATAGAGGCTCGCCACAAGGAACGGCAGCACGAATTCTTCGGCTGTATCGCCATGAGCAAAACTGCTCATGTTCAACACGGCAGCCGTGATGAAAGGCAGGGATAACAGCGCATATTGGGTTTGAACAAACAATGATAGTGTTTTAAAACAATAGTGCAAAAAGAGGGTGAACGCGATCACCTCTACGAGGTACACGCCAAAAAAACTGGTGTGGGAAACCGTGTATGCCAACCCGTGCAGGAAAAACAGTAAAGGGCCTTTGTGTTCAAAGAGGTCACGGTAAGGCACCTGGCCATTCATCATTCCTTTGCCCAGGGTGAAGTAGGTATTGGGGTCCGTCCAGTCATTGAGGGGGTAGAGCGGGGAAGACTTGGTGGCTATCAGCAAGAAGAGGAAAGACAACGATAAGCATAACAACCAGACCGGCCAGTTGATTGGGCGATTTGTTCTGCTCTGATCATTTGCAGAGCTTACAATGTAATTTTGGGTTGGAAGATCGTCTGTTCCCAAGATTGCCTGGATTCTTTGCGTGATCGCAAACTGAATATAAAACCAAAAGGTACATTCTCAGGTGGATATTATACTCCTGATGTGGGCTCCCCCCGAATATTTATTTTTCTAGCGAACAAATAAAAAACCGCTAAGCATTTTAGCGGTTTTAAGAAGTCGGGGCGCTGGGATTCGAACCCAGGGCCTCTTACACCCCATGCAAGCGCGCTAGCCGGACTGCGCCACGCCCCGATTTCAGAGCCTTATTATAGCCGTCTTTATTTGATTTGGCAAGCAAAATCAATTATTCTGATCAGGGTACGGTTCCAATCGCGTAGAAGGTTGGGATGAACAGGATGCGCTCCCGATTGTGACGTGCATGCAGATCGATGGCTTTGAATTCGGCAAGTTTTTCGGCTGTTAATTGTGATGAAAGATCCTTCTGCAAGGCCATCCATTCGACTTCGTCCGAATCCTCCCATACGTTTTTCGTCCACAACGCCCCCAAAATGCCGACTTCAATGTTCTGCAAGCCAATTTGATGGAACAACTGTCCGAGCCTGCGTCCGACATCGACATGTGCACCCTGGTTCTGAAGCGCTCGTGTTTGCAGTTTTCCTAATTCATCTAATGGCGGCGGAAAGTCAATCCGTGAAGGATGATCTGGTTCAGCCAGTGCAATGACGCTCCCCCCGGGGTGGGTCACACGCCGCATCTCCTGCAAGATTTGACAGGGTTGTGCGATCCACAATAACAGGTAATGGCAAAGGGTAACCCTAAAGGTGTGATCGGCAAAGGGCAGGTGGTAGCCATCCGCTTGTGCCAGGCAAGCCGGGATATGCTGGCCTTGAGAGAAACGCAGGCTGTGGGGGTCAATGTCGATGCCGGTGAGTTGGTAATCGCCCTCTTGCGCTAAGCAAGTAAGCAGGGCACCGGTCCCTGAGCCAACCTCCAGGAGATTGTGATTTACCTCAGAACCGGCTTTTTTGAGCAAGTAAGCCCGAATATCGGCCGTCCACTGCGCCTGCTGCAGGTAACGCTGGTGCCATCTTTCCAGTTCGTTTGCCTGATCTTCCACAGAGGTCACGAAGGCTAATCCCAGATCGCTTCCCATGGGTCTGTCAGCAGGTTGCCCAGCACCCGGTCATACATCCCCTGTGCGGGTAATACATCTCCATCCGGTTCGACATACAGCCAGGCTTTGCCTGCGCCTTCGGGCGTCTCCTGTGTCTCAGCGTTCTCTAATTCCAGTGAAACGGGGTTATTCCTCGAATAGGGCACCGGGAGATCCCAGATCAGCTCCAACTGCTGCACAGCGGCAAAGTCGCGCAAATTTTGCAGTTCCTCAGATAATGCGGCATCGGACGCACTCAGTGAGAGGGCGTTTACCCCCATCTCAGCCAGTCGTGTGATGTGCGGACGCAGGTTGTGTCCCTTTTCGAGGGTGATGTGGACGGTTGTGTGGATGTCTTCAGGCAGGACTTTCGCCAGTGACTCCCATACGTTGGGGTTGTTCGGATCCAGGACAACCATCAAATGATCCAGACCGTTGAGCAGTAATTGCTGACGGAACTCATCATCCTTCAATCGCAAGCCGTCTGTCAACACACCTGTGACCAAACCCAGCTCTTCGGCTTTCAGGAGTAGTTCCGGTAAATCGTCTCGCAATGTCGGTTCGCCGCCTGTGAACAGGACATGCGGTATACCGATTTCGAAGGCTTTTTGGAGGATGGTGACCCACTCATCAATCGTCAGCTCGCGATCGACGCGGTCGAGGGGTGCATGTTCGCTATGGCTGCCTTCACCGACACGGTAGGTCAGGGCACAATCCAATCGGTAAGGGGCAGCGATTTCTCCGGAGTAGGGTTCTTGCCTTTCAATATCAAAATAGGTGACGGGGTCAAGATCTGGCGTGTGAATGATTGTCTGGATCTGGTTGAGGAATTTGCCGAAGTCCAGCCGGGCTTGCTCTTTGTCCACCTGGTAGCGGCGGGCGATCTCACTCACTGCTTTATCCAAATCATGTTTCTTGATGAAGTGATAGGCAAATTCTGCCGCAGTTTGATTGAGATGAAGCACAGTGGAGGCATTGATGATCAGGATGCCTGTACCGTCCTTCTCAATTCGAAGATGCAGCCGATATTGCTCCTTCTCATCCGCTGGGGTCTGGTAACTGAACATGCCTGACGGGAGCGGTTCTTTTTCCGAAAACATTTTTTTTATGGATTGAATAAGACTTGTCATGTTCACTCCGTTCAATTGATGAACTCAAAATGATGAATGGGTTTTACAGTTTGGTGTTCTCTTGCTAAAGGGCAACCGCCTCCACATTCGACCAAGAAATCACAGGAGCGGCATCCTTCAGGAACGTCTTCACGGTTGCGCAGTTTGAGCGCCAGCGGATGTTCCCAGATTTCTTTCCAGGGTTTTTCGAGGAAATTGCCGAGGGATTCGTAATAAGATTGGCAGGGGAGGACATCGCCGTTGGGCTCAATGCACATATTGTATAGCGCAGCGGTGCAGCCTTTCACGCCCAACCCAAGCTGGATGGGGTTGAAATGGCAGTATTGAGTTGGTGTATACCAGATCAGACGCTGCTGATAAGAATCGGTGATGCGCCGTGCCGTTTCCAGCAGGTCCGGCAATTCTTCTTCGTGCAAGCCGGTGCCGACCTCTTTGCCTTTTCCGGCGTAGATCAACGCATTAAGTCCCACAGTTGGGACGCCAATCTCACCCAGGAAGTGCAAGGTTTGTTCAAGGCTTCCCCTGTTGTGGGTCAGCAGGGTAGTGTTTGTCATGATATATAGTTTTGAGGCGATCACATTTCTTAAGCCGGCGAGGGTTTCTTCCCAGGCGCCTTTGGCGTTTACCATCCGGTCATGAATGGCTGCATCGTGTGACTCCAGGGTTATCTGGACGTGGTCCAGCCCGGCATTGATCAGCGAGTCGAGAAAATCTTGATCCGCAAGTTTTCGCCCGTTGGTGTTGAGTCCGGTGATCAAGCCGGTTTCCTCCGCATATGCGACCAATTCCGGCAAATCACGATAGAGGGTTGGTTCACCACCGGTGAACACCACATGCGGGATTCTGAGCGACCAGATTTTGTCAATGGCAGTTTTCCATTGATCTTCTGACATTTCTGGAAAGGTGCGTAAGCGCGCATTATAGCAATGGCTGCAATTATTGTTGCAGCGGTAAGTGATCGCCAAATCCATACGGTAGGGCGCGCTGAGCTGGGTGCTGAAGGGTGCGGTGGTTTCCAGGTTCAGGTCGCAAACCGGGCAGGCGCCATTTGGTTCAAGCAGCGTTTCAAGCTGCAGGCTGTATGTCAGGTAGTCTTCTTGTGCTATAGATTTTTTAACACGATATTGTTTTCTACAAGCCCGTACGGCTTCCTTGAATGTAATCTCTTCAAGGTGCAGATAAGCCATAAACGCCGCAGATGGGTTTAACTGGATCACGCGGTTGGCATTGATGATCAACAGCCCGCTGCCATCTGGGTCGATGCGTAGATGGATGCGGGATTTGCCTTCCAGTTCTTCGCGCTGGTAATGATAGATACCTGGTTCAGGCGGCGCGGGGGCTGTGATTGAACCTTTCAGGTTGCTAAATAATGATTTAAGAGATTTCATATCGTTTAATTTCTCTCCTGACGACTTTTTTCATCAGGAGAGGATTGAGATGTCTTCAAATTAGCGGCCGCCGCCGGCACAGGCACAAGCACAGCCAGCACAGGCACAGGCGCATGCGCAAGAGCTTCCGCCGCCGCCTCTGAACCCGCCCGAGCCGCTCCTGGTTGTGGTGCTGACGGGTATCGGGTTGGTGCGGTTGGTGATGCCGCTGGTGAATGCGGTCAGGTTGCCGACAACGCCAGCAGCCATACCCGTTGCGCCGTTGATCACATTTGCGGCGAAATCAGAACCCGGGATATGGGGCAGTGAGACCCGCCCGCCGGTGGATGGCTTGCTGACAGATACGCCGCCTGTGCCAACAGGGGTGACGCCACCGCCAATTTGCCGGCGGTAGGTGGGTGAATAACGCGGCCACCACATGGGCACGAATACCGGTCCACCTGTGAAGGTGCGGCGTGTTCGGTCCTGATATTCACTATCCAACATCGTCCATTCAAGCGTCTGGTTGTAATTTTCGCTCTTGACCTCCGGTGTTTCGGCATCTTCGACCATCTGCCATGCCCGGCGCATGATGTCCTCATAATAGGCAATGGATTCCTTTGTTGAGAAACCCTTCATCTTGCGCGAGACGCTGTTTACCAGATCGACCATCATCTTCTGCAAGGCAGTCCGCCGCTCTTTTTCAGGGCCTTTGAACGCTTCCAAGAAATCCACTTCATAAGGATGCAGATTTTCCGGTAATTGATCGGGAACCTCTAACTTAAGCGGGTCTTGCTGCAGAACGATCGCTGCTTCTTTTTTAAGCGTACCGAAGAGGATCATCGTGAGGACTTTATCCATTGGTTGTTCCATCAGGATGGCCGCTTCAACCGCAGTTAGACCGCGTTTGATCCCATGTCCCTCGATTTTCATCTTGGGCGGCAGGTATTTCATCTTGCGTTTTTGTGCTCCAACAGTGCCCTGATAAATGCTCCAGCCGAAAATCGCGATAAAAAACAGACCGAACCCAAAGCAGCAGATATTTCCGCCTAAAACACTCCAGATCCAACCGGCAAAACCTGGGCTGCTGGTTGAAGAACCGGGCTCAATGAAAACAGGTTTTTCGGCGATAGTGTCTGCAGGTACATAAGCCGCCGGGAAGGCACCGCCAAAGGTGTACCTGGAGTGCAGGTCTGCATTATCCGTGAACCAGTAGTAGTAAACCCGGTCGCCTTCAGCCGTGCGCCCGATCTCTGTTGGTTCTGACTGCCCGGGCCAATTTTCGGGTGTGTAATAGACACCCTCGTCATCCCCAACGCCAGGAGGCAAGATCAGGGCGACAGCATATTCTGTGGACCTGCTCTTATCTGATTGAGAGTCAAAATAATTTGGCATCAGGTTAAAGCTGACGTAATTTTCCCGGTCACCCTGGTCATAAGGATAAAGGAAATTTTGAATACCGGGGATCCATACGGACACGGTGCCAGAATTCCCGGGTTGGATGGCATTGGAACCCAGATTGAGGGCGAATCCAATGTCAACATAGGGCGAATCTTCAATTTGAGTGATTGGCTGGCCGTTGACATCTGCCTCGATCAAGCTGCGATTATAGGCAGATGTGGGCATGCCAATATCCACATACTCCATGGGGTCAGCCGAGGGATCATTCTGGAACTCGTAGATGTAGTTCAAAGATAGTGTGCCGTCTTCTTCAATGTAGGCGTTCACCTCTGCATATGTGACTTCAAAACGATAGACATCTTGTGCGGATGCAGGCGATGGCAGCGCAAACAGGCTGAAAAACAGCAGTAATAGGAGAAAATATCGGTATTTATTCATAGGTCACCATTTTGGTTCTTCAGTTAATTGGTAGGTTGTTCCGCAAGATGGGCATTCCACCACAGGTGCACCAGCAATCATCTTGACATCATCAGATGTGATTGGGCCGCCGCAGGACTGGCACTTGATTGTATCCATGCCAACCTCTCCCGGGAGGTCGATGTTGTAATTGACAACCTGGTCCCCGGCTTTTTGAGGCGGACTAAGTTTTGTCCCGACAAAGATCAGGATAAACCCGATCACCAGGCCGATGATGCCGATGATCAGCCAGCTTGGAGAGCCTTCAGGGCTGAATGCGCCTAAAATGAAAAGAAAGGCAAAGACGATAAAAATCGCCGCTGTGACAAATGCAATAATTCTTCCTGCTTTCATAGATCCTCCAATTATTAAATTTTTCTTTGATTACTCTATTTTAGCGCAAGTTCAGGCTGTTTACCTAAGATTTTCTTCGGAATATGGCGGTTAAGGTCAGCGCTGTTGGATTTAGCTTATAATGAGATTTATTACAGAAATCATAACTCAATACGACTCAATAATTATACAGGAATTTCACATGAAAGATGATTTTGTTCCGGATGTTGTGGTCAGCCGATTGCCTTTGTATCTGCAAGTGCTCAATCATATGGCGAAGGAAGGCCAGCATACAGTGTCTTCGAAAGTGATAGCAGCCCGATTGGGAACAACGGCTGCCCAGATCAGGAAGGACCTTTCATATTTTGGCGGCTTCGGGAAACAAGGCAGTGGGTATCAAATTTATGATTTGATAGAACAGCTCCAAAAAATATTGAATATGGATCATGTTTGGCAGGTGGTAGTGGTCGGGGCTGGCGATCTGGGCCGTGCTTTGACCCATTACCAGGGTTTTTCCAGCCAGGGCATAGAAATTGTTGCAATTTTCGATGTTGACCCAAAGGTTGTTGGCACACAGGTTGGGTCTATCTCTGTACGGCATGTGGCTGAAATGGAAGAAGAGATCAAAAGTAAGGGAATTAAAATCGCGATATTAACTGTTCCGGGCGGTGTTGCTCAGGAAGTGGCAGAACAATTGGTCAAGTTTGGGGTCAGGGCAATTTTAAACTATGCGCCTGTCACACTGATGCTGCCAGAAGAGGTGCATGTCCAGCATATTGACCCGGTGCCACACATTCAGAAAATGATGTATTACCTGTAGAAAGTTTGGGTATAGCTTGTTGGTGGATTTTCAATCAGGTGGAGCAATAAATCCAGATTTCTTACCTGGTTCACTCGATATTCAAATTGCTTGCTGTAGTCAAGACCACACTTGATCATGAAATAACCGTCTTCAAATTGGGTTCCCCCGATATCTCCCCAGTGTCTGAAGCAGTTTTTTAATTCCAGACCGTTTCTGATAACGCTCAGGTTTTTGTTGAAAACAAGCGTTTCACCATTATTTAAACGGTGGTTGGCTTGTTCATATAAAACGGGCAAAATGTTCTTTTGAAGATGCCCCGTCAGGCTTTTGAGGTCATCACAACCTTGCTTTAGAACCCAGTTGCGCCCTTGTTTGCCGTCGAGCAGTATTTTGAGCACTTCTTCAATCGTGTTTTTACCGAATTTTACTTTTTCAACATAAATATCAAACCGGGTTGTATCGTGCCAATACCAAACCTGTTCTCGTTTTCCCCGCTTGTAAATTAATCCGTTTTCGTAGAGCGTCATTTCGCTGTGGCGGTTTATTCTGGCGTATATGTACGCGGCAAATGCGAACAATAGGCCAATAATAAAAAACGTTAACATTGTGGGCGTACGATTGATAAGGATAGCCCGTCCATGTCTTGGGATCACAGTAAACGCGTTATAGGCTTGAAGCATTATAAAAATCAGTGAAAGGGCAATGATCAGGATGCTGAGGGCAGAAAAGAACCAGCGCTTGAGTTCATCTTTTTGGCAGCGGTATTCCGCAATTTTACGTCCGAGGTTTTGCAGCAAACCGATGACGTCGCCGTAGTGTTCTTTGTCTTTGCTGATATCCATATCGTTCCTTTGACTTGTCAAGCTTTAGGAGGCAGGTTACGGCTGAGAACTTCAAGCATAGAAAAGGATTTTGCCGCGCCTTCTGCGACACAGGTGGTTGGGTTATCAATCAGGTATGCGGGAATGCCCAACGCTTTCGTCAGGTATCGGTCAACACCCCGCAATAGAGAAGTTCCGCCACAGAGCGCTACCCCACGATCGATTATATCTGAAATTAGTTCTGGCGGGGTTTTCTCCATCACGCGCCGGATCATTTCAGCGATGGTTTCCAGCGGTGGTTGCAGGGCTTCGACGATTTCATCAGTGGTCAGTGTTGCAGGCCGGGGCAGGCCCGAGACCTGGTCCTGTCCCTGGATCTCCATCGTTTGCTGCTCGTCCTGCGGGATGGCTGCACCAATCCGTAATTTAAGCTGTTCAGCAGTGGGTTGCCCGATGATCAGGCCATATTTTACCCTGACGTAGTCAATGATCGCCTCGTCCAATCGTAACCCCGCCACTCGAGAAGTTTGGGCGGATACGATGCCATTCATCGACAGGACTGCAGCCTGGGAAGTGCCGCCGCCAAGGCAAATGACCATGTTGCCGGTTGGTGTGCCAATGGGCAAATCGATGCCAATGGCTGCAGCGAGGGGCTGCTGGATGAGATTAACATCACGGCTTCCAGCACCCAGCCCAGCCTCATATACTGCACGGCGTTCGACACTCGTGACACCGAATGGCACAGTGATCATCAACCGGGGGCGAAATAGGAGCATCCGGCCAGTAACCTTGCGCACCCATTCACGTAAAAGGTTTTCGGTGATTTCATATTCGGCGATCACGCCATATCGCAAAGGGCGGTTGACCTCAATATTTTCGGGTACACGCCCGAGCATATCCAGTGCAGATTGTCCAATTTCAACGAGTTTTAGCTCATCAAGGAGAATGGCTGCGACCGTTGGCTCCTGAATGAGGATGTCTTTACCTTCAGAGATCCGGGTATTCAATGTTCCAAGGTCAATGCCCAACTCACGAGAAAGACTGGCCATATTTGATTCCTTTAATTTATAAACATGCCACACAGAAATGCGGCACACTTCTGATTGCAATAAATCTGCCAGAATATCTTAAAATGGCTCTGGCTTTTTGATTTGACAAATAAGAGCACACTAAAAACCAGCGTATCGCTCAATTAATCCTTAGTATTATGTCCTAATTTTATCATTTCTGCAAAATTAAGGTTGTGAGTGGTGATGCGTTTATTTGTACAGGGTTTGGGAAGGTAGAATAGAAGTCAAACACATCTTTAGGTATACTGATATATAATTAGTAGTATCTTGCTATCGTTAGGACGGAGGCTTGACATGCCCGAAACCGAATCCTTTGTATACCAAAAGCTGATTAATGCACCTGCGGATTTGATCTACCGCGCGTTTACTTCTTCTGCCGCCTTGCGGGAGTGGCTGTGTGATATCTCGACCACGAATCCCACTGAAGGGGGATGGATTTATTTGGCGTGGAATCGAGGCTATTTTGCCAGCGGAAAATTTACTAAACTTGTGCCTGATCAATCCATCGAATTTGAGTGGATTGGCACAGAAGAACCTGCGTGGACCCAGGTGCGGGTCAATATCAACCCTGCTGAAACAGAGGGCACCTTTTCAGTAACGCTCAAGCATGTGGGTATTGGTGACGGCCCTGAGTGGGATAAATCTCGCAAGGAAATTGATAAAGGGTGGAAATTGGGGATGGAAAATTTGAGATCAACGCTTGAGGAAGGACGAGATCTGAGGGTGATAGAAAGACCTTTGATTGGCATCTATCCTGAAGACTTTTTGAACCTCAATGACTCCGCTCGCAATGCACTGAATGTCCCTATGGATTACGGCGTTCTCGTCTCTGATGTTGTGCCAGGTTTTGGGGCTGAAAAAGCGGGTATCCAGAAAGGCGATTTAATCGTGGCTATTGATGATGTCAAGGTTGACCGGATCAGGACACTGGGTGCAGTCATCAATCAATATCAGGCGGGGGATCAGATAAAGGTGGACATCTTTCGGGGTAAAGAGAAGCGAACGCTTTCTATTGAAACTAAAACTCAGAGTGTGAAAGCGTTGCCTGAAACACCTGAAGAATTAGCTAAATTTCTCGAAAGCACTTTTTCTGAAGAGCTTGAAAAGCTCGAAAAGGTATTAGAAAGTGTGACAGATGCAGAAGCATCTTACTCGCCCGGAGATGGTGAATGGTCGGCCAAAGAAACGCTTGTGCATCTTGTCCTTAGTGAAAGAGAACAGCATAGCTGGATTGATGACCTGGTTAGCGGACAGGAACGATTTTATGATGAGTGGCCTGGTAATCCTTTGTACCGAATTAGGGCGACATTAACCACTTATCCGACTGTTGATGAGCTGCTCGCTGAATTTCATCGAAGCCTTAAGGAAACAATTGCTACAGTGGCATTCCTTGATCCTACATTCACTCGCCGCAAGGCAAGTTATTGGCGCCTTGGCACAGAGTTATTGGGTTCAATAAAACATATCCAAGAGCATATTATTCAAATAGAGGATAATATCAGTGCGGCTCGGCGTGCAAGACCAGAATGATTTTTTGAAAATGATTTCAGCCCTCATCACAAGATGAGGGCTTTTTAATTTTTGGAAAACGAGAGGAGTTTACAATGATTTCATCGACTCTGATTGGTGGCTTGTAGCTGCAAAACAGAAATAGATGATTGAATAATTTGCAGTAACGCGGCACTGGTGCTTTGTAAACTGCGAACGCCTATTTTGTAGTTGGGATATAATTAATTTTTGATCGAAAAAATGAGTGCTGCTTAGGAAGAATATTATGGAAGATGTCGAAAAAAAATATCAGGACGCATTAGATTTTTTATACAGCTTTATCGATTATAGCCTTAAGCGAAATTTCAGAAATGCTGCTGAAAAATTTAATTTGGATCGGATGCGTAATTTTATGCACCACCTCGGTAACCCGCATCAAGATTACCGGATTATCCATGTGGCCGGCACCAAAGGAAAAGGCTCGGTATCTGCTTTTTGTGCGAATGTGCTTGCAGCGCAAGGTTATAAAACAGGGTTATATACGTCGCCGCACATGGTTGAATTCACGGAGCGCATCCGCATCAATGGTCAGGATATCCCAAAGGATGCCCTTGTTAAGATCGTCGATATCCTTCGACCAGTGACTGAAGAGGTTCATGAGATCACAACCTTTGAACTGATGACAGCCCTGGCTTTTGTTTATTTTTCCCAACAAGAAGTTGATTTTGCCGTCTTTGAAGTTGGATTAGGCGGCAGGTTGGACGCAACCAATATCGTTGATCCAGTGGTTTCCGTCATTACCTCCATCTCGTATGATCATGTCCAGATTCTTGGCAACACCCTGAGCGAAATTGCAGGAGAAAAGGGCGGGATTATCAAACTAAATACACCGGTGGTGGTTGCCCCTCAAAAGGAAGAAGCCCGGCTCAAGCTGGAAGAGATTGCACAGGCACGCAATGCACCGATGATCCAGGTTGGGCGTGATTATCTCTATGCTGCAGATTCGCATAAGTTGGACGGGCAGACCTTTCTTGTTTGGACCCCGGACGAACAGCCAATGGTTGATGAATTTATTGAATCGGGCGGTAGACACATGTGGAGTCCTTTACGGTTAAGGATCCCATTATTGGGGTTCCACCAGGTTGAAAATGCTGCTACAGCTTACGCAGCCCTGAAAACTGCAGAAAAGTTTGGCGTTGAAATTTCACAGGAGGCTTTCCGCAAAGGCTTTTCCTCTGTTAGTTGGCCGGGCAGGATGGAGATTATTCAACGGAATCCGATTGTGGTGATTGATTCCGCACATAATCGCTATTCAGCGATGCGCTTACGCCAGGCGCTTGATGATTATTTTCCCGGTCTTCCTGTTGTGATGGTGCTTGGTGTATCTGAAGATAAAGATGTTGATGGGATCTGCCAGGAACTGCTGCCCCGAGTCCGCAGAGTGATCACCACACAATCCATTCATCCGCGTGCAATGGATGCAGAAACACTGGTTGACCTCGTGCACCGTGCGGGACGGTCTGCGCTCGCGGTCACACCGATTGAAAGTGCTGTGGTAAAAGCCATTGAAGAGGCAGCGCAAGAAGCAGTTGTTTTGATTACTGGCAGTGTTTTTGTGGCTGCTGCGGCAAGAGAGATATTGATGGAATCTAAGGATGATTCTGCTGAATGACGAATGTGTTTTGATTATATTTTCTATTTACTAATGATTTGGAGCCTTCATGAACGATGATCAATGGTTTCCTCCATCTGAAAATGGTGATTTAACGGGAAATATCCATCAAAGAACCGAAGAACTTTATCGAATCTCTAACCGTGAAGTGAATGATAACGGCACCTTTACCTGCCCGGCATTTGTCTTAAGAGATATGGTCATCTTTCCACACATGATCTCTCCAATATTCTTGAGTGAGAATCAGAGTTTTTTGGCGATTGAGGCTGCCCAGGCGAATAATGAGACCGTGGTTTCGGTGTTTCTTGCAGAGGATAATTTCGAGGGGGATCAGGCGGCAAAATTTCTGGCTGTTGGGGTAGAGCTTGCAGTGGGCAGGATGTTATCGATCCAGGGAGGGGACCATTCAGCGCTTGCTCAAGGCAGGCGGCGGGTTGAAATTGTGTCAATATTACAAACCGAACCTTATTTGATCATCGAAGCCAAGCCGGTTATAGATGATTTTCAAATCACAAGGCAATTAAAAGCATTGATGCGGACATCGAGAAGCCTTTTTGAGAGCTGTGTGGACTTAAACGAGAGTCTGCCTGAAGAGGCCCATCTGTATTCAATGAACATCAATGATCCGGGCTGGTTGGCTGATATGATTGCCACATCACTTTCGCTTCCACTTCAAACCCGCAAAGAATTACTGCTACTCACGCACCCTGCTGATCGATTGAAGATGATCAATAAGAGCCTGGCGGAAGAGCTGGACGTATTAGAGCTTGAGGATGAGATCCAGGCACAGGTTCAAACAGAAGTTGACCGCTCTCATCGAGAATATTATCTGCGCGAGCAGATGAAAGCCATTCAAACTGAGTTGGGTGAAGGGGATATCTGGACTCAGGAGATTTTGGATCTGGAAGAAAAGATCGATACAAAAGATCTTCCAGAGCAAGTGAAAACTCAGGCCTTGCGCGAGCTGCAGCGTTTACAACAAATGCCCTCGATGGCACCTGAAGTTGGGATCATCCGCACCTATCTCGATTGGCTGCTTGAATTGCCCTGGACGGAAACCAGCGAAGATAATTTAGACGTTCTGCATGCCAGTGAAGTCTTGGATGAGGATCATTATGGGCTTAAGAAGGCAAAGGATCGGATCATAGAATACATCGCAATCCGGAGTTTACACCCCAAACGCCAGCATCAACCGATATTATGTTTTGTCGGTCCTCCTGGTACGGGAAAGACTTCTTTAGGGAAATCGATCGCCAATGCATTGGGCAGGAAGTTTGTGCGCATATCACTGGGGGGCGTGCGGGATGAGGCAGAAATCCGCGGCCATCGCAGAACCTATATCGGTGCCATGCCTGGCCGCATCATCCAAACCATGCGGCGTGTTGGCACCAAAAACCCTTTATTTATGCTGGATGAGATTGATAAACTGGGAGCGGATTTCCGAGGGGATCCCTCGTCTGCCTTGTTAGAAGTGCTCGACCCGGAGCAGAACAATTCATTTTCAGATCATTACCTGGAGATCGAATATGATCTTTCTGAGGTGATATTCATCACGACAGCCAATACACTCAGTACGATTCCCCCTGCGCTATTAGACCGGATGGAAGTGATTGAATTCTCGGGATATATCGAAGAGGAAAAGATCGAGATCGCCAAGCGGTTCTTAATTCCGCGCCAATTACAGGAGACCGGTTTAGAGGATGAAGGGATCGCTTTTCAGGCCACCGCGTTGATGAAAATCATCCGAGAATATACCTATGAAGCCGGTGTGAGAAACTTCGAACGTGAGATCAGCAGCGTATTGAGGAAGATCGCACGTCTGAAGACTGAAAATAAAGACTATCCGCATCATGTGACAACACAAGCCGTGCGAAGATTCTTGGGTCCCCAGACATTTTTTGAAACTGAAGCGGAGGGTGATGATGAGGTAGGCGTCGCGACTGCACTTGCGTGGACTGAAAACGGCGGCGAGATCATGCCGGTTGAGGTCTTGATTCTGGAAGGGAAGGGCAATCTGCAGCTTACGGGTCAGATTGGTGAAATCATGCAGGAATCCGCCCAAGCTGCCTTATCATATATTAAATCCCGCGCTGATCTGCTGGATATTGACCCCGATATATTTGAAAACGTGGATGTCCACTTGCATATCCCAGAAGGCGCGATCCCAAAGGATGGGCCAAGCGCGGGCATCACGATGACAACTGCGATGATCTCAGCGTTTACCAATCGACCCAGCTATCACCAGGTGGGAATGACGGGCGAGATCACGCTGCGCGGACGCGTACTGCCAGTGGGCGGAATCCGCGAAAAGGTGCTTGCATCGCATCGTGCTGGGTTAAAAAAGGTGATTTTCCCTGAGAAGAATGAAAAAGATCTCGAAGACCTGCCAAAGAGTGTGCTCAAGGAGATGGAACTGGTCACCGTAAAGCATATGGACGAAGTGCTTTCGATTGCATTGCATGAGAAAAAGCAGCATGTGCGGTCTATGAAACGGCGGGGGATAAAGAAAACAGCATCTGAAGATTCAGATGCTGAGGGTGGATGATGCAATTTGATTGACGCTAATTTACAATATTTTTTTCCAGGTGGTCCCGCTAATCAAGATCAGGGGTGTTGATATTATCACTTTGTAGTGTAGAAATGCCATTTCGCACCTGAGATAACAGACGGTCGATGTGGATCTCCAAGTTTGTGAGGGTATCGAGGATGTATTTATCGGCTTCACGCTGTGATTCGGCTGCCTCTTTGTGTGCTTGCCCAATAATTTGATCAGCCTTGATCTTTGCTGATTGGATCATCTCGTTATCTGTCAGGCTTTTTTCGGCTTTTTCCCGTGCCAGTGAAATCGTACGGTTCGCCTCTTCCTTTGCCTGCGCCAGGATGCGGTCTCTTTGTGTGATGATTGATTGAGCCTTCTTGATCTCCTCTGGAATGGCTACCCGCATCTGGTCGATGATATCCAACATGCGATCTTCATCCACGATCACGCTGTGAGTCAGCCAAATAGGCCGGCTTTGATTGAAGAGCTCCTCTAATCGATCAACAAGATGTAAGATATCCATAACTTCCTCCGCATACCATTTTCAATTGTGAGGTTGCAAGCGTTATACCAATATTAACATAAATTCAAGATTTGAGTGAATTAATCCCGCAAAGAAGTCAGGGGGACGATGTCCTGGTCATCGCCTAACACATTAAACCGCTTCTTTAGGGCTCGCTCGACATGCTCAGGTACCATGCTAGAGACATCACCACCGAGTGCGGCAATTTCACGCACTGTGGTAGAGGAGAGAAAGGTGTGTTGTTCGCTTGTTATTAGGGCGATCACATCAATTTCGGGTGCCAATCGGTTATTCGCCAGCGCCATACGGAATTCATATTCAAAATCTGAAAACACACGCAAGCCTCGCACGATGGCCTGTGCGCCGATTTTTTTCGCAAATTCAACAGTCAAACCTGTGTAAGATGTAACACTGATATTGCCAGAGTTCTTAAAGGATTCTTCTACCAAAGCCAGCCGTTCTTGCGGTGGGAAGAGGATATTTTCCTGGTCTCTGGCATAAACAGCCATGATGACTTCATCGAAGAGGTTGGCAGCACGTTTGGCAATATTAATATGCCCATAATGGATCGGGTCAAAGGTTCCGGGGAATAAGACTGTTGTCATTTTAGCTGACATCTCCTTCTGCAGCAGGCCAAAAATGTTCCAGGGCATCCAGCATAAGTTGGTGTTCAGGCGCCGAAAGGGCAGGATCATTTTGGAGGACTTGCTGCGCATAGTGTTGCGCTTTTTCAATCAAACGAATATCGGTGATATTTGCGAGCCGAAGCCCGGCGTAACCCGATTGTCGGGTGCCCAAAAACTCTCCCGGTCCGCGCTGTTTAAGGTCATATTCTGCCAGTTCAAAGCCATCGTTCGTGCGTTCCATAGCTAACAGTCGCTCATTTTCAGCCGCATCATTTGTTTCCGGGATGAGGATACAGTAAGACTTCTCAGATCCACGCCCGACTCGTCCACGGAATTGGTGTAATTGTGCCAGTCCAAACCGGTTTGCGCCTTCAACGACCATTACAGTCGCATTGGGGATGTCTAACCCCACTTCGACGACTGAAGTTGAGACCAGGATATTGTATTCTTTGTCTCTGAAGTTGCGCATGACGTTTTCCTTATCATCTGGTGTCATGCGGCCATGCAGCAATCCAACCTTAAGATCGGGGAAGATTTCCTTTTTTAGACGTGATTGTTCTTCCACCGCGGCTTTCGTTTCTTCGTTTTCACCCTGTTCAACCAGCGGGTAGATGATAAACGCTTGATGACCATCCTGCACTTGCGAACGGATCAATGTATAGATGCGTTCCCTTTCGGTGGGATAAACGATATGGGTATCAACGGACTGTCTGCCTGGCGGCATCTCATCAATGACGCTGACATCCAGATCGCCATAGATGGTCAGGGCTAATGATCTTGGGATCGGTGTGGCTGTCATTACTAACAGATGGGGGTTGTTGCCCTTTTCTCGTAATGCGGCGCGTTGGGCAACACCAAAGCGATGTTGCTCGTCCACCACCGCAATTTGCAGGTCGTTAAAGGTGACGGGGTCTTCGATTAAGGCATGGGTACCAATCACAAGTTTGATATTGCCGTCTGCAAGACCCTGTAAAATATCTGTCCGTTCACTTTGAGGTGTATCTCCAATCAGCAGACAGATTTCGTTTTCTTTAAGAACAGGGTTTTGTTGCTCTGGGTTGGCTAAAAGTTGTTTCAGGCTGCGGTAATGCTGCTCTGCAAGAATGCTGGTTGGGGCCATGAACGCGGCCTGTGCCCTTTGACTGACGACCATGCTAACCCCTAACGCAGCAATCACTGTTTTCCCGGATCCCACATCTCCCTGCAACAGACGGTTCATTGGGCTGCCAGAGGTAAGATCCTGCCGGATATCTGCGAGCACTTTTTGCTGGGCATGTGTCAATTCATAGGGGAGGCTAATAACCTGATCGATTAGCCATTGATCCTCAGCCTGGAAAACCCGCCCTTCCTGGTGCGTCCATTCATGCTTTTGCTTTAAAACGCCGAGCTGCAATAAGAAAATTTCATCAAAAGCCAGCCTGCCGCGTGCTTTTTTGAGTGCATTGATGGATTCTGGGAAGTGGATTTCCTTAAGGGCGCTGGGTAAATCCATCAAATCAGCATCTTCGAGGATATATTCTGTCATGAATTCTGGTATTTTTGGCGCCCAATAGCTGACCACCTGATGCATCACGCGGCGCAGCCACCGCTGGCTGAGACTGGCTGTGAGGGCATACACTGGAACAATGCGCTTCGTATGGAGTTGTTCTTGGTCAACCTGTTCGTAGTCAGGGTGATACATCACAAGGCGGCCCATATACTGCTCGATCTTGCCTGAGATGGACAGGAACATATTCTTGCGCAAAGAACGCAACTGGTATTCCTGGTTGAACCACATCAATTGGATGCTGCCGGTGGTATCGGAAACAACAGCCTGAATGATCTTGCGGTTTTTATTGCGAGTCGTGAAGGCTGTAACGCTCTTGACATAAGCCAGGATGGTCACTTCTTCACCATAGGTTAAATCTTTGATCAGTTTTAATTCTGAATAATCGTCATACCTTCTCGGGAAGTAATAAATCATGTCTTCGATGGTATGGAGTGCAAGCTTTTGGAGGAGCTGCGCTTGTTTTTGGCCGATGCCGCGCACAGATGTGGTTGGTGATTTGAGCCCTTGCGGTGCGGATGTCTCTGGCAGAGGTGCTGGCAGGGTCGTCCTCTTGCGTGTTGATCCGCGGGTTTTTGTAATCTTTTTTACGGGTTCGGTTTTTTGTTCCTGGCGTGGTTTTGATGCAGTTTCCGGTTTGGCTTGTGGTTCAGGTGCTGGCTCGATCTCGCCAAGGTGTTTGATTCCGGGGATATCCAGAAGATAACCGACATTAATCAAAGCATTTTTTCGTGATGGAATATCCAGATCAGGATAACCCTGGAGAATTTCGATAACCTGGAAGATTTTTTCGTCAGGTAAGCCGTCGGCAAGTGCTTCACCTTTCCAGGAGTTGATCAGCTTTTCTAAGCCGCCGACGACGGCGCGGTTGGTGTAGCCAAATTCTGCTTCTAGTTTGAAAATTTTATACAATTTTTCCGTTGATCGTTGCATTGCGTCTTAATACCTTTATTTTGAATTTCTATCTTAATTTTGACGATAATGACTCGAATTTTCCAATTAATCTTTCAGCACGCTTTCATTTTATTGTATCATTTCTGTGATAATCTGTTCTATTTACACAGGTGTATTAATTTTACCCCAAGCGCGAAGAACCCCGGTTTACCGGGGTTCGGATAGACAAAGCACAGCTTGATAAAGCCCGTTTATTCGATGGCAATAATTAATTGGTAATGCGGCTGCCCGCCTTCGTGGACTTCGATTTCATGGTCTGGATAGATGGATCTGATCTTATCGGCGAGTTCATTAACATAACTCTGTTTGATATCCTCGCCATAGAATAGTGTGATCCGCTCATAATCGCTGGTGTTGGCTGCGATCAATAACTCTTCGCAGGCAGCATCAATGCTTTGGGTGGATGTCACCAGCTTGCCATTGTGTAAGGCGATCACCTGGCCTTTTTCGACTTGGACATCGTCAATTTCGACGGTTCGGGTGGCGATGGTGATTTCGCCGGTTTCAACTTCGTCAACAGCATCTGTCATCGCTGAGACGTTTTCTTCAAAATCAGCATCCGGGATCAAACGGAACATGGCAGAAAGGCCTTGTGGCACACTGATGGTGGGAATGACTGCCACTTTCTTGACCGTCATTGAAGCGGCTTCCTTTGCCGCGAGAATAATGTTTTTATTATTTGGCAAAATGATGACATGGTCTGTGGGCAGGTTCTCAAATGATGCCAGGAGTTCTTTGATGCTGGGGTTCATGGACTGCCCGCCATGGATAATAGCCGCCACACCCAGGCTGGCAAAGATCCGGGAGAGGCCGTGCCCGGGAGAGACGGCAACGACGGCTGTTTCTCCGGGTTTTACCTGTGCCAGATTGATCTTTGGGGAGCGATTATTTTTCCGTTCGTCCATTTGGGCGACCAGGTTTTCCATCATGATCTTCTGGATTGTGCCCAGGGTCATGGTGTGCTCAATGGGCTCATATCGGTTATCGAGGGGGACGTGGATGTGCATACGATACATGCCGTCGCCTTCCCCAACCTGAATGGAGGTGCCGATATCGCTGAGCGTCTCGTAATATGTTTCGAGGTTGAAGGTCTCATGTGGTGTGAAATCGATAACGACTTCATAATCCTGACCTGGCTCAACCGTTTCCATGGCGTTTTCCATTTCCATCTCAGAAAGGGGCAATACTTCAGTGACTGCCTTATCGAGCGGGTCACCATTGAGGAATCGCAGCATCCCTTCAAAAATGTAGAACAATCCCTTCCCGCCAGAGTCAACGACACCAGCTTGCTTGAGAATGGGGAGCAGTTCCGGGGTACGTTCCACAGAGGCCGCTCCAGCATCGACGATATCTTTCAGAACTTCGGTGAAGATGTTTGTGCGCTGCGCCGAAGTTTCTGCCTGGGCGGCAATATCCTTGATGACTGTCAGGATGGTACCCTCTACGGGACGGACAACGCCTTTATAGGCTGTAACTTTGGCTTCATTGAGCGCTTCTGATAATAGATGGACGTCCATGGTGGGGTGGTCTGTGAGCGCCCGTGCGAATCCACGCCAAATTTGCGATAGGATCACTCCGGAGTTACCTCGGGCACCCATCAAAGCCCCGCGAGCAACTGCATGTGCCAGCTCTCCGATGTTTTGTGTGCCTGAGGAATTAACTTCGTCAAACGCAGCCTGCATGGTGAGAAGCATATTCGTGCCCGTGTCGCCATCAGGGACCGGGAATACATTTAATCGGTTGACGATCTGCTGATTAGTTTTAAGCCACACCATCCCTGCTTCGAGCAGGGTTTTTAGCCCCTGGCCGGTCACCGGTACTGAGACGAGTTTATGTCTCTCTTCAGCACTTAACTTCATTAATTCAACTGCACTCATAATTCTCCAAAGGATAATAAACGCGATAAAGGCATGCTTATAACAGGCTACTCGTCAACTAATCCATGTTGCTGATGCGCAAGCCGCGCACATGCACATTGATCCGGCGGACAGGTAAGCCTACCGTCTTTTCCACATTGTATTTAACGCTGTTGACGATACTGTTAGTGATTGATTTGATTCGCGTGCCGTATTCGACCATGATGTAGAGGTCGATCAATAAACCCTCATGGTCAAATTCGACATCGACGCCATATTTGGCATCTTTTACCAGGATTTGCCGGATATTCTCAAGCAAGTTCTTGGGTGCTAATCCGACAACGCCATAGGATTGAAGTGTCGATTGACGGGCGATGGAGGCGATAGCATCCTTTTCGATCAAGATGCTGCCTAATTCATTGAAATTGTTTTCATTTTCTGGCATAATTTTCTCACCTAACTTGCTTGTCGCTTTAAGTAGAGTATGGTAAAATAATTCGCTGTTTGAAAAGGTATAAATAAAACCTTGTCATTATAACTTAAGTTTTGAAAGGACGACAACCATGGCCATCTGCGCACATTGTGGAAAAAAGACCACATTTGGACAAAATCGAAGTCACTCAATGCGAGCAACCAAACGACAATTCAAACCCAACCTTCAAAAGGTTTCCGTTTTCGAAAACGGTCGAATGGTCCGCAAGACTTTATGCACTCGCTGCATCCGAACTTTATCCAAATCCACTAAATAATATTAACACCTATTGAAGGCAATCGTCGCGGCATTGATGCCGCGATTTTTGCTTTAATGACCTTCACTTGCGAGTGCAGCTCGTAAAGCGTGTATGCCAGCTGCAATCCCATCCTTATGTTTGAAGATCGATGAACCAGCAATGAAGTTGGTTGCGCCAGCGTCATAACAGCCTTTAATGGTATCGCTGCTGATCCCGCCGTCCACCTGAATAGTAGCATTTGAGCCGGAATGATCGAGAAGCGCCTTTGTTCTGCGGATCTTATCGTACATCGTTTCGATAAAGGATTGCCCGCCAAACCCAGGGTTGACAGTCATGATCAATGCATTGTCAAAGTCATGCGTAATTTCACTCAATGTGATAACCGGTGTTCCCGGGTTGATCACGATCCCCGGTGACATACCCATCTCTCGAATGCTTTGCAGTGTCCGCTGGATGTGGGGGCATGTTTCGTAGTGGACGGTAAGATGATTTGTACCCGCATTCGCAAATGCCTGCAAGTGCAGTTCGGGTTCGACGATCATCAGGTGAACATCGATCGGCAGATCAGTAACATTGCGCACGGCTTCGACAACTACGGGGCCGAAGGTGATGTTGGGGACAAAACGGCCATCCATCACATCCACATGGATCCAATCTGCCCCACCATCCTCAGCCTGGCGTACCTGATCGCCGAGCTGGGATAAATCTGATGCGAGAATGGAAGGCGCTATGATGATTGACATGTTATTTCCTCTACTCATAAAATCACTCAGGGGTTAAGGGTGAAGTAAATAAAAAGCCAAAATGGGATCAGACCCAAAACGGCTGTGAAGGCGAGCAAACCGAGCATCCATGTGACCCAATCCATCGGTCTGGAGTCTTCAGTTTCTTCTTCAAGAGGTTCTACTTGTTCAGAAACATTAAGAGGTTGGCTGGAAGGCGTTTCGGGTATTGGCGATGGTTTTGGCTTTGATTGATTTGTGCTCACCCTGACCGAATTGGCGGGTTTGGGGAGCACGATTGGTCCGGTCTTGTCTTTGTTAAGACTGCCGAAAGACATTAATACCCGGCCTAATTGGTCAGCCGTGCGATAGCGTGCGGCAGGTTCTTTTGAAAGCACCTTGAGTGTGATATCTTCCAATGCTTTAGGGATGGCTGGGTTCAATCTGCGGGGTGGGATGGGCTTTTCTGTGCGGTGCATTTTTGCTAAATCGGTAGCTTCGCTGGCTTCGAAGGGCAGTTTTCCAGTGAGCATCTCGTACAGGATCACGCCCAAGGAATAGACATCTGATGCAGGTGATGGTGCACCACCGCCTGCCTGTTCTGGGGAGAAGTAGTGCGGTGAGCCCCATACCACTTCACTTTTTTCTTCAGGATGAATCGTGGCAAGGGCACGGGCGATGCCAAAGTCAGTAACTTTAAGCCTGAACTCACGAGAAACGAGCATATTGTGAGGTTTGATGTCACAATGCACCAGCCCGGCTCGGTGAGCATAACCGACGCCGGCACAGGCTTGCGCCATCAGCCCGACCGTTTCTTCAACGCTGAAACGCCCTTTTTCCCGGATGAGGGATTTAAGATCGGTACCGTCCACATATTCGATGACGATAAAAACCTGGTCGTCATCAAAGCCGAAGTCATACACTGTGACAATGTTGGGGTGTGAGAGGTTTGCCGCCGCTTTTGCTTCCTGCTTGAACTGTTCACGAAAATTAGTGTCAGATGAATAATCCTCACGCAAAATCTTAACCGCAACAGTCCTTTCGAGCATGGTGTCAATCGCTCTATGAATGACAGCCATGCCCCCGGAACCGAGCGGTTCGATGAGCTTGTAGCGGTTGTTTAGTAAGGTTTGTTCTTCCATATTTTTGATAATTCTCTAAAATTATACATCATAATCATACCCCGTCTTTTTTAGATTGCAGGGATGATCATTAGCATATGGTGTGCCAGATATTGGTCGTCTGTGCCAGCTTGGGCTATAATAAAACAAAAAACAAAAGAAATTTAATGAAAAAACCAAATGTGACTCGAAAACCAAAGGCATTCTTAAATCCGATCACGCTGATAACCGCTTTAATATTTTTGGTAGGTTTCGTTTTGATCGGATTGGCTGTGTTTTTCTTGGGGCGTGACCCTGCAATGTCTGGAATTCCGACGCCCGTGGTAACCAAGCTTGCAGCACCCACACTGACGCCCAAAATCGTTAATCCTACAACAACACCTTCGCCAACGCCCACCTCTATCTTTTTTTTACCTGAAGGGCAGATCGGCGTAGGTGCTTATGTTCAGGTGGCGGGTACGGATGGCGCTGGATTACGAATGCGGGCGGAACCTGGGTTAGCTGGTGAGATCCGGTTTTCTGCCCTTGATTCAGAAGTTTTTCTTGTGATTGATGGGCCGGTAGAAGCAGATGGCTATGTGTGGTGGCACTTGGAAGCACCTTACGACCAAACCCGGAATGGTTGGTCGGCTGGTGATTTTTTGACCCCGATCGTGGAAGAAAACAATTAATCATCTGAAGGCTATACAAGCTGTGCATTTCTTTAGTAATTTGGATAAATCAAGTACAATTAATAAAGTTAAAATAAAGCATATCTGGTATCGGAGTTCTACCTGTGTTTGATTCGATAAAACGACTAATTATTGGGAAGAATGACCATCGGAAAAAGCTGGGGGCGTCAAAAAACAAAGCTTTAGACCAGAGTCAAGACGCATCCAGCAGCTCTCTGATGAAGAGCAACTACCAGGTGACGAGTTGTCTTTCGCCTGGTATTGAGCGTTCACATAATGAGGATGCGCTTTTTACACTAACAGCTGCCCTCGATGGGTTAGAAACTTCAGCCACATTTGGTTTATACCTTGTGGCGGATGGAATGGGCGGACATCAAAGCGGGGAATTAGCCAGCAGATTTGCGGTTAAAGCAGCCAGCAAATTCCTGATAGATCAGGTTTTTAATGCCTATATTTATGATCACCAATCATTCACGGATGAAAAACTAAGTTCACTTGTTTCAGAAGCTGTCGATGAGGCGCAAAAGTTGGTGCAAAGGAAGGTGCCCGGTGGCGGCACCACGCTGACACTTGTGATGGGCGTTGGTGATCGGTTTTTCTCTGCGCATGTGGGTGACAGCCGTCTATACATCATCGATCGAGATGGAAGAATCTCTCTGAAGACTAAGGACCACTCATTGGTCAAGCGGCTGGTGGATTTGGGCGAGATTACTGAGGAGCAGGCAGGATCACATCCGCAGCGCAATTTACTTTACCGGGCCCTGGGGCAATCTGACCCATTTGAACCTGATATCGATCAATTTTCGATGCAACCGGGAGATTCGCTTCTCATCTGTTCGGACGGCTTATGGGGTGTTATCCCTGAGGAACGCATATCGAAGATCATCAATGGTTATGATGATTTAGAGGGATGCGCCTGTGCACTGGTTGACGCCGCCAATCAAGCAGGCGGACCTGACAACATCAGTGTGGTTCTGGTAAAACGAACAGGATCGTAAAAGATTAAGTAATACTGTCATCATTAATTGGAGGAAAACGAATGCTTGACACAACATCACGAAAGTATCGCATTTTGGTGGTTGATGATGAACGCCGCATGGTAGGGTTCATCCGCCTGAACCTTGAACAAGACGGTTTTGAGGTGATTGAAGCCTATAATGGCACCCAGGCATTGGAACGCCTGCGCGATTCCTTGCCCGATCTGATTCTGCTGGATGTGATGATGCCAGATATTGACGGCTTTGAAGTACTGCGAATGATCCGGGAAATCAGCCAGGTGCCCGTGATCATGCTGACAGCCAAAGGCGAAGAAAATGATAAGGTCAAAGGTCTTGAGTTGGGTGCGGATGACTATGTTACCAAGCCCTTCAGCCCGCGTGAGCTTGTCAGCCGGGTGAAGGCAGTTTTGCGGCGCGGTTCGACATTTGAAGAAGATGAAGAGGGTGTGATCGAAGTTGATGACCGGTTGAAGATCGATTTTAGCCGCCGTGAAGTTTGGGTGGATGGTGAACTGGTCAAGTTGCGGCCAACGGAATATCGTCTGTTGTATCATCTGGTTCAAAATGCAGGCTGGGTTCTGACCCACGACCAGATATTAACCAAAGTCTGGGGTTATGAATACCGTGACGAACCGCATTATGTTCGCTTATACATCAATTACTTACGTAAAAAAATTGAGGAAGATCCCTCTAATCCAGAATATATTTTAACTGAACGCGGTGTAGGTTACCGATTTGTTGATTACAAACGGGATGACACGCCTTAAGTGAAAGAAGTTGTGCATGGAAAAGAAGAAAATTTTACTGGTAGATGATCATGAAGTAGTGCGCATCGGGTTGAAATCTCTGCTGGAACACAACGATAAGTTCGAGGTTGTGGCAGAAGCAGGGACAGCTAATGAAGCGGTTGAAAAGGTCGAGGAATTTCAGCCGGATGTGGTTTTAATGGATATCCGCCTGCCGGGCGCATCAGGGATTGATGCCTGCGAAGAAATCACAGAGCGCTGGCCGGATGTTCGTGTAGTGATCCTGACTTCTTATGCTGAAGATGATATGCTTTTTTCCGCCATTCGTGCCGGTGCAAGCGGTTATGTCCTCAAGCAGATTGGCGCTGAAGGTTTGGTTACAGCGATTGAGGCAGCGTGCCGCGGTGAAGCCTTGCTGGATCCTGCAGTGACACAAAGGGTCTTCCAAGAAGTGCGGCGTGCGGTCAAAGAGGAAGAAGCGGCCGCATTTTCTGGCCTGAGTCAGCAGGAGAAACATGTATTGGCGCTGGTCTCTGAGGGAAAAACCAACCGCGAGATCGCTGAAGCGTTGTTTCTGGGCGAGGGCACAGTTCGCAATTATGTGAGCAGCATCCTTTCAAAGCTGGGCGTAAGCAACCGTGCGGAAGCTGCAGCCTATGCGGTGGGGCATAGCCTGAAGGAATATATTGACCAGTAAGCCCAAGACCTAATAAATCGGTTTCAAGACTAAATTTGAACAAAAGCAAACGACGCCCATTCGGGCGTCGTTTTTATGTTAAGATGAGTGAATTAATATTCAGCGTGCATGTGGGGGACGGCCGGTGGGAACATTTGCCTTAATATCGCTTGCTGTTCGGGGTTTGGGTTGCCCCAGTCGCGCAGGGCAAATTCGTCAGGGTCATAAACCCCATACACGAGTGCGGTCAGCCCATGGATAGATAGGGCGCAATCCACCTGTCCTCCCTTATCCAGCACCAATCCGCCATTTTGGCTAGAAAGATGCCAAACGCCATTATTCCATTCGCAATCCGGATCTGTAATTTCTACTGTGATCTCGCCCTCGCCAATGGGTAAACCCGAGAGCGCGGAGATGTTCGTCACCCTGGCCATGGGCGGGATGTGAGAACTGGAGTGTTCGGGTGTGATATCGGTATAAAAAAGCTCGCCAAGAAGATCGGGTTTGAGCTTCAATTTAATCGTTGTTGCCTGGTCAATATGCCTGGCGATCCAATTGAGCAACATAAATTTTCCGTGAGCATTGCTGTAATAAAATACCGGCGCTTCAAGCGTTTGATGCATTATCTGCCCGTTGAGGGTGTAATTCATCACGCCTATCACTTCATCGCCCGCGCGGGCAAACATAATCCATGCATCCTGTTTTTGAAAGATTCTCTCCTGAGAGGTCTCGAAAAGGGCCATACCATGCGTTTGCCGTTGGAATTTTTCAAGATAGTTACGGTATTGAGGATAGCCTTCATCGACTTGGACCATTTCATACGATCCCTCAAGCGGCATTTTGAGCACCGGTCTCAAACATTCGGGCTTGAATGTGATTTTTCTGGCTTGCGGCAGCGTGATGTAACCAAATCTCTCGTAAAAGACCTCTTTAAATGGATAGAGGCATGAGGTTGCTGACTGATTCTGTTTGAAATGCTGGAATAGCTGATCCATCAAAGCGCGCACGTATCCCTTTCGACGCGCGGCAGGGTGGGTGCTGACGCTGGCGACACCGCCCATTGGGAATATCTTACCCCGCAGGTTTTGATCGAGGGGCGTCGTCGCCCTGCAAATTGCCATGGGTTGACCGTCCTCGATTACCCCAAAGTAGGTTGCGCCAGCCCTGCTGCGCACATGTTCCGCATAGGCTTCAAATTCGGGAAGGGGCGGGGTGGGTGTGAATGCATAACTGGATATGAAATGCAGTGTTTTCGTTGCTTCTTCGAGGTTCAGTTTGCGGATTTCAATACTCATTGGCTTTTCCTTATCAATTTGATGGTACAGGCAGGTCAAATAAGCGCATAGCATTCGCATAGGTTTGTTCAGCCACTGCCTCTTGGGATGTGTGGTGAAGCCGGGCTATTTCTTTGGCAATCAATGGGATATAGGCAGGTTCGTTGCGCTTGCCGCGGTTTGGGTGGGGCGCTAAGAAGGGGGCATCCGTCTCAAGGAGGAGATGTTCGAGCGGAATTTTACTGGTGATGGCTTTCCGGTCCGGGGCATTGGTAAAGGTCACCGGTCCGCTGATGCCGATGTAAAAATTCATCCTGATGGCTTTTTGGGCGGTAGCCAGGTCAGCGCTGTAGCTGTGCAAAACACCGGGCCTTTCCGCCAGCGGGTGACCTGCGCTTACCAGACTTTCGTGCCATGCTGAAAGGATCGCCATCAAATCATCTTCGGCGTCTCGATTATGGATGATGACAGGCAGACCAAGCTGGGCGGCATGTTCAAGCTGGTCTGTGAACATTCTGCGCTGTTGATCGAAGGGCGTGTGTTGACGGAAGTAATCCAGGCCGATTTCGCCAATGGCAACGACCTCTGCCTGTTGGGCTTGGATTTTTAATTGTTCGAGAGTTTCACCCGTCCACAATTTGCCGTGATTTGGATGGATACCGACAGCAGCACTGATCCTGCCCGGGTAGGCTTTTGCCAGGTTGATGGCAGCTTGGTTTGTTTCCAGGTCAATTCCTGGGCTCAGCACCCACACCAAGCCCGCGTCCCAGGCACGCTGCAATACCTGTTCTCTGTCGCTATCAAACTGTTCAAAATCAAGGTGGCAATGTGTGTCTGTATAAGCTGGCATATGATAATTCTTTTCCTCGTGGTTACCTCAACTTCCTAATTATAACCGGCTTGTAAACCCGCTTAAGGTAAAATTGATGGCATGAATGACCAACCTCATGTTTATGTCGCCATGAGCGGCGGCGTGGATAGCGCCGTGGCAGCCGCGTTATTACTGGAAGAAGGATATCGTGTCTCCGGGGTCTATATGGATACCTGGAAGGACCCGAAATTTGAAGCAGAAGCCGGTGAGGATTTGGGAACCTCGGCCAAGCTGGCAAAGCACGTAGCTGAGACGCTTGGTATCCCGTTTGAGATCGTTGACGTACGGGATTGGTTTTATGTCGATGTGGTCCAAGCCTTTATTCGCAAATATCTCTCAGGGCAAACGCCCAACCCCTGTTTATTCTGCAACCCGCAGGTCAAGTGGGGCATCTTACAGGCGCACGCATTGGCGCAAGGTGCGGATTTTTTTGCAACGGGGCATTATGCAAAATTGGTGCGATCAGAGTCGGGACAAATCAGCCTGTTGCGCGGCGTTGACCGATCAAAGGATCAATCTTATGTGCTGTCGATGCTGACCCAAACCCAACTGCAGTACAGCCTGCTCCCGCTGGGCGGGATGACCAAGCACGAAGTGCGCAAAGCGGCCGAGGGATTGCGTCTGCCCGTGGCAGATCGACAGGACAGCCAGGATTTGTGTTTCTTGGGGCACATTGATTACCGGGATTTTTTGGAGCGCTTTGCGCCCGATTCGAATGAACCGGGTGATATTGTCAACATGGAAGGTAAGGTGCTGGGACAGCATGAAGGGCTTGCCTTTTACACCGTCGGTCAGCGCAAGGGCATCAGGGTGGCTGCTGAAGAACCTTATTATGTGGTTGATAAGGATATGGTCCAGAACCGTCTGATCGTCGGCTTTACGGGCCAGGTTGGCAGAAGCGAATTGACAGCTACCCAGCCAAACTGGATTGCCGGCGAACCGCCTGCTGCGGTTGAAACTTATGATGTGATGGTCCGTTACCGGGCAAAACCGGTGCCAGCGGTGCTGTCGGCTGTCAGGGAGGATCAATTTCGATTAGAATTTGATCAAGCGCTGCGCGGGATCACGCCAGGGCAGGTTGCCGTGCTATATTGCGATGATAAATGTTTGGGCGGCGGTGTGATCCAATCATCGCATTAATTAAATGTAACGTGGTTTAAGCGAGGTGTAATTGATGACTTTTCCAGCAATCGTATTTTCCTTTTTTATAGCCACTTTGTTTGGCAGTTTTCTGCACTTTTGGCGTGGGGGGAGTTTGTTCAGATTGGGGCTGTACCTGGTGTTGAGTTGGATTGGGTTCTTTGCTGGGCACTGGATCGCTGAAAGCCTTTCGATTACCTTTATTGATGTTGGGACAATCCATTTGGGGTTTGGAATTCTTGGGACAGTAGCATTTTTAGGTCTGGGTTACTGGTTGAGCCAGGTCGATCAACAAAATTGAGTATAAGGGAGCGCTAACATGTATCGAATTGAAGCACTTTTATCCGCGCGGTTATTTTTACGTCCAGCTTTGGTCAAAAACCGGATTTATTTTCTTTCAAATCTGAGCGGGCACAACAGCCTGTATGTGATAGATCACGGGGGCAGCGTGCCTGAATCTTTATTACCCCCAGATATTGTTCTGCAGAATCCGCACCTGATTGACGGGGAATCCTTCGCGGTTTTCCCTGACCTCGAGAAAATTTTAGTGATGATTGACCGTGATGGTGATGAGAATTACCTACCCATGCAGATTCCGATGACGGGCGGCTTCCCTGAACCCGCCTTCAACAATTTCTTTGAGAACACCCGCTGTCATCTTGGGCTGGTTGATGCAAAGGAAAACCTCTGTGTCATTGCGGCTGAGTCTCGTGAGGAAGGCTTAGTTCGCACGTACCTCTGCCGTTTCGACAGCGGTGAGGTGGAGGAGATCTATGCCAGCCCCTACGGTTGCTATCCCGCGGCAGTTAACGATGATTACTCTCGCATTGTGCTGGTTGAAGGCTACATGGTGGGGGATACTGTGACATATCTGTGGGAGAAGGGAAAAGAACTCAAGGTGATCTACGGCAAACCTCTCCAGGAACGTGAGGAGGGTGAGGCGGTGTCCTTGATCGCGTTCGGCGGCGGCTTTTTCACCGAGGATGAGCAGGCGCTGGTGTTTTCAAATGCCTTATTCACCGATACTTATGGTTTGGGTTGGCTGGCATTAGATCATCCCGGTGAGGCGCACGAAGTGACCTTTGTTGGACTGGTTCACAGCGGCGCGGGCGAATTCGAAGGCCTGGAACCACTTGAGAACGGAAAGTATTTGCTTCAATTCAACATTGACGGTGTCTCGTGGGCTTATGAGGCAGGGTATGACCCGGACGCGAAGATTATGCGTGCCGAGCATGTTCTTGTCGGGCAGGGTGAACTTTCGGAGGGCGTGCTCGAGGCGATCAAGTATGATGAAGAATCTGACCGGTTTGCTCTCGCATTTTCGACCGCCGTTTCCCCGACTCAAATCTACACCATTGAAGGCAAAGATCGGGGAACGGTCCAGCGGCATACTAATGAAGCGATCCTTGGCATTCCTGAGAATCTGCTTTCTCGCGGTGAGGATGCATCGTATACGACATTTGACGGCTTACGCGTTTCAGCTCGCTTGTACCTGCCATCTGATCCCTTGGGATTCGAGGGGAAGCGCCCGATCGTCTACTACCTGCACGGCGGCCCGCAGGGGCAGGAACGCCCCGATTTTTCATGGTTCTCGATGCCGCTGATCCAGTTCCTGACACTGCAGGGGTTCGCGGTGTTCGTCCCCAATGTGCGGGGTAGCACCGGCTATGGCCTGAGCTATACCAAACACGTTGACCGGGACTGGGGCGGACAGGACCGGCTGGACCATGTGCATGCGATGGAGGAAGTGCTGCCGAAAGACAAGCGGTTGGATGTCACCCGCACCGGTGTGGTCGGACGTTCTTATGGGGGCTACATGACCCTGACCCTGGCTGGCAGACACCCAGAGCTGTGGGCGGCGGTAGTAGACATGTTTGGCCCTTACGATCTGCTTACCTTCCTTGAGCGCATTCCGCCAACATGGAAGCCCTACTTTTTCGTGGCATTGGGCAACCCGGAAAACCCTGATGACCTGTCATTTTTACAAGAACGTTCGCCCAAAAGCCATATTGAGAATATTCAATTCCCGATGCTGGTAATCCAGGGGCGGAATGACCCCCGGGTGGTTGCAGAGGAATCTGAGGATCTGGTCAAACACCTGCAGGATATCGGCAAGGATGTGGAATTGCTATTGTTTGAGAATGAGGGTCATGGCGTTGAAAAATATGAGAATAAGGTAATCTGTTACAATCGGGTCACGGATTTCTTTAAACAAACGCTCAAACCCTGATTGATATTATGCTATCCGAGCGTTAGGCACATATCTGCCCTTGTTGAAAGACGCTCAATCCGAAGGAGATGTTCGGTGACATGGAAAAATTATGATGTGATCGCCCAGGCAGGTGATCTGGTGCAGTTGTTGGGCAGCCGGCACAAAAGCCATTACATTCAGCTCAAACCAGGTACCGTTTTCCAGACCCATCGCGGGGAAATTCAGCATGATGAGATCATCGGAAAACCCTGGGGAACTCGGTTAATGAGCCATACGGGCAATCCCTTCTTCTTGATGCGCCCCGGGTTGGCGAACCTGATCACAGAGATCAAGCGCAATACGCAAATCATTTATCCGAAAGACATTGGCTATATCGTGATGGTGATGGGGATCGGCCCGGGTGTGCACGTGCTGGAGGCCGGCACCGGTTCGGGTGCGCTGACCATGGCCTTTGCCTTTTTGGTGGGGGAGACAGGCTGGGTCACATCTTATGACAATCGTCAGGAGATGCAGAATCTCGCCCGTAAGAACTTAGACCGCGTTGGATTGCTGGACCGGGTCAACCTGAAACCGGGGGATGTGTTGAATGGGTTTGATGAGCGCGATGTGGATGCGATCTTTCTGGATCTGCCGAATCCCTATGACTATATGACTCAGGTAAAAGCCTCACTCAAGCTTGGCGGCTTTTTGGGCATGATCCTGCCGACGACGAACCAGGTGAGCAGGGCGATTGGTGCCCTGCGGGTGCATGATTTCGCCTTTATCGAAGTATGTGAGATCATGCTGCGCTTTTATAAACCGGATTTTGATCGGCTTCGTCCGACAGACCGGATGGTCGCTCATACCGGCTATCTTGTGTTTGCCCGGTCGGTGATGGAAACGCCTGACGCTCAAACTGTCTGATCTGCAGGATGGGTCAGATGGGTTTTTGTAAGGATTGATTTAGCGGTTTTATTGTCTTTTGGCCTTTATTTCATCATTAACTTCATTGTTATTATGACTAATGAGCATTTGCCCGAGAGAAAAACTGGGTTTTAGCATTTAAATATATGGGAAGAGCAATCATCCCTCTCTTAAATTGAAAAAGAGACCCATTTTCTCGCCTTAATCGGCCAAAGTTGAACATTGTCATCCCATCAATTTCACAGTTTCTGTAACAAAAGGATATCCATTACGTCTTATAGGATAGCGAGATGAGGAAATCGGAAGAATTGCCAGAAGGTCATCTTATTCAACGCGCAGCCGATGGAGATAAACGAGCTTTTGGAATTCTTTACGAGCGTTATCTCGATGAGATCTATCGCTTTGCCTTCTATAAAGTCAGTATTAAGAACATCGCTGAGGATATCACTGAAGAGACTTTCTTGAGAATTTGGGAGAGACTGCCATCCATTTACAGAAGCGATGGGAAGATCGAAAACTTCAGAGCGTATGTTTATCGGATGGCGAACAATTTGATTATCGACTACTATCGCAGAAAGAAACCGGTTGAAATGGATTTGACAATCTCCGCCTCGGAAAACCCAAGCCCCGAAACGGTACTGGACTTTAAGAACACTTCGCAGCATCTGGCGGAAGCCATCCAAGGGTTAGACCCGGAATTCCAGCAGATCATTCTTCTGCGCTTCGTTAACCAGCTCTCCCACAAAGAGATTGCTAAAATTATGGGGATCAGTGAAACGAATTCCCGGGTGATGCAATTTCGAGCATTAAAAAGATTGAAGGAAATCCTTTCGAATGAGGAAAGTTGAGATGAAAGAAACGATTGAACAAGCATTCGCGAAGTGTCTTGAGATGATGTCCGACAACGGAGCGCATATCTCAGATTGTTTGGCACTTTATCCCCAATTTGAAGACGAATTGCGTGAGCTGTTTTTGTTGAGCGCAGACCTAGAAGAACTTTCAAACGCACACCCATCACCGCAATTTGTACAAAATGCTGCGGCAGACCTGATCGCAAAACTGCCGGACCACAAACTGCCGTTTTTTGCCAGGGTAAATCGGGTGCTGCAGGTCAATTTCCTTCAGCCGGTGGGCAAAATGGGGATGGCTCCCGTGATTATAGGCCTTGTGCTTTTCTTCTTAGCCATTACCGGCGGGATCCGCATGGTGGATGCTTCTGCGCCCGGGGATGTGTTCTATAACCTTGACCGGACACTTGAGCAGGTGCGCTTGCGTCTGACGGATGTGCCAGAAAACGCGATGACGATCCGCCTGGAATATGCCTTCGAGCGGCTGGAAGAAGCAAATCGCAAACTGGCAGAGGATGAATTGGAACAGGCAGTAGTCGCCTATGATGGTTACCATGACCAGGTTTACCAGATCGCCAAAATGATCGCCGGCACACAGGGTGAACAGCGCGAGGCACTGCTTGCTCGGTTCTATGGTGCGTTAGGCGTGCAGCGCGCCGACATCAAAGAAACGATCCAATCGGTGCCGGAAAAAGCGCGGATTGAAATTCAAAATGCGCTCGATGCTGCGCCGGCTCACGACGCCCAGATGCGGGACGATCTCGAAGCACCAATTGAAAACGGCCCGCAGGGCACAGATGAGGAAGCACCGCAATCACCGCCAGAAGAGGCGCCGCAAGCCCCACCAGAGGAAGCCCCTCAGGGTGATGATGGCGAAGGGCAATGTCCGCCAGAGGATGCTTCGCAGGGACCCCCTGAGGACGCCCCACAGGAACCTCCCGAGGACGCCCCACAAGGGCAGATCGAGGATGATACACAAAGCTCAATAAAGGGTATTCGCCAGGGGAGGGTCAGCAAGACGCCGTAGTGTGACTCGGACCTCGGGCTTAGGCCGGAGAATGGCCTGATGCATCCTGTTAGACCAAGGAGTGTACGAGATCGGATAAAATATTGGGTCGTTGTTCATTTAGCTTGATGGGAAAAGTTAAAAAGGAGAAGAGCCCCATTAAGGATAAAGTTTTGGGAAAGATCGGAGAAAATATATGAAAAAAAGACTAATTGTGTTGATGGTATTAGGATTGTTGGTAAGCACTTTCACGGTTGTGATGGCTGGCGGCGACCAGGTGACCGGCGGGACAGACAATGGCAAGGGTGAACAGCTCACCCATAATTACAATTATGATTACAACTATGATCACAGCTATGAGCACAACTATGAGTACTTATATGAGTACGGATGTGAGGATCAACTATGCTCAGGGGATGCCCCACAAGAACCCCCGGAAGATGTCGCTCAGGGTCCATCAGCAGAAGACCCCCAGGGTCCGCCAGAAGAAGCGCCTCAGGGTGAAAACGCCATAGGGCAGGGGCCGAGAGAAGGCGCGCCGCAGAGCCCGCGTGAAGATTACCGCAAAGGTTCATCAGGTGAAGCACCCTTAGGCCCGCGTGATGATACCCCCCAGGCTCCGCCAGAGACAGCCCCCCAGGGACCCGCAGAAGATGCGCCGCAAGGTGAAACCGGCCAGGGCGAAGGCCCGGGTGAAGATGCCCAACAGGGACCACCTGAGGATGCGCCCCAAGGACCGCCTGAAGACGCCCCCCAAGGACCGGATCTGTAGATTTAGTGCAGGTTTTTAGATTTGTTAATACGTCCTCCTCACTCGACAAGTGTTGACAGCGGGAACACATCTCCCGCTGTCAACCAGGACGGGCAAGTTTTCAAACAAATGTTGTGCCTAAAATATAAAAATTTGGCGATAGAAAAATAAATAGAAGATAAACATTAAAATAATATTAATAGCCGTCCCATTCTAATCTTGTGTGGACGGCTATTTTGTTGTGAATTAATTGAAAAGACTTCCAAGAACACACATAAAATTATGAATTAATTCAAATAATACACCACTATAATGGGTGAATAATTTGCCTTGAGAGCGAGACATCTCTCTAAAAAGAGTAATCTTAAATAATTTATTAAACATAAAAATTTTGCTTGACTCATTATCTGAACTTGTGTAAAATAGACATAATTAAATTAATCTTAATATGCAATTTAATGAATATGAATGAGATGGGAATTCATTGAAGTTTTGTAATGAGATTAATTTCCTTGGTTTCCATGAGTGTAAATTGAAAAAATGAACAGGAGGATGGTATCGGAGGAGATCTGCTTATGTAAATGGCAAGATGAAGACCGTCTGAGTGAGGATTGCTTGAGGCAGGACGCGGGTGACGTGACCTGACAGGACAGGCACCTTAACAATTTCACTGAAGACTGAAAATTTTCTAACTTTTTAGCCTGTCAGAAATGGGATAAATTCAATGCATTACCATAAATTTGGAAAACTATTTGTGTTACTGTTTTTGATTGTCCTGTTAGCGCCAACTTTCGCAGCCAGTGCTCAAAGCATTGTTGACCCTTATTATGGCGGCAGACAACAGGGTATTATTATTGGTTCAGAAGGAGAGCAAATCGGTATTGCTGAATACTGGAACCAGAAAAACCGATTTGTGGTTGAGATGACTTTCTTTGAGGAAGTGATCCTCAAAGAGACCCAGGTTTACTTGGACAGGGGTGAACCACTTTATGACCCCCTTTACAAAAATGGTAAACCTGTTCCAGGAAAGTTCCCTTGTAAGAATGATTTTAATTACGCAGCCCAAACTTTTATGACGACCTGTGAATTTGACCAGGTCTCTGAGTTTTCTTGGGGCCAGAACCGTCATCTTTATGCGGCGGTGCATGGCGACCTGAGTAACAATGATTTCTGGGTGCAGCCAGCCAGTGCTGAATTCAGCCCGGAAAGTTGGATAACCTTTGAGAAGTCAAAATGGGGCGGTTATTATGATGTCTTACTGACCCATCCCGCCCGCGGCCACTTCATTGATTCACCGGTGTTTGGCCTGGGGTATCAAACCTCCACGCAGTGGGGCATAACCGACCTTGGCGGTGGTTTTGATTACTTCCCCAGCGAATATGTTGACTTCTGGGTAGGTTCAGTTTACCTCGGCGGCACGTTTGCAGATCACAAAGTGTCACCCATGGATATGTTCACGGGTTATGACACTTCATTGGAATATATTACCAATGAGGACGGCTCAAAAACATTGGTCACTCCTGTTACAAACCCCGTAATTAACATGGCGCGCTTCTTACAGAGCCTAGATGCGGATGGTGACCCCAAACAGGGGATCACCATTTCTCCTGCTGTGGTGACCTGTCTTGAAACGGCGATGGTGCAAACAGGCAATACCGACCTATACTTCACTGAAGGCGGTCAGATAGAGGATATCCTTGAAGCGACCCAGGAAGCCTGTTACGGTGTGGAAGACGTCACAATTAACATCGTCTCATATGAAGAAGCCAAAGAGAATCTGGATAAATCGCTGGACAGCAATATGTTCCGCAAGAACGTCTCCAAGACGCCAGACATGAGCAGTTCCAAATCTAAGATGAACATTATGCGGAATTGGTTCCCGGCGTTACGTGCCAATAATGAGCTAGCGTATTATGTTGATAACACTACTGGTGACATTATTACCGGGGTTCCCTACTATGATGAAGCCGGTGACTTGATCACAGTTGCAACCGAAGCCCAGCCGATCGTAGTTGTTTACACAGACGCAGTCCCTGAAACCGGCGCTGAGGATATTTGGGTGGCGATCTCACGCGATGACGGCAACACCTTCAAGCGAAAGAATGTAGCCCGTGCTGCGGACCGATCGTCCTTTGACGTGACCGTCAAGGAATATGACGACTTAGGGAATGTCGTTAACGAATATTTAGCGCCCTATTACGGTGAAACCAAGAAACCCGTGATGGCGGTGCAGGATAACAACATTTTCGTCGCCTGGACCAGCAAGTACTGCAAGGGCGGACGGCCGACCTATGCCATCAAACTTGAAGATACACCCGATGACCCGGACACGCCTGAAAATGAATATGAAGCCGATTACCCCTATGACAATCCCTATTATGAAGAGGATATTTGGGGTGTCTCCGGCCCGCAGCGTTCGGTGGATTACGCTGAGCAGGGGTTCCCGGAAGTCGGTGAAGTGCCCTACTCCTGTGTGTGGACGGCACGCGGCACGATCGTCACCCAGGAAATGATTGACGCTGGCGGTTACTGGGCTCAATTAAAATCTGACGGCACCGGATATTATCAAGTGGGTGATATACAGTGGTTCAAACCCGAACGGTTGACCTCCGGGCGGCGCGATGCCAACCAGGTCTTTATGGGTTCCTTTGATGGTGCGGGCTTTGCCATCGCCTGGCAGGAAGACCCTGAAGGCTTGCGACCCGGTCAGGCGAAAGGCCCCGGCCCAGGATGGGGTGGCGCCACCACCAACCATAAGACCGATATCTGGTACTCCTACATCCATATGGACAACTTCACCCTGGTGGATGAGAATTACATTTCTAACGGTGATCAATTGCATGAAAACGATGCAGAAGTTCTTGGCCGCCCGAAGGCATTGGTGCCGATGCACCTGCCGATCCGTATTACTGACAATGATGTGGTCAACACCGACAACCTCAAAATTGAAATTGATCCGGTTACCAAGTTGCCACCTACAGATTCTGATGGTAACTATATCTTTACAAAGCTTATTCCTGATCCTGAAGAGTTCGAAGATAATAATGGCGAACATACCGGTTCCCACGACTATGCTTTACCGATCAATAACCCCGGTCTTTGCGTGGATTTTGTAAAGAAAGTTCCTTATTCACAGAGGGATCTGCCAGAGGAAGAACAGGACTTCAGGCAAATTTGTGTCACCGCCGATGGACGCCTGCTGGACGGCAACACCGGCGCATCACGACCTAACCTGTTCCTGCAGGGCTATCAGAAGACTGGTGATAACCCTGAAACACTGCATGTTGTGGAAGATGGCTATTGGAGTGCCTGGGCGATCTTTGCCTATGACGAATCGAAGGGAATGGGCTCTGGTCCACCTGATCACACGGAAGGTGAAGGCCCCTATGGCGATGAATACCTGGCTGAAATGGGAAAGAACTCCTTCTATCAGAGTTTTGATTTCACGACCCCGCCGTACGTCAGCGGAGGAACGCTGATCAACCTGCCTGAAAAGGAATATGAGATCACCTATGACGAACTAGGCAACCAAACAGGTTTTACCCTTGTCAGCAATGTCACATATGTAATGGATGAGGTTGTGGATGAAAACGGTGAACCTGTCTTAGATTCCGAAGGCAACCCAACATATACGCCCAGGCTGGATGACAAAGGATTGCTACAGATCAACTACGAGAACGCCCGTCGCCCCCGCTTCATCATCCAGGGCAAGGGCAATATGGGACCCTCCAAGACGATCATGATGATCCTCTACAAGGAAGGCGAGGAGGGCAGCGGACGTCCATCCGACATCATGCTGCGGCGCGTGGTCGTGCCAGCCGGGCAGACCGGCAACCCCTACCGACCGGAGAACATCGTCTGTAATGCATGGGAAACGGTGGACCTTGACCCGACAGAAGGCGTGCACGAAGTCACGGTATGTGTGGACGGCGCTCAAAACATGAGCACCGTGATGCCAACCGTCACAACGCCCTCCATGGGCGATCCGACCACGGAAGATCCCTACGGCGCGATCAAGGTGGTGGAATGGGTGCAGACTGAAGCAACCTTAACCTGGCCTTCAGGCGTGAACCACTACGAAGATGCCCGTGCCCACCGCGGCGCCCTCGATAAAGACTTCGTGATCATGGGTTACTCCTATACCCCCAACTGGGCCGCCTACCGCAACGGCAACGACAAGTACGACTTCTTTGTCCGCCGCTCCTTTGACGGCGGGCAGACCTGGACCACCGATCCGAACGGAGTGTTGAATTTCAATATTGGCACTGATGACGAAGGACAGCCCACAGCAGTTAGAGTTGAAGAAGGTATGGAAGATACTGGAACTTACTCTGTGGTTAACTGTGATACCTTCACTGACCCGACTAAGGATGCCGAAGGAAATGTTGTCGATTCCACCGGACCGCACTATCATTACACGGTCTGCACAGGATACGTACCTGGCGAGTTTGAGCAGGCGCGCAACCTATCGCAGCTCCCGAATGCTAAGAGCAGTGTGATTGAGCCCCGCATCGTCAAAGCACCCGGTACTTATGCTGCGGGTGTGGCAGCTGGACATCTGACTGATCAGCACCGCTACGGTATGTACTACGTCAGCTATGGCACCTCGACCAACCCCAAGAAGGAAAAAGCGGTGGATCCTGTAACGGGAGAACCTTTGCTGGATGAGGATGGGAAACAAATATTTATCCAGGAAGACCCTGCCCCGATGGACCTGTACTACAGCTACAGCCTCGACCTGGGTGAGACGCATGAACTGATCGCCTGGGAGGTCAACCCTGACAGTGAGGGTAATTATGCGGGTCAGACGGTTTACCGCTGGGACTTCCTGGCGAAGGGTGACCAGGAGCAGGGCGAAGCCCAATTACGCATGACCCCCGACGGCTCCCGCTTCTACGCCGTGTGGGTGCAGGAAGGCTTCGATCAAAAGGGCGATTACGGTTCGGATATCTGGTTCCGACGGATCATGCCTCCATTATTCCCCAACAACGTTGCACCGACGACAACAACAATTGAGTAATTTGAAATATGACGGCTGTTTGAGCGTCAACGATAACAAAAGAGGCTGCCCAAGCCGGGCAGCCTCTTTGTAAAACCGGTAGTGATGGCGGTTTTGGACTGGCATAATTTTGCGACCATTTTTTGTGTCGTGATTTGTTTTTATGATAAGGTGTTCGTTTTAATGGTGGATTGAGGAGATGGATGTATGAAAACCAAGCGGATGGGGATATTGACTCTGCTGCTCCTGTTTGTGTTGATTGTTTCGCCGGCGTCGGCACAGGCGCCTGCGCCGCAGGATCCGCGTGCCGAAGGTCTATCTGCACCCGTTTTTATAACTGAGGACGAGATTGAGCTGATCCGGCCCTCTGCAGAACCGGTGTACTTCCGGGTGGTGCTGGCGGATACCGTAATTGAAACCGGCGATACTGACCCGCAAAGCGCATTCCTGGCGCGTGCAGCAGCCCTTCTGGGACATGCCCTGCAAGTTGACCCGGGTAACCCTACCGCAGAGAACAGCCTGATGGTGCAATTAAGCCCAGAGGAAGCCAGGCAACTGGCACGGTTGGAAGGCGTGCTGAGTGTCTCACCATTGGAAGCCCAGACAGATATTTTTGATTTAGACGGCATAACAACAGACGAAAGCGACCCGGTGATACAGACTGGTGATCCCTTGCCGGTGATCAAGCAGGTCAGCCAGACTCTGGCGAATCCGGGGGATACCCTGATCTATTCCCTGACGGTCCCGGTCAATACCACAGGGGCTGATCTGGAGTATGCCATCAGCGACACCCTCCCGGCTGGGGTTACTTATATCTCCGGTTCGCTGTATACCGAAGGCAGCGACACCCTGGCTGTTTATGATGCTCTAACCGGCAGCATCACCTGGCAGGGAACCCAGCCTAATTTCATGAACACCTATTATGTCAGCGATCAGGCATCCAACCCGGAGTATTGTAAGATGCCCTTTTTTGACGGGGGCTATCTCGACATCCTCACCCGGTATGGAACACCTACGTTTTCAAACATTCATGGAGACGGAATTACCTTTCGACTGGGGCTTGGCACGGGCACCGAATTTTTTGGCGAGGTGATCCCCGATAAGCCGATTTTCACCGATGACGGTTTGGTGATGATGACGGCAGACTCAACTTATGAGCACTACGGTATGTATTGCCCCGAAAACCAGAACCTGCCCGACCCGCTTGAGCCGAACGGGTTGTTGTCGCTCTGGTGGTGGGATATGAAGATCAATTACGATGCCCTTGAGAATAAGGGCGTCACTGCCATGTATTGGACGGGTGAATACCCCGCCTGGCTGGTGGAGTTTGACGATATCGTGGATTGGTACGATGAAACCAGGGTGATGGATTTGGAAGTCTTCACCTGGCGTGAGCCTGACCCCGACCAGGGGTTCCCGGATATCCTGTTTGCCTTTGACAACGTGGGTGGGGATTGGTATGATGACGTCGGTGATGTGAGAAGTACGATCGGGATTGAAAATTTCGATGGTACGCGGGGTCACACCTATGCCTATAACAACTTTCTCCCCCAAAGCGGCGATATCATCTGCTTTGATTACGTCGAAACCGGCCGCGACCCGGTGGTGATCACTTATGCCGTCACGGTGGACCTGGAACAGGTCCCGGGGACGGTGATCAGCAACCAGGCATCCTATACGGTCAATGGCGGCCTTCCGGTGGATGTGCAAGCGTCGTTCACCGTGAATGATACACCGGTGGCTTACTCCCAAATGGTTGCTACCACTGAAGAGGTCCCGGTTGTGGTTTACCTGGAGGCATCGGACCTTTACCCGGGCGGTTTGTTGGATTATCAGTTCACTTCACCCTATCACGGTTCTCTCTCAGGTCCAGTGGCCTCACCGACATACACACCTCACCTGAATTTTTGCGGTACAGATTATTTTTACTTCACCGTCAGTGACGGCGTGGCGACCAGTGAAATCGCCACCGTCACCGTCGAAGTCGCCTGCGTAAATGATGTGCCGGTGATCACGGATATCCCGAATCAGACGATTGATGAGGGTCAGACGTTCACGGCGATCGACCTGGATAAATTTGTAAGTGATATTGAAACCCCGGATTATCTGCTGGTCTGGACCAATTCCGGTAATGTTGAACTGGGAGTAGACCTGATAGATCGGATCGCGGTGATCAGCATCCCGCATGAGGATTGGTTTGGCGTGGAGATGATCACCTTCAGGGCGACCGATGCGGAAGGCGCCTTTACCGAGGAAGCCGTGATTTTTACGGTCAACCCGGTCAACGATGCGCCGATCGCCGTGGATGACGACCTTGGGACCGAGATCAACGTGCCGCTGGCGATTGACGAATCAACCTTGCTGACCAATGATATTGATGTGGATAATGCCATCGACCTGGTCGTGACGGAGGCAGATAATCTCTTGGGGGGTTCGATCACGCAGGCAGACGGCGTGATCATTTTTACACCGATCACCAATTATATCGGGCTGGCGGGGTTCGATTACACAGTCAGTGACACTTTCCTGTCGGATGAGGGGCGTGTCAACATCATGATCACCGATGAGAACAACACAGTGCCGACGAGCGTCGCCGACGCATATGTGATGAATGAATACGGCCGTCTGATCGTTGACGCCCCGGGGATATTGGGCAATGATCTGGATGCAGAGAACAATGTGCTCAGAACGGTGCTGGTTTCTCCGACATCCAACGGCACGCTGACCGTGAACCTGGATGGGGCGTTCACCTATATCCCAACCCCCGGCTATGTCGGTGAGGATAGCTTTGTATATCACGTGACCGATGGCATCCTTGATGGGGAGGATGTGACGGTGACGATCACGGTCAACGAATTACCGGTTCAGGATGTGACCATCCCGCTTTACACCGGCTGGAATCTGGTTTCTTTCAACCTGATGCCGGCAAACACAGCGATTACGGAGCTTCTGGGGTCCATTGCCGGGCAATACACACTGGTTTATGCCTGGGATGCGCTGACAGGATTGTGGCAGCAGTATGATCCCAGTGTGCCACCGTATGCGAACGACCTGCAGGATTTGACACGGGATATGGGGATATGGATCAATATGACCGTACCTGCCAGCCTGGTCATATCGGGCAAGCCTGTTGAATACATGATGATGGACCTGTCTCCGGGTTGGAACCTGGTGGGTTTTCCTTCGACCGAGACATCCGGTTTGCCTGGAGCGCTTTCGGGCTGGGGCGTTACACAATTCAGTTCAGTGATGGCCTACCATGCGCAAGATGTCGGTGACGAGTGGAAGCTGTTTAACCCAACTGCGCCAATTTACGTTAACACCCTGCAGGCGATGACCCCGGGGTGGGGCTACTGGATCCACACGGACACCGCCAGCACCTGGGAGGTGATCTATGACCTGCCCTGACCAGCGTCAATCACCGATGGTGATAGCGAACCGCTTGTCTTGCTATGAGAAGCGGGTAGAATTTTGCGATTGCAGGTAAAAATATTATTGTTAGAAATGGAAACATCATGCGAAAACAACTATCAGTCCTGATCTTTTTTGCTTTGCTGATCTTACTATTTTCGATTAACCTGCCTCTGGTTGTTGCACAAACGCCGCCTGTCCAGCCCTGCAGTTTTTACGGAACGGTAAAAATCAATGGCGAAAATGTGGATGTTGGCACACCGATTAGCGCAAAAATGAACAGCGTGGTCGTCGCCACTTTTGACGCGATTGATTATGAAGGTGATTCGGTTTATTCGCTGGTCATTAATGGTGATCTCAGTATGGAAGGCGTTGAAATTTTATTCTTTGTGGATGGGATCCAGGCGAACCAAACCGCCGAATGGCACAGCGGTGTGCAATCAGAATTGAACCTGACGGTGAGCAACCAAGCACCGGTTGCTCAACCCAACAGCTATTCGGTCAAGCAGGATGCGGTTCTGAATGTCGCTGCACCAGGTGTGTTGGGTAACGACAGTGACCCGGATGGCGACCCTTTGACGGCGGTGCGCGTTTCGGAGCCTTCAAACGGTGTGTTGACGCTGTACACCAACGGCGGATTCCGCTACACACCAAACCCGGGATATCATGGCACAGACAGTTTCACTTATCAGGCAAATGACGGCACAGTGGGGTCCAATGTGGTCACGGTGACGATCACTGTGGTGCAGGTTTATAACAATTACTTACCGATAGTGCTTAATTAGCGATTTTTGATATGATAGAGACATCAAAGCAAGTCAGCCGGTGGATCGTGCAGCAGCCTTATGAACAATAGACGAACATTCATTTTAGTGGCAGTGGTCTTCATCGCGCTCTCAGCGGTTTTGTTGGCGAGGTTGGGAGCGAAGGATGCGCAGACGGCTGGCAAGACGGAAGAAAGCAGTCTAGCGGATGAAGTGTTTGCACCTGTTGAGGACCCGGCAATGGGGTGGCAGGTGGTGGAAACAGCACAGGACTCAATCGCCGGAGAAAATGGGAATTATGGAGGAGCCACCACACCAGAACCTACCACAGTGTCTGAAGTTGGATCGAATAGCACCACAATAGCACTAGAAGCCAGCCAGACGCAAGCTGGTGCATATATCAACCCGCCGACTGCGACCAACCAACCCGGCAGCACTGCTGTGCCAGGGGTCACGCCCACCGCGACCACGGGGTCAACCCTTGCCCCCACCAGCACACCGACACCGACCCAAACGCTGATCCCGACGGAGGTGTTCACGCCCTATGACTGGACCGGGCAATGGACGGTGTTCTTTGGCGAAGATGGCGGCTTGCTGTTCAGGGCGACTCTGGTGGTCAGCCGAGAGGGGAATACGATCACAGGCATCCATTCCACCCAGATTTTCACCGGGACACTGAGTGCTGATGGGATGACGGTCAGCGGCACCTGGGTCAACCCGCCTGCTACGGGTACCTTTAGCTGGCGGATCATTGATGATAACCAATTTTGCGGCAATATGGACGTTGATTTAGCCTACTGTGCCGCACGGCGGGGCGCATCAAGACCTGCCCCCTGCTTCTGCCTGGGTCCAGAGGATTAGGTCTTTAATTTTGGGACGATTTAATTTGAACATTAAAAATATTGTTATTTTTGTTTAAATTTTGTAGAATGGGATTAGAGAACCCTAATCCCAACAACGATCAAATTTAATATCAAGATCATGCCGAAAGGCAGAAAAGAGGTCCGATGAGGAAGTTTTTGGTTATGTCGCTCCTGGTTGTTTTGATCCTGACAGTTCTGATCGCGGCCATGCCCGTATCACCCGTCTCGGCGGATTGGCCGGGTGCACCCTGCGGGGCAGTCGGCGGCGAACCGCCAGGCTGGTCGCAGGTCAGCAAGGGTGAAGGCGGCAGCGGTTCACCCGGCGTCGGCCCATACAGCCCATGAGTGACAGGTAAGAGATCAGGCCGCTTTCATCAAGTTGTGATTGCGGCCTGATGGTATATCATATCATACGCTGGATTGACAGAGTGCCTTCTGGCTATTCAGAATCACTGCTCACATTGTCATACTGCAATCTCACAAATCATAAGAACCCTTCTTGAATAAATGCCTTGATGTTTTCGCGAGTCATTTATCCGTGTGAGCGCAAAAGCAAAAGATTGATTGCCTTCTGGTAATCCCAAATCCGTTTTAGGTCGGAGGGGGATAAATTGTTGTTGTTTACGACACCCTACCATTAAAATAGATCGCAAACAGCAACAAAAAATTAAAAATAGATTAATATAATATCTGCGAGTCTATTAATACCACGATATTTTGATTGTGAGTAAGGCCAACTTTTATATTAAGTGGTACCTATAATTCTAAATGCATTCATTTATCATCCTAATATAATGGGTGTAAATTTACTCGACAAATTATGCGCAGTTCATAAAAGGCGCCAATATTAAAATTAGATGTTTTATTAATAATTGCCTTGACTCAATTATCATTATTGTGTAAAATTGGATTAATTAAATGATTATTAATATGCAATAAATTGAATGTAAGTTAGATTAATATTTGAAGAGATTGTCTGAGTTTGTCAAAATGGCTTCATCGGAATAATTTGGATGCGCACACTGATGCAGCGTCCTGGGCGGAACGATCAAAGGCTGTGTTTTACACCATAAATTTCAGAGCATCGTATCATCCGTCACCGCAATTTCCACCCACTCTTTGAAAAAATGAAAAGTGTTACGAGAAGGGAGCGAACTATTGATCGTTTAGATATTTAATGTTTGTAATGAACGCAAACTAACCTGATTGAGCGGAGTGCTTTTTTGATTTTTCTGCTTGACCAGCCAGACCTTGGGTGATCGCAATTATCTCCTAACAACCTCCAATAAAACCCGGGCCTGGAAAATATTATATCCATATGAGATTTTATTAGATTTAGGAGATAAGACATGAAGAAGAAAATTCGTAAGTACGGACAAAGGTTCTCGAAAGGATTAAAAATCCTGATCACCTTTGTCATTTTGTTTGCCGTCTTGCTGCCTTCGGTTTTGGTGTTGGCGGATGACGGTACAATCTTCCGCAGGAATGTATCACGCACACCTGAATATGAAACGGAGCACGCCGGATTGCGTATGCTGCCTGTCTATGTGTCTGCTCAGGCGGCTGATGGCACGCTGCTTGTTGATGCTGCCGATATTTACAATGCTGAGGGTGCACTTTATGAGGAACGGGATTACGTTCAACCGCTGATCGTGCACTATGTGGATGGCCCTGTTGTGGTGCCTGAAGATTCAGGCGGCTTCCCCGGGCATGGCGAGCGCGATGCTTTTGCAGGTGTCAGCCTGGATGGCGGCTTGACATGGAAGACCACCAACTTGTCTAAATCGGCGGATCTTTCATCCTTCAAGTTTAAGGATGGGAAGACCGTTGTGAAGTATCCTGGTGACGTCGGTCGTTCATTCATCTCATCCGATGGCAATCAGGTGATGGTGGTATGGGTTTCGCGTTACGCTGGCGGCGGCAGTCCGACCTACGCCATGAGCGAGGATGAGCGAGCAGCAGTCGCTGACTACTTGGTGACTAAGGGCGTCATAACCGATGCTACAGCCTGTACCGACGGTGACCTGATCACCACCCCCTGCCCCTACCTCGAGGATCATTTCGGCGTTTCCGGCTCCCAGGGGTCTTCTGACCTGGCCGATGAAGGTTACCCGACGGTCGGGATCCTGCCCTATGCAGCGCTTTGGGTCTCACGCGGCGTGTTGATGCCCCCAGCGGCTGAAGGCGAACCCAGCAATTTCGTGTGGTTCAAACCTGAACGACTCAGCTCCGCCAGGCGTGATGCCAACCGTCCGGAAGTTGCCTGTGCCAAGGGCGCTGGCTGTGCCCTCACCTGGCAGGAAGACCCCCTGGGCATCCGCCCCGGTGGCGGTGAAGGCCCCGGCGAAGGCTGGAGCGGTGCCGTTGCCCACCATGAGACCGATATCTGGTATTCCTACATCGATTGGGAGGATTTCTCATTGGTTGCGGGTGATGATGGCTATGGCAGTTTTTATTCGGACACCGGCGACCTGGCGACCTGGGTTGCAGAAAACACCTCAGGCAGCCCCAGCGCGGCCATCCCGATGGCGATGCCGGTGCGCATCAGCGATGATGCCATGTGCCAGGCAGATGACAGCGATCCCTATTGTTTTGTTGACTTTGATGGCAGCGGTACAGCAGATTTTTGCGCTTCCACCGTCATAGTTGTTACCGATACTCCTGAAGGACCGGATCAGACTATTGAGATGTGTGTGGCTGAAGACGGCCGTTTGATGCGCGGTAACACCGCCTCTACCCGGGCCCGCCTGGGCTTGCACGGCTACTCCTCTTTAGGTTTGTACGATCCAACTCAACCCGATCTGTACCCGATAGACAGTGCCTGGTTCTATACCCTCTACGAGGAAAGCAAGGGTTTGGGCGATGAAGGTGAGGACGAAGTCGTCCCTGAGGATTTGATCGAGAAGGTGGATATGGGCAAGAACGTCTGGTACCACACCTTTGACATGAATACCCCTGAGATGGTCTCGCAAGGCTTGATGATGAACCAGCCGGCAGTTTACATGGATGACTTCAGTAACCCAGAAGGCTTTCTGACGGCTTACGGCGACCTGGGTTACAATTTCTACCAGATCGACCCCGACCCGGTGTATGAGACCCTGGCAGGGCTGGAGACCACACTGCTGCAATCTGAAATTGCCCGGCGCCCGAGCAATATCTCCCAGGATTGGTACGATGCTGGCATAACCGGCACCGTTGCCTTCCAGACCTGGAAGCAGGGTATTATCCGGCGCGGCGGCCCCGCGGACGTGATGGCACGCCGCTTTGTAATGCCAGTAACAGAGGGTGGTGAAAGCACAACAATTTATGAATACCTGACAACAACCTACGAACTCTGCACAAGCACTTACGAGTACTTAACAGTCACACATAATTGTGAATTGGTTGAGCAATGGGTAGATTACGAACCAAACCCTGCTTACAAGCCAAATGCTTCCTGTGCTACAAGGCCAGATCAACTTAAGTGCTACCCATATCTCGATTTGGATGGCAATCCAACCAATGAGACAGGAACGACAACGCTGGTTGAAGTCTGTGATCCACCCGTAGAAACTTGGGAAACTGTTGATTTCTGTGAAATAACCGACCCGAATTGTAAAGTAACTGAGGCTTGTAATTTTGTTGAATTTTGTGATACCGCATCACAGGATGGTTGTACAGTAAAAGAAACATGGGTAGAAGTAGAGAGTTGTGACGAAATTGACCCCAACTGTAAAATTTCAATAATTGAGGAACCCAGCATCGATCCCCTCGCCAACCCTTATGACTATGCCAACATGGAATGTCTCAATGCGGACGGCTCATCAGGCTGGGCGTTCACCGACGGCACCAATCCCCGCTACGTGAAGGGCTTATGCGCCGCACCTCCGCTGAATATGTCTGGCAATACCATCCTGACCAGTGAAACCTGCGGTGATGCGACCACCTGTTTGGACGCATTCCCCTTCAACGAATACTTTGACGATAAGGACATGACCGACGCTGACCCGATCTCCAAGATCTACACCTGGGAGATGTACGGTCCCGGGTATGGTGAGACACCTCCTGATAACAGCAACCTGGATGATCCCTCCTGGGAAAACCCCTATGACATGGCTAAAGGACACCGCGGCTTCATGACCGGCGACATGGTCATGCTGCTGTATGCCTGGACGCCCAACTGGAATGCCCTGACAGGCGGACACGATGTGGTCAACCTGTATATCCGGCGCTCCTTCGATGGCGGCATCACCTGGAGCACACTGCCAGCCAGCTTTACGCACACCAACGACATCATCTACAGTGGTGATGGCACCACGACCTGTGAGTGGATGGATCCTGAGGGGGTTGAGACACCCGTTTGTTATACATATGCGGCTGGCGAATTTGAGCAGCCACGCAACGTCTCGCAACTCTTGGGCTCATCGGTGACGGTGATCGACCCCCGGTATGCCCCCACCACCCGCAGCATCACAGAGACATCCGTAACCACTGACTTACCCGCAGGATTTACAGCTCCCTTATATCTCGACAACACGCGTGACCCCTCCCGCTACTTCATCGTCTATGAGACGGGACTCAACAGTGCCTATGATGAGGGTGAAGCCACCCCGCTGGATTTGTTCTACAGCCGGGCGGTTGATTGGGGTGATGATTACCTGGTCTGGCAGGATATCGCTGATACCAGCGCTTGCCTGCCCTCGGCGGATACTGATGATGAATTCGACCTGGGAGGTTTCTGCAATGAATTTGATGCCCTGGAAGGCGACCGCTTGAACGAATCGGGCGAAGCCTCCATCATGGGCAGTCCGGGTGGTATGTTCCTGCAGGCGACCTGGAATCAGATCGACTTCACCATGGATGGCATTGAAGTTCTCTCGGATGCTATCTGGCGCAGGGTGTTGTTCCTGGATGATTACATTCCTCCATTGGAGTAAGCGATGATCGGTTGAGGTAACTGAAGTAACCCTTCGCCCCAATCAATCTATCATCCACAAATCAAGCCACCCGCATTGCGGGTGGCTTTTTATGTCTACTCAGTTGTTGTGCTGCTAATGTGCAGCCAAAGTGAAATTCTATTGTTGCTTCAGACTTAATAAACGGTAAAGATGCTTTCCGCTGTTCCGGTCTGGTAACCCTCTTTGGTAGCGGTCACAGATAGCGCGTATTGGCCATTGCCGGTCTTGCGGACGATGATTTTGTAATCAAAGCTGACGGTTCCGTCTGCTGCGGTGGTGCCTTTAAGGGTTTGAGGTTTGAACTGGGTGGTTTCAATCGTCACCGTCACCGCAGCGCCCTCAACAGGGTTGACGCCATCGGTCACAAGAATCTCGATCAGGACGGTATCGCGGTCGGTGAATTGTTGCGCATGTTCTGGGCTGGTGATCGCCACCACAAGCTCGTCTTCGATTGGCGGGGTCAGTTCTTCAAGATAGTCAAGAGCTTCCGCTGCCTGAACCAGGCCAAACCCGAAAGCGATATCCCGTACAGGATCGCCTAAATCAAGGGCGGTCATGGTCATTGCTTCACGGACTTGCTCATTTGTCCAATCCCGGTTAGCCGACCAGATCAGGGCTGCCACACCGGCAACATGCGGGGTCGCCATGGAGGTTCCACCCCAGGCTTCATAGCCGCTGGCGGGTTTTTCAAGCACGCTGGAGACGGTTGCTGGCAAGCCGACTTTTGTCAGCATCGCCAACCCGTTTTCCATGGTCGTGCTTACGGAAATGATCTCGGATGAAGCACCTTCGCCCAGGGTTGCATACAGGTCTTGATCAGCGACATTATTATAAATGACCGCTGCCACACCGCCGCTGTTCTGGACATTCATTGTTTTCTCATAGAAAGTATTGGTTCCGCGGCTGCATAAAACGACATTGCCCGCCCAATCGCCTGTGGTGGTGCATAAACCGCCGTCCACCAGTGTGCCGCTGGCTGTGCCATACGCGGCATATTCTGTATGATTGACTTTATAATCTGTCCCGTCAACCGTAACGATATTGGTCTCTTTATAGGGCAAAGTTGAAAGCACACCTACACCCGGTGCCGCCAGCTCGACCGGTTCATTTTGGGCTGAGAAATCCGCGATTTCAAGGTTCGCGTCAAGCGCGGCTACAGAGATAACTGACTCGTAAGATGCCGGGTAGTGAAGGACGCCGGGTTCTTCTACCTGGTGGTTTCCGGCGGCCGCCACATGCAGGATGCCTGCGGCGTACAGCTCGTCAAAGGCTTGCTGTTCTTTGGTATTGGAACCGCTACCACTCAGGCTCATGCTGATCACGTTTGCGCCGGCAGATTGACATTCATAAATCGCGGCTGTCAGGTCTGATGCACGGGCTTTGCTGACCCAGGCGCCGTCGTCATCGAAGATCTTCACAATATGCAGGTCGACCATTCCGGGGCTGACGCCAACCACGCCATAATCATTGTTGAGGGCTGAGATGGTGCCGGCAACGTGCGTGCCGTGCCCGTAACCGTCATAGGTCCAGTCATCATCAACCTGTGACATCCCAGTCACGCCATCGATCTCATCCAGCAGGTCTTCATGATTGGCATAATAACCGGTGTCGATGATGCAGACTTTCCTGCCTTCACCGCTGGGGGTGCCAGGTTCAACAACAGCATCATCGTTTGGGTCCCAGACCGCACGGGCTTGCACGGCATCAATCCCCCAAGGGATGGTCTGCCCATTGACATCAAGCGTGTCCTCGAATAGGGAGTCAAAATCGACACGGACGGGTTCGACGGGATAGCGTTCGGGGTCATTTTCAACGGCAGTCACGAAGGGGTTGCGCAGGATGCCGTTGAGCGCTGCTGCAGGCAAGCTGACGACATAAGCCTCCAGCTCAGGGAAGTCATAGTGCACGCTAGCGTTCTCGTGCGTCAGCGATTGGAAAACTTCTGCCTTACGGCCGCTTTGATAGGTGACCCAAACCCGCACGGTATCCTGTGCATTGGCTTTGACAGTGATGGCTGTGGTGAATAGGATCGTAATTAATAAAAACACAGACAGTAAATACTTTTTGGAAACATTCATTTTTGCCTCCTAAAATGATGGTTGATAGTCCCATTATAACCTAAATTAATTAATTCTTATTAAATCATTTTCGCCAAAAATCAGAGATTTTAATCATCTATCGGAAAAATCCTTTCAAGTGCAATGGATAATGTGATGTAAATAAAGGCGGGGTTAAATGGAAATTTTCCTCGGGAAACAATTAATTTGTCAGGTTTATATGTGTTTATAATTCAATTAAAAAAAGTATCTTATATATGACTGCCAATTACTATCTGGGGGTTGATATAATAAGGCTTATGTTGACACATTCTCGTGAGGCGATCAAAGCGGCGGTTGATGCTTACCAGATGCAGCAGCAGGCACGGTATGCTGAGATCTTTAAGTTAAAAGAAAATAAGAATTTACGTTCATCAGCGGTGCTTATCCCGCTTTTAATGCATAAGGGGCGCTGGCATGTGTTGCTAACGCAGCGCTCACAGAACCTTGTCGAGCATCGCGGGCAGGTCGCATTTCCTGGCGGGGCGCGTGAGAAGGGTGATAAGGATCTGCAAATGACTGCCCTGCGTGAAATGCATGAAGAAGTTGGCGTTGCCCCTGCTGATGTAGATCTGTATGGTTATTTGGGCGATATGCCGGTTATCACGGGTTATATGGTGCGGGTGTTTGTGGGGGAGATCCCCTGGCCTTATGACCTGGTGATCAATACTGATGAAGTTGAAAGTGCATTTATCATCCCTATGGATTGGTTGATTGATCCGATCCATCGAACGGTGCAGTATCGCAATTATGCAGGCAGGGAGATCCCTGTGATTTACTTCGACCATTTTGAGGGGCATCAACTGTGGGGTGCCAGCGCTGAAATGACC
>NPIE01014181.1_pt1 | contig 60462 bp, 55 predicted proteins | sample 8637661 | NCBI WGS metagenome assembly NPIE01 (sample SAMN07420842, study PRJNA396082) | bioreactor metagenome | isolation source: sample BA12 brine-fed electro-methanogenic bioreactor BA | place: Japan: Kochi | collected 2016-12-09 | reverse complement strand
CCGCCCCTCGGCTTCGCTCGGGGTGACATTGGTGCCGAGTTCTGATTTATTATTACTTTTGCCTTTCATGTCGCAGCTGGACCAGATAAAAGAACCGATTAAGGACCACATCCGTGAATTTGAGAAACATTTCCGGGGGTCGGTGAAGACTCCTGTTCCTTTGCTCAACCGCATTATGCATTTCATTGTGAAGCGCAAGGGCAAGCAGATGCGCCCGCTTTTCGTGTTCCTGTCGGCGGAGATCAGTGGTGGCATAAATGAAACCACCTATCGTGGAGCCAGCCTGGTAGAACTGCTTCATACGGCCACCCTGGTGCACGATGATGTGGTGGATGACTCGAATGAGCGACGGGGCTTTTTTTCCATCAATGCCTTGTGGAAGAATAAGATATCGGTACTGGTGGGTGATTTCCTATTGTCCAGGGGACTGTTACTTTCGCTCGAGAACGATGATTTTGACCTTTTGAGGATCGTTTCCAATGCCGTACGCGAAATGAGTGAAGGCGAACTCCTCCAGATCGAAAAGGCCAGGCGGCTGGATATTCAGGAAGAGGTATATTATGAGATCATCCGTAAAAAAACCGCTTCCCTGATTGCTTCCTGCTGTGCCTGCGGGGCAGCTTCGGCCGGAGCCGGGGAGAAGGAAGTGGAAAAAATGCGGCAGTTCGGCGAGTATGTCGGCATGGCCTTCCAGATCAAAGACGATCTTTTCGACTACCAGAAAGCCAATAAGACCGGCAAGCCTTCCGGCATTGATATCCGCGACAAAAAAATGACGCTTCCGCTGATCCATATCCTGGGATATTCGGATAAGCAGAAACGGCGCAGGATCATCCGTGTGATCAAGAAACACAATACAGATCCCGATAAAGTTGCCGGCCTTATCCGCGAGGTGATCGAAGGAGGCGGTATTGATTATGCCCGCGAAAAAATGATCGAATACCGCGACAGGGCCTTTGCCATCCTAAACGAATTTCCGGAATCCCCCGCCCGCCGATCCATGGCTGAATTGCTGATGTTCACCACCGAAAGAGAAAGCTAAAAGAGTTCCGAGTGCCGAGTTCCGAGTTCCGAGTTCCGAGTTCCGAGTTCTGAAGTAATATCAGATTTCATAGTTCCCGAGCTAGTCCAACTAATCCCCTGGCCCCTTCTTCCTTCGGCTCCCGCTCAGGACAGGCTCTCAAGGAGAAGGGGGAAATGAATATGTAAGTTTATAGTTCCCAAAGTAATCCACTACTCCCCCTAGCCCCCTCTCTTTTAGGAGAGGGGGAAAAGGGGGTTGGGGGGTTAAGGGGGTGAGGTGGAGGGGAGCGAAGAGTTCCGAGTGCCGTCCCTCGACGGAGTTTATACTGAGCTTGTCGAAGTGCTCGGGGTGACATTGGTGCCGATTTCTGAAGTAATATCAAATATCAAACATCCATCCTAATTGGCTTTTTTCAGGGTAAATCCAAAGGTGGTTCCCACACCCAGGGTAGAGCGTACGTTGATGGCTTGTCCGTGGGCTTCGATAATGTGTTTCACAATGGCCAGGCCAAGGCCGGTGCCGCCCTGCTCGCGCGAGCGTCCCTTGTCGGTGCGGTAGAAGCGTTCGAAAATACGCGGGATGTTTTCCTGGTCGATCCCCAGGCCATTGTCGCTCACCTCGATCAGGATATTCTCGTCCATGTCGAAAAAACTGATCCGGGTAAAGCAGTCTTCTGTGCGGCAATACTTGATGGCATTATCGATAAGGTTGATCAACACCTGCCGGATGCGTTTTTTGTCGGCCTCCACCATGATCGACTTATCGTAATTTTTGTCGAATTCGAGTTTTACTTTTTTCTTCCTGGCCTTGATCTCCATAAATTCAACGATCTCCCGGGTCAGTCCTACAATATTGAATTCGGAATGATCGAGTTTAAGGATGCTGGATTCGAGCTGGGAAATGGTTTCCAGGTCTTCCACAATGGCGATCATGCGGTTGATGCTTTTTTCGGTCCGGATGAGGTAGTCCTTGTTGATGTTCGGGTCGTCGAGGCCCCCGTCGAGCAAGGTCAGTACATAGCCCTGTATATTGAAAATGGGGGTTTTCAGTTCATGGGAAACATTGCCCAGGAATTCCCTGCGGTAGGCGGCCAGTTCCTTCAGTTTATCGATCTCCTTTTTCTGGCTTTCGCCCCATTCCACAACCTGCCGGTTCACATCTTCAAGCGATTCATCAATATATTCCTGCTCGCTGTTCTCCTTGCTCACCTGGAAATTATGGATGGTCTTGTAGATGATCTTGATCTTTTCGTAAATAAATCGCTGAATGCTGTTGCTCAGGATGATGTAGGCAAAAATGAAGAGCAGCACGGCATTGATCGTGAAGACCCACGGCAGGGGGAGTTCCACGACAAAGAACCCCACAAAGAAGATCACGGCAAAAAAACCGGTGATCAGCAGGCTAATGCCAAGGGATAGGTTTCTGGGTTCGGAGTACCTCATAGGTCAATCGCTCTATTTTGAACAAGTTTCAAGGGGATAATGCCGGGATCAGGATTCGAATTTATACCCCACGCCTTTCACGGTCTTGATGTTCGGGATACTGAGTTTCTCCCGGATCTTACGAATATGAACATCGATGGTACGGTCGCCCACGATCACATCGCTGCCCCAGACCTGGGCAAAGATCTCTTCCCTGGAGAAGACCTTGTTCGGCCGTGAAGTGAGCAGCAGCAGCAGTTCAAATTCTTTTTTCGGAAGCAGGATCTCCTGCCCGTCCTTCATCACACTGTAGCGTTCCTTGTCGATGGTAAACTCGGTGAACACCCGCTGATCCTTCTCGGCTTTCGGACTGCTTTCCTTGTATCTGCGAAGCAATGCTTTCACGCGGCTGCTCAGTATTTTCGGCTTGATGGGTTTAGTGAGGTAATCATCGGCTCCCGCTTCAAAACCGGCGATCTGGGAGTAGTCTTCGCCCCTGGCGGTCAGGAAGATGACAATGGCGTTCTGGAAGGCATCTATTTTCCTGAGTTCCGCACAGGTTTCAATTCCGTCCATACCGGGCATCATTACATCCAGGATGATCAGATGTGGGGAGACCTCCCTGGCCTTTGCTATTGCATCCTTGCCATTGGAAGCAGTGTGTACCTGGTATCCTTCCTTTTTGATGTTGTAACTGAGGAATTCAAGCACATCCTTTTCATCATCCACCAGCAGGATGCTGTATTTTTCATTACTCATTTTATCAGTTTTGATAAACGACTTCAAAGTACAATGCGTTCCAAAAATACGTATAAATGGCCGAAAATCTTTACATTTACAAAAAAAATAGAAGGAAGAACATGATCAAAAAAGCTTTTCTTACAAGCATACTATTTTCGGTACTCACTTTTGCCGGTGCACAGGAATTCGAAGGCGGTGTACATCTTGGCCTGGTGGCAAGCCAGGTACAGGGCGATAATTATGCAGGTTATAACAAGGCGGGGCTTTATCTTGGAGGTTATGTTTCGTTGCAATTAAGCAAACGCAGCATTGTGCAAATGGAGCTGGACTATATTCAGAAGGGAAGCCGCGAAATTCCCGGTGAGAATGAGATCGATACATACAAACTGAATATTCATTATGTTGAATTGCCTTTCCTTTACCAGTACGTCATCAATGATAAATTCTCAGCTGAGGCCGGTCTGGCCCTGGGGGTTTTTATCAGTAAAACAGAGGAGTTCAATTACCAGGAGCAGATAAGCGAGGAAGATTTCAATCGTTTTACTCTGAGCGGGATCGTTGGTCTGTATTATCATATAAACGAAAGGTGGCGGGTGAATATCCGCACCAACAATTCCATACTGCCGATCCGGCCAAACATTGCCGGACTGGAACTTACCCATCGGCTTTTCGACGAAGGCCAGTACAGCGATCTCTTGAGCATCGGCCTGCAGCTAACATTGTAAGGCTTTTTACTTCCACTTGATGTTACAACCTACGCTGGGTAGCTGGTCTTCAGGAACCGCTTTTCCGGCAAGGATCAGATCAAGGCTTTTACGCAAATCGCGGCCACTTACAGCTTTGTCATTGCCGGGCCTTGAATCATCGAATTGCCCCCGGTAAACACAGCGATCATCTGCATCGAAAACATCAAAATCCGGGGTGCAGACGGCATCATAGGCTTTTGCAACTTCCTGACTTTCATCATAGAGGTATGGAAAGGGAAAGCACTGTTCCGTAGCAAAACTTTTCATTTTATCAGGATGATCCTGCGGATAATTTACCACATCATTCGAACTGATCGCCACAAAACCGATCCCTTCTGGCATATAATCTTTCGCCACCCTGACAAGTTCATGGATGATATGTTTCACATAAGGGCAATGATTACAAATGAACATCACAACGGTGCCTTTGCTTCCCTTGATATCATTGAAGCTTTTGATTTTACCTGAAACAGTATCCGGTAATTTAAAGTCCGGGGCTTTAAATCCGAGGGGGATTTGTTTTGTTGGTGTTTCTGCCATGATCTATCTATTTGGAATGTTTACAGATAGTATAACGAGCCTCCATTAAAAAATTGTGTTATCAATCAATCCTATTGTTGTTCAATGAAGCGGATGTTCCGCATCAATCCATCATAGCCGGCACGCTTAACGGCTGATCCTTCGAAGAGGACATCGAAGCTGCCGGGGTCCAGCTTTTCCCAATCGGGTTTTTTCATTTTGCCCAATTTATCAGAGGGGTGAAAATCTGATTCTTTTGCCGGGATTGACATTCGGTTCCAGGGGCATACGTCCTGGCAGATGTCGCAACCAAATATCCAACGATCGAATTTGCCTATGAAAACCTCAGGGATATTTTCACTTTTATTTTCGATGGTTTGATAGGAGATGCATTTGCGGGCATCAAGGACATAGGCCTCATCGAGAGCGCCGGTAGGGCATGCCCGCATGCACCGGGTACAGCTTCCGCAGAGGTCTTTGTGTTCCTGGGTATCATATTCCAGTTCCAGGTCGGTGATGATCTCTGCAACAAAAAAGAAGGAGCCCAGTTTTCGGTTGATCAGCATGGTATTTTTTCCGATCCATCCCAGGCCGCTTCTGACGGCCCAGACTTTATCCATCACTGGGGCCGAATCCACAAAGGCCCTGCTGTGATCTGTCTTTGCCACTGCACGTAATTCCTTTAGCAGGGGTTTCAATTTCTTTTTGATCACTTTGTGGTAATCTCTACCATACGCATATTTTGATATTTTATAATGCTGCTCATCTGGCAAATACTCACCGGGATAGTAATTGTAAAGAAATGAAATGACGGATTGCGCATTTTCCACAAGCTTTCGCGGATCCAGTCTTTTTTCCATGTTCCGCTGCATAAATTGCATATCCGCATGATTACCGGCAGACAACCATTCCTTGAGAAGTTCTTTTTCTTTATCCAGCGTTTGAGCCCTGGATATTCCACAGGCAAGGAACCCTTGCTCTTCCGACCAGTTTTTGATTGAAAAAGTGTTTTCAGATTTATTATGATCTTCCTGCAGGATCATGATCAAAAAAGTGTCCTCTGGTCATCGGTCCTCTTCATGCCGAGGTGGCGGTATGCGAGTTCGGTGACCTCTCGGCCCCGGGGAGTGCGCATAAGGTAGCCCTCCTGGATGAGGAATGGTTCGTAAACTTCTTCGATGGTGCCTGCTTCCTCTCCCACAGCCGTGGCGATGGTATTGATCCCTACCGGTCCGCCTTTGAATTTTTGGATGATGGTTTGCAGGATGCGGTTATCCATTTCATCCAGCCCGTTCTGGTCCACGTTCAGTGCTTTGAGTGCGATCCGGGAGATATCGATATCGATCTTACCGCTTCCCTTGATTTGTGCAAAATCGCGGACCCTCCGCAGGAGCAGGTTGGCGATGCGCGGCGTTCCACGGCTTCTTCTGGCGAGTTCATTTGCCGCTTCCTCCAGGATTTCTACTTTCAGAATATCGGCCGATCTTTTCAGAATCAGCTTCAGGGTATCGGCGTCATAATAAGAAAGCCTTGAGTTGATGCCGAATCTTGAACGTAGTGGTGAGGTGAGCAGGCCTGAACGGGTGGTGGCACCGATCAGGGTGAAGGGCTCCAGGTTGATCTGAATGCTGCGGGCATTGGGTCCCGTTTCGATCATTATATCAATGCGGTAATCTTCCATGGCTGAGTAAAGGTATTCTTCGATCACAGGGCTGAGCCGGTGTATTTCATCAATGAACAAAACATCATTCCGTTCAAGATTGGTGAGCAGGCCAGCCAGGTCACCGGGTTTGTCAAGAACAGGTCCGGAAGTGATTTTGATCCCCACATTCATTTCGTTGGCGATGATGTAGGAGAGGGTGGTTTTTCCAAGGCCAGGCGGGCCATGAAGCAATACATGATCCAAGGCTTCTTCGCGTTGTCTCGCGGCTTCCACGAATATCTTCAAATTCTCCAGTACCTTGGGCTGACCGGAGAACTCCCCAAAATGACTGGGTCTTAGCACCTTTTCGATCTCTTTCTCAGCCTGTGATAGGTTTTCGCCGCCTGGATCAAGATTTTCGTTCATTTGTCTTTTTCTTAGATTTTAACAAAAATAACAATTCACCAACAATCTTTTCGTTTCAAATAGAAATTAATAGCGTGGCGGATTTCTATTTTTATCGTAACTTTATGTAAATTTAGGAAAACAGAGAAAGACTATTACCAAACCAAAAATGTGTAAGCGATGAAAAACATTGTTGTAGCCATCGATTTCTCAAAGGGCTCTATCCACGCCTTAAATTATGCCATTGACATTGCCAACCGGGCACAGGCAGATATTCATATGATCTGGGTTGACAGTACCAGCACCAGTGAGATCGTTTATTCCCATTTTACCAACGAAGACCGACTGGAGCACAAAAAGAATTTCCAGGCACTCACCCTTGAGTACGCCCCCTCTCTCAAAGGTGGAAAATTGATGCATTACCTGAGAAAAGGCAAGGTTCACCTGGAAATAGCAAAACTTGCAGCCCAGAGAAATGCTGATCTGATCATTGCCGGAACCCATGGTGTTACGGGTTTTGAAGAATTCTGGATCGGCAGCAATGCCTATCGCATTGTTACCTATGCACCCTGCCCGGTCATCACACTCCGGCAGGATTTTGATTTTAATAAAGGAATTAGCAATATTGTCTTTCCGGTTGACAGCAGCATAGAAACCAAGCAAAAGCTGCCTTTTACCATGGATTTCGCCAGAATGTACAATGCCAGTATTCATTTGCTTGGATTGTATGGTACCTCCCTCAAATCCGTGCAGAAAAGAATCGACACACATTTGGAACACGCTGCCAACTTTTTAAAGGAAAATAATGTCCAGTATAAAGAAGAAAGGACCAAACCGGAAAATATCACCCGGTTTATCAGGGAGTATGCATTGAAAGTGAATGCCGAACTGATAACCATCATGACAGAACAGGAAAACACCACGGCCAATGTATTCCTGGGGCCTAATGCGGAGCAGTTGATCAGTCACTCACATATACCGATTTTAAGTTTGAGGCCGAAAAGTATTGTACAGGAAAACAAATAAATACATGGGAAGTATCATTAGAATCATATCATTGTGTTTGATTACAGGCCTGGCACATGCCCAATATGATGCGCCGGGAAGTTTGCGCATTCAACAGGACAAAAGGATTGATACTTTGCTGCAACACCATATTGAAATTAACAAAAAAATTGCAGAAAATCCAAATCATGATGGTATTGCAGGTTACAGGATTCAGATATTTTTTGATTCAGGAAATAACTCCAAAGCCATGGCACTTGAAGTGATCGAGGAGTTTACGGAGGATTATCCCGAAGTTGGGGCTTACCTGACCTTTGGCGAACCTTTTTACCGGGTCAGGGTAGGGGATTTCCGGAGGAAAATTGACGCGCTCGGCTTTCTGGATAAGATTGGGAGAAAATACCCCAATGCCTGGATCATCAAGGATAAGATTAATTTCCCCGGGAAAGAAAAATCAAAAACCAAGGAATATGATAAAAAAGATCTTAGTAGCGATTGACTTTTCGGATTGTTCCATCAATGCCCTGGAGCATGCCATTACCATTGCTGAAAAGGCAAAGGCCGATGTGATGATGCTTTGGGTGAACAAACCTGAAAGTGCAAAGGAGATACATGAGGGCAAGCCCGAGAATCTCCAGTATGAGATTAACAAGCGATTTAACAACTTAAAGAAGAAATACAAGACCGGTTTGCTTGGTAACAATCTGCTTACAAAAGTCAGGGATGGAAAAGTTTACCGTGAGGTGGTTGCAGAAGCCGAGGAATGGGGAGCCGACCTTATTGTTGCGGGTACCCATGGTGCCTCAGGTTTTGAAGAGTTCTGGGTTGGCAGCAATGCCATGAAAATCGTTAGCGCCACAGAAATACCGGTAATCACCATTCGTGGCGGTGTTGATGTGGGCAGGGAGTTGAAACTGATTGTGCTGCCCATCGACAGCACACCTGAGACCCGGCAGAAAGTGCCTTTTACTGTAAAGCTTGCCAAATATTTTAATGCTGAAGTCCATGTGCTGGCCTTGCATACCACAAGCATAAAAACAGTACAATACCAGATTGATCAATATGCCAAACAGGCGATCAGTCATCTGAAACAGGACAAGGTAAGATGCAAACTTGTTAAAGCCGATGCTGATAATGTTTCCAAAGCAATGATCGATTATGCTGTGGAAATAAATGCGAATCTAATTGCAATCACTGATGAGCAGGAAAAATCACCTATGAATTTGGTGCTTGGCCCCTATGCGCAACAAACTGTAAATCATAGTCCAATACCAGTACTGACTGTACATTCGTCAAATACTGCGATTTATAAATAATAAAATCCCCCGCCGGGGGATTTTGTTTTAGCAACGATCCAGGTTATTCAAATCATCAAAGGCGACTTTCAGCCTTTCGACCATGGCGTTTTCGCCTTCCCGCAACCATTTGCGCGGATCGTAATACTTTTTATTGGGTTTATCCTCGCCCTCGGGATTGCCGATTTGCTCTTGCAGGTAATCGTGATATTTTGCTTCGTATTCTTTCACACCTTTCCAGAAAGCCCACTGGGTATCTGTATCGATGTTCATCTTAACCACACCATAGGAAATGGCTTCGCGGATCTCGGCCTGGCTGGATCCGGAACCGCCATGGAATACAAAATCCAGGGGCTTGGGAGCGGTCTTGTATTTTTCCTCCACATACTCCTGTGAATTTTTCAGAATGACAGGTTGTAATTTTACATTTCCTGGTTTGTAAACCCCGTGCACATTGCCAAAAGCAGCGGCAATGGTGAATTTCTTGCTGATCTTGCTGAGCGCTTCAAAGGCATAGCCGACTTCTTCGGGCTGAGTGTACAATTTGGAACTGTCGATGTCGGTATTGTCCACTCCGTCTTCTTCCCCGCCAGTCACACCCAGTTCGATCTCCAGGGTCATCCCAATCCTGCTCATCCTTTCCAGGTATTTTTTGCAGGTCCCGATATTTTCTTCTATCGGTTCTTCTGATAGGTCAAGCATGTGTGAGCTGAAGAGGGGCTTTCCGAATTCCTCAAAATGTTTTTCTCCTGCTTCCAGCAGTTCGTCGATCCAGGGCAGCAGCTTGCGGGCTGCATGGTCAGTATGCAGGATGACGGGTACGCCATAAATCTCTGCCATGCGGTGGACATGCCATGCCCCGGAAATAGCACCTGCTATTGCAGCTTCGTTGTTTTCATTCGGGCATCCTTTACCGGCATAAAAGGTGGCTCCCCCATTCGAAAACTGGATGATCACCGGTGAATTCACCTTGCGTGCTGCCTCAAGCACTGCATTGATGGAATCCGTCCCTACCACGTTCACCGCCGGCAGGGCATATTGATGATCCCTTGCATTCTTGAATATCTTCTGAACATCATCCCCGGTAGCAACGCCAGGTTTTACGATATCTAATACTTTTTCAGCCATATTTGTTTGATTTTTTGTTGATTAAACTTTTACAAAATTAACTAAATTTGGCCAAAGACATTGCATTGTAAAGTATTCCTTATTTTTTTTATATCTTTAAGAGCACCAAACAAACCAAATTGATCAGACCTAATCCATCATCACTCAAAGCTTATGCTTTCATCATTTATATGATGCTTTCATCAATTCCCGGATCGGGAGTGTGTGCTGAAAGAAGTGGCCCTTCCGTTTCATTGGATAGCCTGGAACTTTTATTGCATGACCTCAGTGAAGAACAGAGACCTGACTTGCTTATCCGGATTTCGCAGTCACTGGAGGACAAAAACCTGATCAAAGCCTTTGGTTGCTCCCAAAGTGCCCTGAACATTGCCCTTCAACTGGATAATACCAAAGAAATCCTGGAATGTAATCTTCAAATTGCAAGGATCAGGATTTTGCAGGATTCACTTAAAGAGGCGCGGGATTTCCTAAAAAAAATAATTTCCTATCCTGAAGAAATTTCTGAAAATGATACAGTTTTTAATGATTTTAAACTTATAAAGGCTAAGGCTGAATTTTTGAATGCACTTTTGTGTTTTTACAATTCCCCCGATTCAGTTAAAAAGGCCATACTCAGCGTGCAAAATGCATTGTTCTATCTTAAAAATAACAACGAGAGGCTGTACCTCGCATATTCCTACCTAATGCTGGGTAATCTTTACTTTTACCTTGAATTATATCAGCAGGGGCTGGACTTCTATGAAAAATCACTTTCGATCATAAATCTGCATAATTTCGATCAGAACAAGCATTTATTTTTTCACAAGCTATTTTGCCTTTTAAATGAAAACCTAGAACCACACAGTACAAGCCTGAGTTGTCATATCAGCCCCTCCCACACCAAGTCTGATTTGATTACCTCATTGTATATCAAACTCGGGCATGCAAACAACAGGATGTGCGCCTACACCAAAGCAAAGGATTATTTTGACAAAGCCATGGAAATTGCTGTGTTGACACATAATTTCGATGCCCGGATTTGCATACTGTCGAAGATTGGCAGCATGTATCTGGAAATGGAAGACTTTGCAAAGGCAAAAGATTTTTTTGAACGTGCCCTGGAAATTTCGATCGAACGAAAATCGGAAGTTTTAATATATGGCAACGCAATCCATCTTGCCAGACTGTATCGACAGACAAAAGACTTTCGAGGTGCTCTTGATTACTTAAAAATTGCTGATACTTCCGGGTCTTCATCGATCCCTTTCAATTTAAAACTGGCCTATGCGCTGGAAAAAGGAAAATTATTTTTCGAGCAGGCGAATTACGGTGAGGCTGTTTCCTGTTTTAAGCAATATTATGATTCATGCCTTGCAATCAATGCGATTCCCTATTTATACGAATTCAGTTATCAAACATACAGGGCGCAGGATTCGATGGGCAATTACAAGGAAGCCATCCTTTCCTATAAGCAGTATAGAAAATTCAATGATTCCATACGTGCGATGGATGATAAAATCCTTTTGAATGTGACGGAACTCAACCTTGACATCGACAGGGTGGAATCTGAAATGGACATCCTGGAAAAAAATAAGATTCTGAAGAATATTGAAGTGAAGAGGAAACGGATAATCGCCGTTTCCAGTGCAACAGGATTCACTGTAATGATCATTTTCACCATTTTCATATTCTTAATTCACAGACGAAAAAGAAATGCATATGATCAGTTGATGGAGAAAAACCTTGCAATCATCAAAGAGCATTCAAAACAGTCTTCAACGAAGAATAAAATAACGGAATCAAACGGCCTGGATACTCAAAAATCGAATGATCTCCTGGCCCGCTTAAATAAGCTTATGGATGAGCAGAAAATATTTTTAGATCCGAACATCTCGCTTAAAAAGCTGGCAAATAAGCTGAATACAAACTCCACTTATTTGTCGCGCCTCATCAACCATACCTATCAAACAAACTTTGCAGGATTTATCAATGAATACCGGATAAAAGAAGCTCAAAAACTGATGACAGAGAAAACCGCACAGTATTTATCCATTGAAGGGATCGCTATGAAAGTGGGATTCAGGTCAAAATCAGTCTTCAATCCAGCATTTAAAAAACATACAGGAGTCACACCATCCTATTATATGAATTACATCAGAGAAGTGAAAACCAAAAAATGAAAAGGAAGCTTCTTAGCGGTTCAATGTGCTTGCATGCCATTTTGGTATTGGCATTGATCCTGCAATCAAACCCTTTATCAGCAAAGAACAAACGAGAATTCAAGCAGCGGGAGGACAGCCTGAGCAAGCTTTCGGGCTTGGCGGAGAATGAAATAAAACCCGGAATATTTTTGGAGCTTTCAGAGCTTTATATTGATTCCAGTCTTAGCAAAAGCGATAGTTTCGCTCTCCTGGCCAATAACTGTGCTGAACATAACGAAAATCCATCTGACATCCTATTAAGTTTATTTCAATTGGGCAAAGTAAATTTTGCAAAAGATTCATTAGAACAGTCAAAAGGATATTTTAATCAATTGATCAATAGCACGGATAATGAGAGGATCCTCAACAGTAATCTCCTCAACAAAAGAGCGTACTCCTTTTATTATTTGGCACAAATTTATGAAAAGGATCACGATAGCACCCTGAAAGTCATCAAATGGATAAAACAGGGTTTGCGGCTCGCAGAACAATGTAAGGATTCAACATTGACGGGAATTCTGCATAGATATCTCGGACTGCAGTATATTAAGCTTGACCTCCGTGAGGAAGGAATAAATGAGCTAAAACATTCGATGAGGATATTTGAAAGTAAAATGGATGATAAAAACCTGGCAACAACTTATTCCTTACTGGGCTTTTATGCAAACAACCCCCAAACACTAGAATACATACACAAAGCAATTGAAGCATATGGCAGGACAGGAGATTCACTGAGACTGGCTTCTAATCTTATCAGCATGGCCTATGAAAGCCAAAGCATTATAGGGGTTGAAAGAACAGAATCCTATTATAAAATAGCACACGAAATATATAAACGCCATAATGATCCCAGGGGACAAGCATATGCTTTATTTATTCTGAGTGGATTTTATGAGAATACAAACAGACTGGAACTATGCTATAAAACAACCTTGAAGGCAATCGAGTACAGCATAAAAAGCGGTCAAACACTCTACCTGGCCCATTCACTGAAAAACATGGGATCATTTTGTAACATGCATGCTAACCGGGATTCAGCCTACTACTATTTCAGCATACTGGATACCGTTTCTCAAAAACTGGAAAGCAAGATTCCAAGAATCAGGTATTTCCTGGGATTGTCCAACACCCTGATACAAGACAACAGGCTGGATGCTGCCGAAGAAATGCTCAGAGAGGCCATGAAACTCCATCATCAAAGAAAGAATTTTTCATACAGATCAAGAGTCAACTGGTATATGTCGATGATATACAAAAGAAAAGGTGACTACAAAGAACAATTAAAATACTACAAGCGATATATTGAAGAAAAGGATTCGTTGTTTGATGATGCCAGGAGGAAGGGCTATGCCAGGAATCAATTGAAATTTGAATTGAAAAGCATCAAAAATAAAATCAAAATACTTCAAAAGGAAGAAGAAGTTAAGAACGCCAGGATCAAAAAAAATCAACAATTTGCCATGGTATCTGCTTTGGGGATTTTACTTGTTGGCCTGCTGGCAATCAACTTCATATACCAATATCGAAAAACCCGGGAGGCCTATCGCAAGCTGATGGAGAAAAACCTTGCCATCCTGGAAAGTAAAAACAATAAGGGCCACCAGAATAACAAGCAATCGGGTCTGGACCCCGAAACCCTGGAGAAGATCAGGAAAAAGTTGAAGCAATTTGTTATTGAAGATAAAGCGTTTCTTAATCCGGAGATCAGCCTGGATTTCCTGGCAAGAAAAATCAAAACCAATTCAAGCTATTTGTCCAAGGCCATCAACCATACCTATGATACCAATTTTACAAATTTTATCAATGATCTGAGGATCAGAGAGGTTCAGAAACTTATGCGACTACCGGATTACCAATATTACAGCATTGAAGGTTTTGCACAGGAAGTAGGCTTTAAAAGCAAGTCAGTATTCAATGCATCATTTAAAAAAAACACAGGATTAACCCCATCCTATTATATCAATTTCTTGCAGAAAAACCCGGATACAAGGCAATAATGTCTACGAAATCTACAAGCATCTAAAAAGGGTTTATCAATCAGATTATGAGTATTATAGATTCGTACAGATTTATAAATCCGAACGTAAAAAACTTGATTTTGGCATTTCGAAGGCTCTACATTTATCCTCACAAACCAAACAAATTCAATTTTTAACCAAAACAAAAAACATTATGAAAAAACTTAACATTTTACTTGGATTAACAGTTGTAGTTTCCATCTTATTCCTTGCTGCCTGCGACGGAGGTGGAAGCAGCAGCGCAAGTTCGCCTTCCGGAGTTGTTGAAGCTTATTATGATTCATTTCAATCGGGCGACTATGAAGGAATGCTCATGCTTTTCGAAGGCTCCGACAGCTATTCAGCCGACAAGATAAAGAAGAATGCAGAAATGCTTAAGATGGGAGCAGAAGCCCAGAAAAAGGCAAAAGGAGGCATTAAAAAATTCAGTGTCATTGAAGAAGACATTAATGACGCTGGAGATGCAGCCACCGTAAAAATCAAAACGGTTTATAAGAACGGTAATGAAGAGGATTCGGAAATGGATCTTGTAAAAATTGATGGTAAATGGAAGTTTAAGAAATTATTCTGATAATCCGGGCAGGCTGATGTGGGATTTTCCCGATCAGCCTGCTTTATAAAATTTAAATCATGCAAACGATAGAGATCATCAAAAACCAGAATTGCCGGATAAGATTTAGTCGCAGGTTCTGTGCACCATCTTTTTCATGGCGAGTTGTGTACAGGATGATGTTTTTGCTGTTGATGATCGGGGCATACGCCAATATCAGCGCACAGGAAGAAACAAGCCTGAGCCCGATCAGCATCATCGGACCATCTTGTGTTTGCAGGCCATTTGTAGGAGAAAACGACCCCGATAAGATTCAAGTTGAGTTTTACGCTGTGGGAGGTGAGGCTGCAAGAGCTTTTCAATGGAGTGTTGACAACAAAGAGATCGGCCTGCTACCTTCAAAAGATAATCCGGCCAAGTGTACGATTATCTTATCGGATGATCCTTATGGTGAAACTGAAATCCACATCCGGGCATCACAATCTGTTGGGGGAAAGATACAAAACGCCACACATACTTTGCATATAGAGGGAGGGTATTATTATTTCTATCCCGATTGTTCAAGCCTTTATGCAAAGGGCCTGATCAGCAAAGAAGAATATGAGCAGTGCGATGAGGAGGAATGGGAATGTCAGGAAATGCTGTTCGCTTCTCCCTGCAATTATATCATCGATGTTGAATACAAGGAGGAAGCATTGTTTGAATTGCTATTCAGTAATTCAGAACTGGCAGATCCTGAAAGCAGACTTCGTCTGGAGCCCATTATGAAGCTGTATAAGATGCTGAATGAAAATGGCCAGCCTTATCGGCATGATGACAAAATCCAACTTAGAGACTTTGTGAAACCCTTTCCCTGCATGAAAAGATGGTCTTCTATTACTGCAAACAGCGAAACCGAAGCAACAGATTACGAGTGTCCCCTGGCATACGAAACAAATATTTCAGCAAAAGAATTTGCCAAAGAGTTTATAAAATTGTTTTATACCAGGCATATCTGCTTCCTGCAAGCAGGAATGGGACCGGAGGCCTATGAGAACTTACCGGAATCCAGCCAGCAACAATCTTTGCAAATGCTAGAACTGCTGACTCATAAAGTAAATACCCAGTATGGCGGATTTAAAAAAATTCTTGAAATACGCCAGGTCGCAACCCAATCAGGTACTTATCATTTTGAAATACTGGTGGAGTATGAAAACGGAAAAACCGAAGAATTCGAAGAAGTATTGATCTCAAAAAAAGGGAAGTACTGGAGGGGTGAAATGAGCCTGAGGCCCATGTGATAATTATCTGGGCATTCTTCAAAAGAAATGATATTATCAATAATTAAAACCAAATCAATAAAACCAAAAACAAAGCTTATGAAAAAGTATGTACTTATCGGACTCAGTTTTTTAATGTTCCTGGGATTTTCGATCTCCAGGGCAAGCAATCCTGATAACAACAAAATCAAAGTTCAGGTTACCAAAGCTGAAAGAAATGGTAAAGAAGTGATCATCCACTTTAAAATCAAGAACCAGGGCGATCCGGTTGATATCAGTGAACGGGATCAGAAAGGTGGCCATTATATCATCGATATAAAGGGAAAAAAATACTACCCTGTGAAAGTTAGTCTTGATAACCAGAAGTCAAGCCGGCTGGTTGGAAATAGATCTGCAATGCTGGGCAAAAACAAAGAGGTGAGCGGGAAAGCAATTTACCATATTCCCGTAGATGTTAATAACTTTAAAATGGTACGCATTTCCAGCAAAGACAAGTATGCTGCCGAATTTAAAAACATTAAAACAGACAAGGCCGCGCCTCCTAAAAAGAAGCCGAAAGCCAGATCTTCAAGTCTGATTAAATCAAATAAATAATTTTTACCAAACCAAATAGAATCAAAATGGAAAAGAAAGAAACAATTAAATCGGTAACCTTCATTTTATCAGGTTCCCTCTTACAAATGTTCAATGGAATTGGTAACGGATGGATTTCCACCCTGGCAGCCATTTTTGGATTGATACTGTTTTTCATGGGCCTGAATAAACTCAAAAACGGTGTTGATGAAAAAGGACATGCTGCAGTTAAAATGTTGATCATAGCCGCCATCGTTGGTATAATCGGGCTTGTCCTGGACCTGATACCACTGGTTGGCATTGTGGCTTCGATCGTATTTATCGTTGCCTTCATCATTCAACTGATCGGTGTAATAAAACTGAAAAACTCTGAGAGCATTGGCGAAAGTGGCAAAAGCGGTGTAACCCTGCTCCTTGTTGCCATGATCCTGGCCATCGTACAAAGTATTTTCGGTTTTGTTCCCCTGGCCGGCGGTATTGTTGCCGGAATTATTTCATTCGTTGCCCTGATCCTGGTCTTTTTCGGATGGCTAAAAGTCCAGGATGGTATTATCATTCATAACACCTGATCCAAACCAAATTAATAAGCCAAGCGGCTGTTTCTGAGTAAGCAGCCGTTTTTTTATATCCTTTCTTTAAAGAATGCTAATCTGGCTTACAAAAAAGATACTAATTTTGCCTCAAGATTTGATTGGATGAAGATTATCAGAATACTGGGGAAGACCATTTTGTGGGCGCTTACGATTGTGATCATGCTGCTGCTGATCCCTTACCTGTTTACACCGGTTTATAAATTTCCGGAGGCAAAACCTTTTAGCGGGGATCAATGGTACAATCCCTACCAGGGACTGGATGCAGATGACTGGCAGAAAGGGAATTTCCAGGTGCAGTCACGGGCATGGAGCGGCATCACCAGTGGTCGCAACAACTCCAATGAAGTGATCGACAGTACTTATACCTTTCTTGATTACGACATCATCGGTACTTCGGACTATATGAAGATCAATAAATACCATATTAACAAACCGGAGTTTATTTCCATTTATGAACACGGTTACAGCATCTTCAAGGTGCATCAGATCGTCCTGGGCGCTGAGGCCGTCAACTGGCTGGATTATTTTTTCTGGCAAACGCCCAACCAGAAACAAAAGGTGATCAATACCCTGAAAGATGAATCGGATGTGATCATCCTGGCGCATCCCTGCCTGCGCAAGGGTTATGAAACCTCCGACCTGAAAAAGATCAGCGGCTATGACGCCATGGAGATCCTGAACTTTTATTGTGAGTCGGTATACCACTGGGATACGGCCCTTTCCACCGGGCACTATGTGGCAGCCATTGGCAATGATGATGTGCACGACATCAGCAATCCCGATGAGGTGGGACAGTATTGCACATTTATCAACACTCGTAGCCTTGAGGGCGACAGCGTTATTGATGCCATAAACCGAAACAGAACCTATGCAGTGAATGTGTTCCGATACCTGGGCGATAGCTGGACGGTGAGAAAGGAAAAGCATGATCATATTGGGACGCTTGAGGAAGTTATCCTGAGTGGTGATACCCTGAGTGTAAGTCTTGACCGGAAAACCAAATTCATCCGCTTTATCGGGCAGGACGGGAGACTGAAAAAGGAAGTCGCAGAAGATCATTCAGCTTTCTACCTCATACAGCCTGAAGATACCTATATCAGAACCGAGGTTCATTTCCAGAACGGCAATGTGTTTTACCTGAACCCGGTGGTACGATATGATGGAACACTCAGCGCTTACCAGCAAATACCTGCTGTTGATCTATTGATGACCTGGGTTTACAGGATACTTGCCATCCTGCTTTATGCGCTTCTGGTCTATATTTTATGCCGGATCGGAAGAAAATCCCCTAAAAAACCGTAGCTTTATCTTTCAAAGATTAAATACATCTGAAGCATTTTGGACGAGAAAAAAATATATGTCGCACTCTTTTACCTTATCCTGGTATCCACGCTGGTGAGGGCTTTCCTGGCGGGCTTCCTGGAACTGGGCAATGACGAGGTGTATTACTGGACCTATGCCATGTACCCCGATCTGAGCCATTTCGATCATCCCCCCATGGTGGGATTCATCATTCAGGCCTTCAGCCTCAACCTGATTTTTGAAAGTGAGTTTTTCCTCCGCCTGGCTTCCATCCTTTTCGGGGCCATGAATACATGGCTTATTTTCGTGATCGCCGCACGGATCAAGAACCTGCTGGCGGGATTTTACGCTGCCGTACTATTCACTGCGTCGATATACTGCTTCATAATTGCCGGGACTTTCATATTGCCCGACACCCCGCAGGTGCTGTTCTGGCTGCTGAGTTTGTATTTCCTCACCACCTCTGTTACCTACAAAGTAGCCAATCGTTTTACCCGCACCAACCTCATACTGGCGGGATTTACCATCGGGCTGGGCATGCTCAGCAAGTACACCACGGTATTCCTCTGGTTCGGCACCCTGGTTTTTATCCTCTTATACAACCGGCGCTGGCTCAAGACCAAAGAACTTTATTTTTCCATGCTTATCAGCCTGGTCATTTTCATCCCGGTGATCTTCTGGAATATCTGGAATGATTTCATTAGTTTTACTTTCCAGGGAGAAAGGGTGGATGTAACGCAATCCGGTGTAAGAATGGATTATTTTTTCCAGGAACTGGGCGGGCAGATACTGTACAATAACCCTGTGAACTTCGTACTCATCTTCATAGCCCTGATCGCATTGCTGGCAGGGCGCAATTTTATCCCTTCCAAATACAAAAGATTTCTTTTATGGAACAGCTTGCCCTTGATCCTGATCTTCCTTGTCTTTGCCCTTTTCCGGCGCACGTTGCCCCACTGGACCGGTCCGGGCTATCTGGCCCTGATCATCTTTGCTTCCGCATATTTTGCATCCATTTATGAAAAGAAGAAAAAGCTATTTCCCATTGCCATGCAGCTACCTATATATCTCCTTGTCCTAATCCTGCTCATCGGGTCTTTGCAGATCAAGAAAGGCCTGATCCTGCCCCCGGAAGAAAACGAGATCACCCGCCTGGGCAGGGATGATGTAACACTGGACATGTATGGCTGGGGCCAGCTAGCCCGTAAATTCAAACCCATTTATGAGCATGATCTGAAAGAAGGACGTATGGATTCTTCGGCAGTCATGATCTCCTACCGCTGGTTTCCGGCGGCAAACCTGGATTATTATGTTGCCCGCCCGCTGCGCATCCGCCTGCTGGCCATTGGCAGCCTGGAAAAGATCCACAAATACGCCTGGATCAACCGCATCCGCGGCGGCTTCCGCCAGGGCATGAACGCTTATTTCTTAACTTCAAGCAGAGACTTCAAAGATCCCAATGATCTGTATAATGATTATTTCGAGGAGATCATTCCTGCTGATACCATTGCTATTGAAAGAGGCGGGCAGACAGCGAAGTATGTTTTTCTTTATCATTTGAAAGGATTGAAGAAAAAGGTGCCGGATGTGCTGGCTGTTGAGTGATATGGGGGCGGGAGGCAGTGAGTAGTAAGCAGTAAGCAGGAGGCAGTTAGCTGTTGATAAATGGGACATGCGGAATGAGCCATGTATAATGGAAAATGCATTGTCCATTCGGCATTGTCGATTTTTCATTTTCCAATTAGGGCCCATGGAATCGTTTTGAAATTGGCTGGTTGATGCTCTCTCGATTGCTGATGCTGAAGGCAAAAAGGGATTCTTGCTACACACCAAGGCACCAAGAAATCACCAAGGAAGGAATCGATAAAGCAATGAGAGTAGCATATGTTTTGGTGATCCCATGACTTTGAAATCATCGGATTCACGGCTATCATTCGCCTGCAAAACAAATCATTTTCCTGTCCTTATAACTAGATACTGTACGCACTTATAACTTCAGGATGCCAACAATATTCGAAAAGTTTATGGCACGCCTAGCAACCTTCACCGGAGAGGCTAACATGGCACATGCAAAATGAGCCATGTAGAATGGACAATGCATTTTCCATTCGGCATTGCCCATTGATCATTTTTCATGTACGGGCCACGAAACCTCTGCGTGAACCTAACTGCCTCCTGCCACTGCCACTGCCTTCTGCAACCTACCTCCCAATCATCTTCCCAGGATCCACCTTCTCATCAAATTCATCTTCTGTAAGGAAGCCCAGCTCAATGGCAGCCTCTTTCAAAGTGGTGCCTTCCTTGTGTGCTTTCTTGGCGATCTCGGCCGCTTTTTCATAACCGATATGGGTATTCAGTGCAGTGACCAGCATGAGGGAATTGTTCAGATTGCCCAGGATGTTGCCTTTGTGTGCTTCTATGCCCACGGCACAATTATTATTGAAGGAAACACATGCATCGCCCAGCAGGCCGGCAGCCATCAGCAGGTTGTAGATCATAACAGGCTTGAACACATTCAACTGGAAATGACCCTGCATACCACCGGCGGTGATAGCGGCATCGCAACCGATCACCTGGGCGCAGACCATGGTCAGGGCTTCGGCCTGTGTAGGGTTAACTTTGCCGGGCATGATAGAAGAACCGGGTTCATTGGCCGGGAAAATGATCTCCCCGATGCCACATCTGGGACCGGAAGCCAGCAGGCGGGTGTTATTGCCGATGTGCATCAGGCTAACAGCAAGGGTTTTTAATGCACCCGAAACCTCCACGATGGCATCATGGGCTGAAAGAGCTTCGAACTTATTGCCGGCTGTGCGGAAGGGAAGGCCGGTGAGTTCGGCGATCTTGCCCGCCACTTTTTCTGCGTATCCTTTTGGGGTGTTGATCCCGGTTCCCACTGCGGTGCCGCCCAGGGCCAGCTCACTCAGGTGGTCCAGGGTGGATTTCAGGGCTTTCAGGGCATGATCCAGTTGTGAAACATAACCCGAGAATTCCTGTCCGAGGGTTAGGGGCGTGGCATCCATCAGGTGGGTGCGGCCGATCTTCACCACTTCATCAAAATCCTTTGCCTTTTTCTTCAAAGTGTCGCGCAGCATTTCGATGCCGGGAATGGTCGTCTCCACCAGCATTTTGTATGCCGCAATGTGCATGGCTGTGGGAAAGGTGTCGTTGGACGACTGGGATTTGTTTACGTCATCATTGGGATGGATGAAACGATCCCCTTCGCCCAGTTTACCGCCACGCAGCACATGGGCCCGGTTGGCCACCACCTCGTTCATGTTCATGTTCGACTGTGTGCCGGAGCCGGTTTGCCAGACCACCAGCGGGAAATTATCATCCAGCTTACCTTCCAGAAGCTCGTCGCAAACGCGAGCGATGAGTTCGGCCTTTTCATCGGCCAGCACGCTCAGCTCATTGTTGGTCAGGGCCGCCGCCTTTTTCAGGTACGCAAAGGCACGGATGATCTCGATGGGCATGCTGCCCTCCGCACCGATCTGGAAATTCTGTTTCGAACGCTGGGTCTGTGCTCCCCAGTACTTGTCGGCGGGAACTTCTACCGTTCCCATGGTGTCTTTTTCTATTCTGTATTCCATCTTTGTTAAAATTTATTATGGGCTTCTCTGATTTCCCGGTCACGATTCAGTTTCTTCGAAAGATTGAAAACCTGTATTCCCAGGTTGTCGGTCTTTGCCTTATAATTCTCCAGGTCTTCCTGGCTGATATAAGAAAGCTCCCTGGCAATTACCAGCAGGGTTTCTATTTCGTTGATCAGGTCGATGGCCTGAGCAAGGTAATTGTCGTCCTTCTTTGCTTTTAGGCCCGAAAGGCTTTTGGATATTCTTGCTGCCACTTCGATCACAGCATTGCGCAGCTTCTGGCTCATACCTTGCTTTTCTTCTTCCGGGAAGATGTTGGTCAGCACATAGATGTCTTTCACAAAAGAGATGCTGTCCTGCCACACACTGAAATTATCCAGGTTTTTTTCTGATAACATACACTTAATTTTAAAGGAGTTCGTCAATATTTTCGGGAGGCTGTGCCAGCACGGCCTTGTATTCCTTTTCCACGATGGGCCGCTGGATCAGTTTGGGATTTTCCACCAGGATACCGGTCCACTCTTCATCTGTAAAATTTTTTCCTTTCAATTCCTTGCGGTATTTTTCCTCCTGTGTCCGGATGATGTCCTGGGGTTTTTTATTCAGCTTGGTCAGCAGGGTCTTCAACTCCTTTTCATCAAGCGGTTCTTTCAGGTATTCCCGGATTTTGAAATCAACTCCTTTCTCTTCCAGGTATTTCAATCCAGCCCTGGATTTCTTGCATCTTGGGTTATGGTAAACTGTGATCATAATCTATCAAATTTTAAGCTTTGCCGATTTCAAAAATGAAGCTGTGAAGTTACGAAAAAATAGCTGAAAATTGAATTTACTGCAAAGCTCACAATTGACAATGGGCATTTATTTTCATTTTAGCTATTGGCTTTTCGCAATTGGCCATTGGCTTGAGCTGCCTAGTAGATTTAATCACTTAAAAAGAACAGCAAGGATACAAGAGGATCGTCGCACGCAGGCCGGAGGCAAATGCAAGGTCAGGCCCGGCCTAGTGCTTGGAGGCATCTTTGTTAGCAGTAACAGAAATACAGAGAATGTTTAATCGCAAGGCAAGATTTAGATGAGGGCATTGATTTTTAACATCCTAACAGCTTTATGACACAATAACAGGTTTTATATTTGAGCTGGTTAAATCACATCCACATGGCTTCAGATAAGATAAAACATCCATCAACCTTAGAAAAAATAGAGATGGTTTCCGATCTGAGCAAAACCCTATTGTTAATTTGAAGTGGCAATGGAAGTAATATCAAACAAAATGACCGGAATTAAGCCAAAAATAATTGAAAACATTTGTTATACAGAAGCAGTGTATGATAGGATTAATAAAAAATTGAATGTGCGTTATACCAGAGAACAAATTGAAAAATTTATTCTTAAAATCCTGAATGAAACAGATGAGAAATTCTATACAAAATCCGGCAAAAATTATTATTTGATAAACATGGATAATACAATTAGACTAACAATAAATTCAAATACATTCAGAGTAATCACTGTGGGTAAAATCAAGGGATAAGCGGGCAAAAGGAGTTACGGAAAACTAAAGAATTTTACTCAGTGCCAAATGAAAAATAATAAATGGGCAATGGTTTTCATTGTCCATTGTGAATTTTGCATTTTCGATTTTCCATTTGATGTTCAGGCTTTTAGAAAAGGACAAGCCCGTTTCAAGTTCAGTTGGTCATATCACCGATCAACCGCTCTGCTTTTAAGCTGTAATAATGACCCTGCTGTGCAGCGATCTTTTCAAGCATTTTCTGGCTGTTTGCTGTTTTCCCTTCTTTAAGGTAGGCCAGACTCAAGTACCACTCTGCTGTTTCCTTCAGTTCATGCTGCTTTTGAGAAATCTCTTCCAGCAGGGGAATGGCGTTTTTCGCTTCTCCTTTTCCCATGTAAACCATGCCCAGGTAGAAATTTGCAATGGATTGCTGCTCTTTATCCTGTGCGGCTTTTCTGAATGCCTCAATGGCCTCGTCCAGATTGCCCTGTCTGTATAAGATCATGCCTTCCTGCAGATGTGTTCCTTCATCACTTCCCGACCTGTATTCAATGACCTGATTGAAAGGAGAGAAGTATTGATTATACAGCTCCTGTCCGGATCGCTGTCCTTCTTTAAAAACCAGGTACAAGACCGTTGATATCAGCAAAAGTGTAACAGCAGCGAGAGAGAACATAAGGCCCTTGCCACCGGGCTTTCCGGGTTTTTTCTTCCTTTTATTAAAATATTTGGATTCGGCCTCTTCCAGCTTACTCAGGAACTCGATGCGGTCTTTGTATGCAATGCTTTTTTTAATGTTCTGGTAATGATCAAAAAGCTTTTTGAATTCGGGATCTTCTTTCAGCTTTTTCTCAAATGCTACTTGCTCCTTTTCATCCAGTTTACCGGCCAGGTATTTTTCAATCCAATTTTCAGTATCCTGCTTGCTCATTGATTATCGCTTTGTATCTGTTATCTTTTTCTGCCAGTTTGATCAGTTTTTGTATGCATCTGTTCTTTTTCTTTCTGGCATATCCCTCCCCCGAAATATTCAGTTCACCTACAATTTCCCTGTGGGAATAATTTCCCAGCGACATTTCCAGCAATTGCCTGCACAGGCGGTCTAATTTGTTAAAACAATCAATGTAAAGATCCAGCTTCTTTAAATTGCTCATTTCTACTTTTATATCCGGCATGTTGCAAAACAAGTGGTTTTCAAGATCGGAAATGTTTACCTGTACCCCCTTTTTATTTCGAAGTTGATTTAACCACAAATATTTACTGACTGTAAATATATAAGCCTCCAGCGATTTTTCCAATTTTAATTGTCCTTCTTTTACTTTCAGATACATCTGGTACAATGACTCCTGAAAGATATCACGGCTGTCTTCCACCGTGCCTTTATTTGCCAGGACAAAGGCTTCCACCCGCGGGTAATACTTTCTGTAGAAATGATGCAGGCTTGCATTATTCCCTTCTTTCAGACCCTTGAGGAGTAATTTATCTGATGCCTTATTGAATATCATAGGGAGTTGACCAGACTCGTTCCTGTAGCAAATATATTGTTTTGTTTGTTAGTCGCAAAATAGGATATTCATGAAGCACGCACTTGATGCGTCATTTTGACCGCTACACCCGTTTGGAAAGGGAGGAGTTTCCTTGAAGCTTTGGACATAACAGCCGATATGAGGTATTGAATCCTTATTATAATTTTATTTGCTGAAATACAGCTATTTGTCAAGCATGCCATTGACTGCTTGGTAGAATCTTCTTGTAGCAAGCACCTGTCAGAAATTGCTTATTTTTACCGGCATATGACATTCACCAGGTACATATTCTTGCTTTTCTTGCTTTGCAGCCTCAATGTATGGGCCCAGAAGCAGATACTTCAGGAAGAAGTCATGCGGTCGGAGCAGCTCAGCAGGCACAGCCTGATTTACAATGATAAAGTTGCATACGATGGTTTTGCAGGGCATCAGGAGATCCTTTCCGACAGCGTTTATTTACAGTACGACCGGCTCAACTCCCACAGCTTCTTCAGCAACAGCCAGTATTATTTCAGCTCCTTCCAGGCCGTGTGGATCAGTGATTACTTTGCCAGGCTGGCGATCGTGCCGGGAACCTATGACATAATCACCGATATGCGCAATGCTACCTATGATTATCATGTGCTCATTTATGAGGAAGTTGATCTGGAAGACGGCGATACCCTGGTTTTTTCGATATCTGAAGCGCAATATGAGATCTTATTGCAGGGGGTAGATGAAGCAGGGACGCCTTTCGGTGAACTGCCCGGGAGTTCCGGCAAGTATTTCTCTTTTGTGTTTCCGGAAAACTCCCAGCTGATCTCTTCGTCCTATTCGGTGCCGCAAAACAGGAATATCCATACCAATGAATTCTCGGAACGCTTTTTACTTTATACCTCCAATTTGTACTATGATCTTTATGAGGACAACAAAGTCAACATGGCCCTGTTCGATCCCCTTTATGGGGTGAACACTAGTGTCACCCAGACCTTTGATCCTTCGGATTATTTTCAGGAAGAGATCCGGCTTGATTTCCCGGAGGGTGTTAACGATCCGAGGCTCGGCATTTTTCATGTACGGGAGATTATCCTTGACGGGGTATGGTATTTGTCGAAGGCAGGCTCACAAAAAGAGCTCAGCGGAAACAACTGGGCGGGCAGGTTTTATGTGTCGCCAAATTCAGTGAGTGATTACGCACACGCCTGGTTGCCCGGTGTTTTCATCGAAAGCCCTACCTATCCTTATTATTTTGGCCAGCCCTATGATATCTTCAACGACAGTGTCAGGGAGGGATACGGAACGCAGGTTCCGAACTGGGTGATACAGCCGGCCGGAGGAACTTACAAGCTGGGCAAAGGTTCTGTAATCCCGAAATTTATTTTCGACAATGAGGCCCTCAGCAGCAATCAGTCCAGGATATGGTTCGGGGCCAATACGAATTATTTTGGCATTCATAACGAGGAAAGGAGAGAAGACCAGCTTTTTGCCATATACAACATCCTGGACGATGCAGGCAGTATAATCGACAGCGGTATACTGGGTGATTTTGAAGAGCAGCTTGCGGGAAACGGCCAGCACCTCTTCCAGGTAAGCAATGAACATTATGTTGTGGGCAGCAGGCCGGGACGCGCGGAGTACCAGGCAGAATTCGTGCTGGGGCAGGAAGACAGCAATCCCCCTTCTCTTTTCAGTTTTCAAAGCCTTGGTATGGACGGATTGCCTTATGATGTTTTGAAGAAAGATGAAGCTGCCAGCCTGCTCTTTGCGGCTTCGGATTATTATTGGCTGAATGAGAATGAACACTGGTATCCACTGCGACTGAAAGAACTCCTCATCGATTCCACAGCATTATTTGTTAAACATGAAAATGATGTGGAATGGACCAGCAAGAACCTGGAGTATTTTTACCAGGACAGCATCAATGGGTCCTATTTCCGGGCTGATCTGAATGAGTTTACTTATTCGGATACCGGGTTTTATGAGGTGCGGATCAGGATCTGCGACCTTTCCATGAATAAAGTTGATTATACGCTTTCGCCTGCTTTTGGAGTACGGGATGAGTTTGTGGGCTTGCCTGGAATTTCTTCCGGCGATTTAACTGAACAGTTTCTTTGCTTCCCCAACCCATTCACAAAGGATCTGAAAATAAAGGTTTCAGACCATGCAACAAAAGAGGGGATAATGAATCTTTATTCCTTTGATGGGAAATTGCTTGAATCATACAGCATAGAGGCTATTGAGAATCGCTGGAATCCACCCCGGGAGATGATTCCGGGCATTTATTTTATCGAGATCAAATCCGGTGGAAAATCTGCAGTGAAAAGAATTATTAAGCTGGACCCCTGATGCAAGCCGATCTTTCTTTAACTTTACCAGAACCAAATATTCAGCCCATGATTAAGTATTTTGAAATTTTCAGGATTTCCGGGGTAAGTGCAGTGATCTTCTTCGGATACTATTTTTATACAGGAGAGCCTGCCGAACTTCTGCATTTCCTCACTCCCTGGCTTATTCTGCTCATTGCCGGCCTTTCAGGGGTCGAAGGCCTGTTCTTTGGAAAGATTTCAGCTGCAGCCAAAGGCTATACCGGCGGGAATGAATACCAGTTGCAAACGGCATTGTTTTTTATTGCCATTACGCTGGTTGCTGTATTCCTGTATTTTATGCGGTGGGGTGTAAAAGCCGATCTTACCATGGCACTGGTTTTTATGCTGAGCTTTTTCTTTTCTTCACTCAATCATGCTTACCAGGCCCTGTTCAAAGGGAATCGCTCAGGCATCAATATGATGCGTCCTTTGCTTACCCTCGCCATGATCGCAGCATTGATCTATCCGGTCATCGAGGCCTGGGGAATTTGAAAATAAACCTGGCAGGTGAATTCACTTTGACTGTCCGGAACCTCATCCCAGCAAATCATCGTAATGGATATGATTGGATCCTTTACCGGAGGGGGGCCGCTTGGAAAAACCGAAGAATTCACGAAAGATCATATCCAGCAGATCATCATGATCGCTGATATCATTTCCGGCAAACACGTATTTTTTTGCATTGGTTCTCCCCTTTGGTGATGGAGATCTCCTGACATTTACCCCAACAGCTTCCCTATCGTTTTCATCATATTCTTTTCGCCGGTTCTCATCTGCCAGGGTTTCGAATGCCTCCCGTATCCTGATATATTCCGAGGCATCTCCATCATTCTTTTTATCAGGATGATGAATGTGCGCCAGGCGATGATAGGCCTTTTTTATATCCTCCCTGCCGGCATTCTTGTCAAGACCCAATACCTTATAAAGATCTTCCTTATTCATACTGCAAATTTACAAGCAATAATGAAAAAAGTAAAGTCCTGTCAAATTGACTTATATTTGTGACAACATAACTTATAATGAACTGGAATGCATGCCATTATGGCTTTTTTTGCCTTGAAGAAGTCCAATCTCCGGGATGGTATTTGTTTTGTATAGATCAATAGTAATAAAACAGAATTGTTTAACCATAAAAAAGGAGGTGCATATGTTACCGATGTTAAGAAGAAGTTCTTTACCAGATCTTGTAGATGAGTTTTTCGGACGTGATTTCATGGGTAATTTTGATGAGCAAACCGGTGTGAATATGCCCGCGGTGAATATCATCGAAGGAAAAGATGAGTTCAACATTGAAGTGGCAGCTCCGGGACTGGACAAGAAGGATTTCAATATCGACCTGGATCACAACGTACTCACCATTTCTTCGGAAAAGAAGGATGAAAAGAAAGAAGATAATAAGAAGTTCATGAGAAGGGAATTCAGCTATACATCCTTCAAGCGGTCATTCACATTGCCGAATACTGTGGAGGCAGATAAGATCGCTGCCACACACAAAGACGGCGTGCTGACTATTAGTATACCGAAGAAAGAAGAAGCCAAAGAAAGACCACCCCGTCAGATCAAGATTTCATAAACGTGGTAAAAAGTAAAAGGCGGCCGGAACAGCCGCCTTTTACTTTTTATCAGTATACTAAAAGAAAATAAATTTTGTTAACTTTATAAGATAAGCAAAGATGCATGCTATGAGCGAAGAAAGATCATTCAAAGAAAACCTGGATCTGCTGATCCGTCTTTTCAAAAAGCTGAAAGATAAAACCCCCATGGACGAGATCCCGGGCATTGACAAGAATATGTACCAGAATTTTGATATGTTCCTGAAGAATTACGAGAATATGCGTGATCAGATCTCGGAAGAACTCCTGCAGAATTTCGGTGAGCCGATGAAGAAGATGATCGCCGATCTTGTAGAACAATTAAAAGGCGAGTTGGGCGATGATTTTGAAGAAGAAGAGCAAAGTGTTGAGATGAAGGAATTTAGAAGGGATGTTGCTCAAATTGATGAACTCCTGAAAAATCCTGGCCTGAGCGAGGAAGAGATCAACAAGTTGCTGGATGAACGCATGAAGTTGAAAGACGGGGAGGAATAATTGGACTTTTCAGTTTGCCCGGCAAGCAGTCATTTTTAATGTATATTTGTAAAGAAATCGAAAAAATAATTTCCGAATGAAAAAGATAAGTTTACTGATTTTAAGCCTTCTGTTTATTTTACCCCTCATTGCCCAGGATAAAATGGATGAAGATACCAGGAAAAAGTTCAGCATAGGCATCGATATCTTTACCGATATCTACCAGGATATTCCCAATGATCTTGATCTGAAAACCATCAACCGGGGACTGAATGTATTCGGAATGTATAACTATCAATTCGGCAAAAGCAATATCAGTGTTGCCATCGGCGCTGGCATCAGTTCGCACAATATGTATTCGGGCTCCATGGTGGCTCATATGAATGATTCCACATTTTTTACCAAGATTCCGGATTCCATTTCTTACAAGAAAAGCAAGCTCAACCTGACTTTCCTGGATGTGCCCTTTGAATTCAGGTTAAAAACCAAAACTAAGTTCAGGATGGCCCTTGGATTTAAGGTTGGTTTCCTGATTGGCAAACACAGCAAATACAAAGGGGATGCTCTGGATGGCGGCAATTCTGGAACCATCATCACAAAATCAACCGATATACGTAACCTGGAGACTTTCCGCTACGGACCTACTTTCAGGATCGGTTATAAATGGATCAATGTTTTCGGGTATTATCAGATCAGCAAAATGTTCAAACCTGACCAGGGTCCGCAGATCTATCCCATTACGGTCGGCATCAGCCTGATGCCATTCTGATCAGCATCTGGTTTTTTAAAGAATATCAGATCATCAGGAACAAAATCAGCATGATGATTGCACCACCCAGGAAACCGGTATAAACCTCCAGGGGTTTGTGCGCTTCCAGTTTAAGCCTTGCATAGCCTGTAATTCCGGCAATGATAATTGAAAGGAAAAGGAGGCCGGGAATGTTCACGTAAAAAGTCAGTGAGATGCCCAGCAGTGTCCCGAATACTGCACCCTGTCCAAGCATGTGAATGCTTATTTTCCAGAAAAAATTCAGGATCAGAGTAATAACAGCAATTAAGGTTGCCCCGATGGCAAAATAGGAATATACGGGTGAAATATTTACGCCCTTGATAAGATGGTAAGCCAGGTAAAAAAAGATCACGGTGGTGATCAGTGGAAATACCCGTTCTTCGCGCGATCTCATTTCAAAAGAACGGATCATTCGTATGCGTAACATAAGATAAGTAAGCAGCAGGGGAAAGGCGAAAGTGATTGCAAAGATCAGTAGGAGGAGACGCCACTTTGCTTCGAAGGGGATCACCAGGGCAAAATAGGTGTGGAGGTTAAGCAATACGGCCATCAGGTAGGTCGGCATCAATAAAGGATGAAAAACATGGGATATTATGCTGGCGATCTTTCTTTCCATGAAAAAAGTTTTGAGGCTGCAAAAATAGGAAATCTTCTACTAAAGCTCTTTTCTCAGCCGGGCCACCGGGATATTCAGCTGTTCGCGGTACTTGGCCACTGTCCGCCGGGCAATGTTATAACCTTTCTCTTTCAGAATCTTTGTGAGGTTTTCATCGGTAAAGGGTTTTTTCTTATCTTCTTTTTCGATGGTTTCACTGAGGATGCTCTTGATCTCCCGGGTAGAAACTTCTTCTCCATCGTTGGTTTGCATGGATTCGGAAAAGAAACTCTTTAGCAGCAGCGTACCGAAAGGTGTTTGTACATATTTGCTGTTGGCGACCCTGGAAACGGTTGAAATATCCAGCCCCACAATCTCGGCAATGTCTTTCAGGATCATGGGTCTGAGTTCTCTTTCATCTCCGGTGAGGAAATATTCTTTTTGATAATCCATGATGGCTTTCATGGTTACATACAAAGTATTCTGTCGTTGCTTGATGGCGTCGATGAACCATTTGGCCGAATCGATTTTCTGTTTTACAAACATATACGCATCTTTCTGCCTTTTATCCTTTTTATTGTCGGCATATGTTTCCAGCATATCGATATAAGAACGGCTCAGCTTCAGCTCGGGCGTATTTCTTGAGTTCAGGCTCAATTCCAGCTCACCATTGTTGTTATAAATGATAAAATCAGGGATCACATAGTGGTTGGTCCGGGTGGATTCGCTCATGGTGTTCCCTGGTTTGGGATTGAGTTTAAGAATGATGTCCAGGGCATTTTTCAACTCATTCTCACTCATTTCACTTTTTTTCAGAATTTTGTCGTAATGCTTCTTGGTAAACTCATTAAAATATCTTTCCAGGATGAGTTTGGCATTTTTTAGATCTTTTTCCCCGTTTTCTTCACGGTTCAGTTGTAGCAGAAGGCATTCCTGCAGGTTGCGGGCACCTACGCCGGCAGGATCAAAATCCTGGATCACTTTCAGTACTTCGATGATCTCTTCTTCTTTTGCTTCGATATTCTGCGAAAAGGCCAGGTCATCGATCATGGAATGAACATCGCGATGCAGGTAACCCGAATCATCCAGGTTACCGATAATATACTCACCGATCATGATTTGTTTGTCGTTCAGGGCGCGCAATCCCAACTGGACGGTAAGCAACTCCTGGAAGGAAGCCCCGGAGGCAAAGGGTACTTCTTTTCTTTCATCATCCGATGAGCGGTTGTTGGCAGAAAGCTTATAGGAAGGGATCTCATCATCATCCATATAATCTTCCAGATCAAACTCATCGTCTTTGTTGTCTTCGTTCTCACTTTCTTCATTCTCACTCTCATTATCATCCTCATCGTGGTCTTCCGGACTATCCAGTTCACCGAGTTCTTCCAGGGCAGGGTTTTCTTCTATTTCCTGTTTAATTCTTTGTTCAAGGGCCATAGAAGGGATCTGCAACAACTTCATCAGCAGAATCTGCTGTGGAGAGAGCTTCTGTAATAGTTTTTGTTGTAGTTTTTGGTTTAACATATTAAATTCAATCCCTTCAAAATATTACTCAATATAACTGCGATATTTTAGAACACTAAAATACAAATAAAAACGCAGAAAACAAGTTCAGAAATTAAGTATAGCGGCTAAAATTCGGCGTTCTGGGGTGTTCTTGGGAAAGGGATCACATCGCGGATATTACCCATTCCGGTGACGAATAGCATCAGCCTTTCAAAACCGAGTCCGTAGCCACTGTGCGGAACGCTACCAAAACGCCGGGTATCCAGGAACCACCAGAGCGTTTTTTCATTAATTTCCATTTGCTGTATGCGGGCATATAACTTATCATATTCCTCCTCACGCTGCGATCCGCCAATGATCTCACCGATCTGCGGGAAAAGCACATCCATGCCGCGCACGGTCTTGCCGTCATCATTTTGCTTCATATAAAATGCCTTGATGTCTTTGGGGTAATCGGTAATGATCACAGGCTTTTTATAATGCTTCTCTACCAGGTATCTTTCGTGTTCGCTTTGCAGGTCCATGCCCCACTTCTCAACAGGATACTGGAAGCGGCCTTTCTTGTTCGGCTTGGAGTTTCTCAGGACTTCGATGGCCTCGGTGTAGGTGATCCTTTCGAATTTGTTCTCCAGCACAAAATTCAGTTTTGCGATCAGCTCCATTTGCCTTTCCTCCTGCTTTTTATTCTTTTCTTCATCCTGCAGTCTTTTGCTGAGGAAGTCAAGGTCATCACGGCAGTTATCGAGTGCGTACTGAACGAGGTATTTGAGCATCTCCTCGGCCAGGTCCATGTTGTTGTCGATATCAAAAAAAGCTACCTCTGGTTCAATCATCCAGAATTCAGCCAGGTGGCGTTTGGTATTTGAATTTTCAGCCCTGAAAGTGGGACCGAAGGTGTAAACTTTGGTCATTGCAAGGGCTGCCAGTTCGGCTTCGAGTTGTCCGGATACGGTCAAATTGGTTTCCTTACCGAAAAAGTCTTCTTTGTAATTCACTTTCCCGTCTTCGGTCAGTGGTGGATTTTTTGGATCCAGGATAGAAACCCGGAACATTTCACCGGCTCCTTCGGCATCCGATCCGGTAATAATGGGTGTGTGTATATTATAAAAACCACGATCATTGAAAAATTTATGCACCGCAAAAATCATGGCATGCCTGATGCGCGTGATGGCGCCAAAGGTATTGGTGCGAAATCTCAGATGAGCAATCTCCCTGAGAAACTCCAGGGAATGCTTTTTGGGTTGCAAGGGGTATTTTGCCGGATCGGCCGGACCGTAGAGGTGGATCTTTTCGGCGATGAGCTCTGCCCTCTGCCCTGAACCCTTCGATTCAACGAGCTCTCCGTTTACACCAATGGCAGCGCCTGTCGTGATCTGATCAAGCAGAGTTCTCTCAAAATTCGTCACATCCACAACGATTTGTAAGTTGTGTATTGTGGAACCATCATTCAGGTTAATGAATGCTATATTTTTACTGGCCCGCTTCGTCCTGACCCAGCCGTTCACCTGAACTTTATCACCAATCTTTCCTTCTGTTAAAACCGTATTGATAACTGCACTTTGTTGCATACTTTCTTGCTTTCAAAATTTTTTACAAAAAAACGACTTTTTCCCAGTATATTCAATGTTTTCACATTTTTTCGGGATTTCTTTGTTAATTTTGTTTCAGGCGATTACAATAATTGAACCAATACAGCATTGATGATGTTGTATATGAAGGTTGAAGAGATGGAAATTCAAAGATTAGCAAATTGGTTTGACACGGGTGGTCTGCCTCTTATTATAAGCGGGCCCTGTGCTGCTGAGACCGAGGAACAGGTGTTGAACACAGCCAGGGAGTTATCCGCTTTTAAGCAGATCAAAGTTTTTCGTTCCGGCATCTGGAAGCCACGTACGCGTCCTAATTATTTTGAAGGCGTTGGTGAACCCGGGCTCATGTGGTTGAAGAAAGTCAGGGAACAATATGGTTTTATGACCACCGTTGAGGTTGCCCAACCACACCATGTTGAGTTGTGCCTGAAACACGGGATTAATATACTTTGGCTGGGTGCCCGTACCGTTGTCAATCCTTTTTCGGTGCAGGAGATTACCGAAGTATTGAAGGGTGTCGACATACCCGTTATGGTGAAAAATCCTGTAAACCCCGACCTGAAGCTATGGCTGGGAGCCATCGAACGTGTAAACAGAGTAGGTATCGACAAGATCATTGCGGTGCATCGGGGCTTTTATAGCCTGAGCAAAACCCTGTTCCGCAATCCTCCCATGTGGGAAATCCCCATCGAGTTGAAACGGATCGTACCGGGCCTGCCGGTAATTTCCGACCCGAGTCATATTTGCGGCAACCGCAACATGCTTTTCCAGATCTCTCAAAAAGCCCTCGACCTTGAGATGGACGGGCTGATGATCGAAAGTCACATCGATCCCATCAATGCCCTGACCGATGCACAGCAACAGCTAACCCCGCACAATTTGGGGCAGATCCTGGATAAGCTGGTGATCAGGAAGGAAATTCCGGTAAATTCTTCGCAGGATACATTGAGTGTGCTTCGTGAAGAGATCGACAAGCTGGATGAAGAAATGCTGCAAACCCTGGCCAGGAGATTGGACATTGTCCGGGAGATCGGTGCCCTGAAAAAAGAACACAACTTAACCATACTACAGATTAAGCGATGGAGTTATGTATTTGAAGACAGACTTGATAAAGGGGTTGACCTGGGCATGGAGCGGGAATTCCTTTACCGCATGCTGGAAATACTGCATGACGAATCCATCCGTTTGCAAACCGAGATCATGAATGATAATGGAACATGATGCACCTGGAATGTTAATGGCTAAAGACTGACTCCTTTATTTTATCGTATTTTTGTTGTTGAAACCAGAGCGGAATTGTGATGACACCTGTACAGGGAAAACTACTGACGAATATCAACTATCCTTCGGAATTGAAGAAGCTCAATGAAAATCAGCTGCCGGATCTGTGCCGGGAGATCCGGGATTTTATTTTGGATGTAACCAGCTCTAATCCGGGACATTTGGGAGCCAGCCTGGGGGCGGTGGAACTGGCAGTCGCCCTCCATTACGTATTCAATGCACCGGATGATAAACTGATCTGGGATGTTGGCCATCAGGCCTATGCTCACAAGATACTCACCGGCCGTAAAGAGCGTTTCCATCAACTGAGAAAACATGACGGGATCAGTGGTTTTCCAAAAAGGACGGAATCGGAATATGATGCTTTTGGCACCGGGCATTCCTCCACTTCGATTTCAGCAGCCCTGGGCATGGCGATCGCATCAAAAATGCAGGGCGAGCAGGAACGGCAGCATGTGGCAATTATCGGCGATGGCAGTATGACTGGCGGGATGGCCCTGGAAGGGCTGAACAATGCGGGTGTTTCCAATACCAACCTGCTGGTGATCCTGAATGATAATGGCATTGCCATCGATAAAAGTACAGGCGCCCTGAAAGAATACCTCATTCATATACAAACCTCCCGTACCTATAATCGCCTGAAAAATATTACCTGGAAGATCCTCGGGAAGGCCAGTAAATATGGCCCCAATTCCCAGCGCATTGTGCAGCAGATCGAGAATGCCATCAAGGGGTCTCTGTTGAAAAAAAGCAATCTTTTTGAATCCTTTAGTTTCCGTTATTTCGGACCAATTGATGGCAATGATGTAGTGCGCCTTACCAAGGTTCTGAAAGACCTGAAGAATATTAAAGGTCCAAGGATATTGCATGTGATGACCGTTAAAGGCAAAGGCCTGAAGGAAGCAGAGAATAATCAAACGGTGTATCATTCGCCGGGTGCTTTCGATCGGAAAACGGGGAAGATCATCGATGAGAAATGCCCCGGAAAGCAGGCGCCCAAATGGCAACATGTTTTCGGTAAAACAATCATCGAGCTGGCGGAGCAAAACGAAAAGATCGTTGGCATCACCCCGGCCATGCTTTCCGGTTCTTCCCTCAATATGATGCTGCAGAAAATGCCCCACCGTGTTTTTGATGTTGGGATTGCTGAACAGCATGCCGTGACATTTGCTGCAGGTCTTGCCAGCAGCGGACTGATCCCTTTCTGTAACATCTACTCCACTTTTATGCAAAGGGCATTCGACCAGTTGATCCATGATGTGGCTTTGCAAAATCTTGATGTGGTATTTTGTCTTGACCGCGGCGGCCTGGTGGGTGAAGACGGAGCTACCCACCATGGTGCCTACGACCTGGCTTACTTCCGCAGCATACCCAATATGACGGTGTCGGCTCCCATGAATGAATCGGAACTCAGGAGTTTGATGTATACAGCTCAACTGCCGGGCCAGGGTCCATTCTCCATCCGCTATCCCAAGGGCAGGGGTGTAATGCCTGACTGGAAGACACCGTTCGTGGAGATCCCGGTAGGAAAAGGAAAGATGCTTCATGAGGGCAAGGATGTGGCCATCCTTAGTATCGGACATGTGGGGAACTTTGCCACCGAAGCCTGTAAAGTGCTGGCAGAAGAAAAGACAGATGTCACGCATTGCGATATGCGCTTTGTGAAACCCCTGGATGAGAGGCTATTGCACGAAGTATTTTCACAACACAGCCATGTTCTGACAGTTGAGGACGGCAGTCTGCAAGGTGGATTTGGCAGTGCTATCCTGGAATTTGCACAGGATCATGGATATGGTGCAGCCATTAAACGACTTGGAGTACCCGACCGCTATGTTGAACAGGGTTCACTGGAAGAGCTTTACCGGGAGTGTGGATATGATACTGCCGGCATCGTGCAGGCCGTTAAACAGATGATCCGTCCATAATATATCTGGCCCCTTATCAGGATCTCTTGCAGGAAATGTTTTCCAGGACATATTCTGTTCTCAGAAACTTTCTAACTTTACCCAAAAATCTGAAAAGTGCTGAGAAGAATCTTGCTTTTACTGGTTTCTTTATTTTTCTTTTCTGCCAGCCTGCCCTTGCAGGCACAGTCTGTAACCGCTCCTGCCCCGGATACAAGTTTTGTTTACCGTCTCACGCAGGAAGATCTTGAGGTGGGTTATTCACCCATCATTGTGAAACATGTTGCTGTGAAATTCAGCCTTCGCTTGCTGAATGAGGATTTGAAAAGGGATATCCACTATGAGCATATTCCCGTGAGGGTGAATGACAGCCTCGTGGACCTGAAGTTTATCAACGGGAAGGCTTCTTTTAAATATACTTTCGAGCGAAAAGAAAATCTTGTGATCCAGGCCGGGGATTTCACTTTCCACCGCGAGGTAGATCCTATTCCCCTCTGGCTTTCCATCCTGCCTCCGCTGATCGCCATATTCATGGCCCTCATTATCCGTGAGGTTTATTCTTCCCTTTTTACCGGTATCCTCATCGGGACGGTCATCATTTATTTCTATCAGGGAAACACATTTTTTATCGCCCTGTTCAAAGGATTATTTGCCATTGCAGATACCTATATACTTGAATCGGTGAGCGATACCGGTCACCTGGCCATCATCATCTTTACCATGCTCATTGGAGCCATGGTGGGCCTGATCACCAAAAACGGGGGCATGAAAGGCGTGATCAATATACTTTCGCGATACGCCCGTAGCCCGCGTTCCGGTCAGCTGGTTACCTGGTTCCTCGGCATTCTGATCTTTTTTGATGATTACGCCAATACCCTTGTGGTGGGCAATACCATGCGCCCGGTTACAGACCGCCTCAGGATCTCCCGCGAAAAACTGGCATATATTGTTGACAGTACCGCTGCGCCGATCGCTGCAATTGCTTTTGTGACCACCTGGATCGGAGCAGAGCTGAGTTATATCCAAAATGGTATTAATGATATTGGATTGAATGAGAACGCCTACAGCATTTTCTTCCAATCACTGAGTTATTCTTTTTACCCAATATTCACCCTCTTTTTTGTTTTGATGCTTGTACTCAGGGATGTTGATTTCGGGCCCATGCTGAAAGCCGAAAAAAGGGCCAGACGGGGTGAGATTGGAAAGGTTCATGAGAAACTGAATTCCGAAATGATCTCCGATGAGGAAAGGGAGGCCCTGGTTGCCAGGGGCAAGGCAAGGTGGTACAATGCTGTGATCCCCGTGTTGGTGATCATTGCCGGAACTTTTGCCGGCCTGTTGTTTACAGGCTGGGATCAGCAGGTTTGGGCGGATCCGGCCATCAGCCTGGCAAAAAAAGTATCCATCATCATTGGTAATTCCGATTCCTACCTGGCTCTTTTATGGTCTTCGCTGAGTGGAGTGATCATTGCCGTATTGCTAACCCTCAGCCAGCGCATCCTCAACCTCAAGGAAAGCGTGGAAAGCCTCATCAATGGTTTCAAGACCATGCTTACCGCCGTCCTTATTCTGGTTCTTGCCTGGTCGCTGGCCATGGTTACCGAACATATGCACACTGCCGACTTTATTTCCCAGAGCATGCTAAACATCAGCCTGTCACCCTATTTTGTGCCTGCGATCACTTTTGTACTGGCCGCCCTGGTATCTTTTTCCACAGGCTCCTCCTGGGGAACCATGGCCATTTTGTATCCACTTTTGCTGCCTGCTTCCTGGTTGATCGCCGAAAAATCAGGCATGGATTATGACACCTCCCTGATGATCTTTCATAATGTGGTTTCCTGTGTTCTCGCTGGTTCTGTGCTGGGCGATCATTGTTCCCCCATTTCGGATACAACCATACTGAGTTCGCTGGCCAGTTCCTGTAATCATATCGAACATGTCAGAACACAGCTTCCCTATGCCCTCAGCGTAGGATTTATTGCGATATTTGTGGGAACCATACCGGCAGCTTATGGTATTTCATCTCTTGTGTTGTTTCCACTGGGCCTGATCATTCTGGCGGTAGTGGTTTATGTTTTTGGAAAGAAGGATTCACAGAAAATAATGGAGCAAAATTAATATGGACCTGACCACTGTAATAGTGTTGATCGTAGCTGGTGTTTTTGTTGGTTTTATCAACACTCTGGCCGGGGGCGGATCGGTGATCTCGCTCTCGGTGCTGATGTTCCTGGGCCTGCCTCCAACGGTTGCCAATGGCACCAACCGCATCGCCATCCTGATGCAGACATTTACGGCGGTATCCAGTTTCAGAAAACAAAAAGTACTGGAATCAAAAAAAGCGGTACTTCTGGCAATTCCGGCAGCGGCTGGATCGGTGCTTGGAGCTTTTATCGCAGTAGATATCAATGAGGTGATATTTGAAAGAGCTTTTGCCATCATCATGCTGGTGATGCTAGTGTTTATCCTGTTCAAACCCCAGAAATACTTATATGGCCGCAAGGAGCTGACGCAAAGAAAGATCAGTTTCTGGCAGCTGTTGATCTTTTTCCTGATCGGGATCTATGGAGGGTTCATACATGTTGGTATCGGGTATTTCCTGCTGGCCGGAATCGTGCTGAGTGCAGGCTTCGACCTCGTAAAAGCCAATGCCATTAAAGTAACCATTGCATTTTTTGTAACGGTGGTAGCACTCCTGGTTTTTATTTTCAGTAATGAGATGCACCTGCTTTACGGGCTTATACTGGGTGCCGGGACGATAGGCGGTGCATTGATCGCAAGCCGCCTTGCTGTGCAGAAGGGGGTAAATTTCGTACGCTGGGTCATTGTGGTCCTGATCATTGTATTTTCCATACATTTTCTCGGGATATTTGACATCAAGGAATTTTTAATAAAATGATCGAAAAATGAAACAAAGGATTTTTCTGATGATCCTGCTGGCAGGACTTTTTATTTCTTGCCGGGATCAGGGGTCAATGCAAACAGCAAAAGTTAACAAACAGGCATACGCCCTGGTGATCCACGGAGGTGCAGGTTATATAACCAGGAATAATATCAGTCCTAATAGAGAAAGGGAATACCTGGCAAAACTGCAGGAGGTTTTGTTGCTCGGAGATTCCATTTTGAAAAACGGCGGCACCTCCCTGGATGCAGTGGAGCATTGCATCAATCGCATGGAAGATTCTCCTCTGTTCAATGCAGGAAAAGGAGCTGTTTTGACAGAGGCCGGAGAAAATGAAATGGACGCTTCTATCATGTCGGGCAGCGACCTGAATGCCGGGGCGGTGGCCGGAGTAAAAAGCATTAAAAATCCGATTTCGGCAGCCCGCAAGGTGATGGAAGCTTCGAAGCATGTAATGCTGGCAGGAGAGGGAGCAGAGCATTTTGCTGATTCCATGGGGATCATTCTGAGGGATCCTTCCTATTTCTTTACGGAGAAATCGTGGAAAAGCCTGCAAAAGGCCCGTAAGTCGGATAAACATGGAACCGTTGGCTGTGTGGCGCTGGATCAGCACGGCAATCTGGCAGCAGGTACTTCTACAGGGGGAATGACCAACAAAATGCCGGGGCGCATTGGCGATTCTCCGGTGATCGGAGCGGGAACTTATGCAGACAATGCCAGCTGCGCAGTTTCAGCGACAGGACATGGAGAGTTTTTCATCAGGAATATAGTAGCTTATGATATCGCTGCGAGAATGAAATATCTCGGCGAATCGCTGGATGAGTCTGCCAGCTATGTGATCATGGATAAGCTCAAATCCCAGGGAGCGGACGGCGGGATTATCGCCGTGGACAAAGATGGTAATATTGCCATGACTTTCAATACCCCGGGTATGTTCAGAGGGTTTGTTGTGGACGGAGGAGAGCCGGGGGTTTTGATTTATGCATTGGAGTAGTTGGCGACTCTGGCGACAAAGGCGATAAGGGTGACATGGGAGACAAGGAGACAGGGAGACAATCTGACCATCTGATAATACAACCAATGCCCAATGCCCAGTGACCAGTGACTATTGACTAAGACCCATGCAATTGAAGTTTTTAATTTTTGGACAACTCAAAACTCAAAATTCAAAATTAATAATTAATAATTAATAATCATCCCCCTTCTGCCGGTCATACCGCAGAACTTCGTCATGAAAATATTGGATCTCAACGCCTGCCTGCCTGAACATTTCTTCCGATTCTTTGCCTGCATGGTATTTTTTTTCACACACGATACGTTCTATACCACTATTGATCAGCAGCATGGCACAGGTGCGGCAGGGTGTCATACGGCAATAACAGGTGCCTCCTTCCAGTGATATACCCAGGCGGGCCGCCTGGCAAATGGCGTTTTGTTCGGCATGCACGGTGCGCATGCAGTGGGTGCTCGTATTGCCATCCTCGTGTGTTACTTTCTTCAGGAGGTGTCCTACTTCATCGCAATGGGGCAGCCCCCTGGGTGAGCCAACATAACCTGTAACCAGTATTTGTTTGTTGCGCACGATGACGCAGCCACTCCTGCCCCGGTCGCAGGTCGCCCTGCGGGCAACAGTATTCGCCAGCTCCATAAAGTACTCATCCCAGCTGGGACGTATATGTTCATTTTCTTTCATCGATCTCTTTGATTTTTGTTTCCAGGATTGCATCAACTTGTTGGTAAAGCTCCTTCACTGAGTCCTCGTTGAACAGCACAAAGTCGGCCATTTCCCGGCATTTTTGCAGATTTTGTTTGTTGGGATCTTCCGAACTCATTTCTCTTTTTTCATTGGCAAGGAATGTTTCGTAAGTTACCCGATCAGTCTCGGATTTCCTAAGCTTGATCCTTTTGTACCGCAGGACCGGATCAGCATCCACGGCGAAAAGGTAAAAGCTGCTATTACGCTTGAGCGATTCTACTTCGCCTGGAGTGCGTATACTTTCTATCACGCAATCCTGGCCGCTCCACAAAGCTTTTTTGTATAATTCATCAATGATATAAGAAGGAGAGTTCATCTCCCTTAGCTCGTTGGCAACTGAGGTCAGGGTATCCCGGTTTACCGACATTCCCCTGCTCTTTATTTCTTCCGAAATGAAGTCGCGGACCGAAAAATGCAAAAACCCCCTTGTTTTGACGAGATGGTCAACAATGGTTCCTTTTCCTGCTCCCAGCGTACCTGTAATTCCGATGATAATCATGTGGGTAAAATTAGTGATAATATCCCAGAATGTCTTATCAGGAAAGCACAACGATCTGTTCGCCGCAATGGCTGCATTTTCCCTTTTCGTCGATCTTTTCCAGGTGGGTACGGTATCCATTTCTTGAGATTACCAGGCTGGCACATTTCGGACAATAAGTCGTTTGGCCTTCTTCGTTATGCATATTGCCCAGATAGGGATAATCAAGATATTCCTCTGCCATAGCGAACAGGTCCATCAGTATTTCCTGGGATGTGGGCGGATTTTTCAGTTGATAGGTTGGATAATAGCGAGAAATATGCAAGACCGTATCCGGACCCAGTTCTCCCGCGATCCATTTGAGCATTTCTTCAAATTTTTGTGGATCATCGTTTTCATCGGTAATCACCAGGTTTGTGATCTCAAGATGCTTCCCCTTTTTCCGGATCCTTTTCAGGTTCTCTTTGATAGGCTTTAGCGTGGAAGAAGTAAGGCTGCGATAGAATTTATCATCAAAGGCCTTCAGGTCAATACTGTAGGCATCAATCAGGTCAAAACTTTTCTCCAGGGGTTCAGGGCTGATGAAACCATTGCTGACCATTACGTTCTGAAGGTTCTTTTCTTTTATCAAGCTGGCAATATCATGCATGAACTCAAACCATACAGTAGGTTCATTATAGGTGTAAGCTATCCCTGCATTGTTGTGGTGATCAAGGGCAATGCTTACCAGTTGTTTAGGGGTATAGCTTCGAAGGTAATCGAATTCGTCGGGGCTGGTCTGGGATATTTCCCAGTTCTGGCAAAATTTGCAACGCAGGTTGCAACCGATGCTTCCCACAGAGAATATATTCCAGCCGGGATAAAAATGATAAAGGGGTTTTTTCTCAATCGGGTCAAAACCGGCGGAACAAATCTCACCGTATGTTTCGGCAATCAGTTCTCCATTGTAATGTTTGCGCACCCCGCAAATTCCTCTTTTTCCTTCGCTGATCATACAGTTATGCGGACACAGGGTGCATTGTATTTTTTTATCTTCCAGCGGATTCCAGAATGATGCGGTTTTCATTTGAAGATTTTTAGAAATTCTTAATTCAATTTACTGGGTCAACCTTAGGGTCTGATCTCTTTACGGTGCCACCATTCGTTGAATAACACGGCTTTGCCATCCTCATCGAAATGTGCTTCCAGTATGCCGTCCAGTTTAACATGGATCTTTTGTCCTACACGGTCGAATTCGGCATTCCACTTGGCAAAGCCCCGCTTACTTTTAAGCGCGATGATCTCATAGTTGAATTCAATATTCATCTGGGAGTCGCGAGCACCTTCCTCCCAGTATCTTTTGATTTGATCAATGCCTTTCAGATTGGTCGAAAATGGGGATTCATTGTATTCGGCATCACTGGAATATAATTCATTCACCGCGGCAGGGTTTCTTTCTTCCCAGGCTTGTTTGTATTTGTTCAGCCAGGCTTCAAATTGTTTGAAATCAATTATATCCATTTTTTCAGTTTTTATAAAGGTACAAATAATATTCTCAGCCTGAACTTTCCTTGCGGATGTCCCCGATCCACTTTTCAATTTGAACAGGTTCGTATTTCTGGCAGTGGGCAATCATAAGGGCCGGGTCATCTTCAACAATAATATTGTTAATGTGTTCTCTTCTCACAAATCCTTCTTCAAATGCATGCTCAAAGAAGTTGAGGAGTGGATCAAAAAACGAATTCACATTGAGAATACCCAGGGGTTTATCATGGATCCTAAGCTGGTTAAAGGTGATCATTTCTGCCAGCTCATCCAGGGTTCCGAAACCACCGGGGAAAGCAATGAAAGCATCAGATAGCTCTGCCATTAGCAATTTGCGTTCCTGCATGGTATCCACGATGTGAAGCCTGGTCAGTTCTGTATGTGCGATCTCCCGGTTTACCAGGCTGTGTGGCATCACGCCGGTAACTTTGCCATTTCCTGCCAGCATCTCGTCCGCCAGCACCTTCATGATACCAACATTCGCTCCTCCGTAAACCAGTTCAATGTCCCTTTCCAGCAATATACCAGCCAGGTCTCTGGCCTTTTCACGGTAGGCATCAACGAAGCCCATACTGGATCCGCAGAAAACACAAATACGCTTAAGATCCCCTCCCATAATTCATCAAACTTTAAATATGTTTACCTTTGTTTTCATTCAAAATTAAAGAAAAGTAATGAACAGATTGTACCCTTTGAAGTTTAATCCCATTTTTAAAGAAAAGATCTGGGGTGGAGACAAGATGAGAACGATGTTGAATATGGATTTTTCACCATTGGCCAATTGCGGTGAGGCCTGGGTTCTGTCTGGAGTTGAAGGGGACGAATCTGTGGTTAGCAATGGATTTCTTGAAGGTAACCAATTGGATGAACTGATCGAGGTTTATATGCAGGACCTGGTTGGGGATTATGTATTTGAAAAGCATGGCATTGAATTTCCTGTGTTAATCAAGTTCATCGACTCACGCGACTGGCTTTCGATACAGGTGCATCCCGATGATGATCTGGCGGCCAGGAGGCGGCTTGGCAACGGGAAAACAGAAATGTGGTATGTGCTGGATGCAGATCAAGATGCTGAACTCATTAGCGGATTTATTCAGTCCCTTGAAAAGGAAAAATTCCTGTATTATTTGAAAAATAAAAAGCTGAAAGAGGTTTTAAATTTTGAAAAGGTCCAAAAGGGAGATGTTTATTATATGCCTGCCGGCCGCGTGCATGCACTGGGCCCGGGAGTGTTTCTTGCCGAGATCCAGCAAACATCCGATACCACCTACCGCATTTATGACTGGGACCGTATGCAGGCGGACGGAACTTTCAGGAAGCTACATGCTGAAGAGGCCCTGGAAGCCATCAATTTCTCGGTACTGGAGAATTATAAAACCCCCTATCAATCCAAAACCAATGAAACCGGCAAGCTGGTCGATTGCCCTTATTTTACCACCAATATCCTAAGCTTCAACAGGGCCATTGCAAAGGATTACACACAACTTGAATCCTTTGTTGTATATTTATGCACTGCCGGCAGCTTCAAATTGGTTTACCGCGATGGCAGCATGCAGGTCAACAGGGGGGAGGTGGTGCTTATTCCCGCCGAGTTGAAAAAGATCAGTCTCATACCCAAGAGAAAAGCTGAAATTCTTGAAGTATATCAACCCAGAATGTTCGACAAAGAGAATTAAAGCCTTTAAGCAACCTTTCAAAAAGCAAGGTTGTCATTGATTTACGTAAAAGGAATACACATAGATAATAATTTAGATATTTGAGGAGTTTATTGTTTATTAATTAACAGAAAAATACGAAAATGAAAAAAGCCAGTTTACTATTGATCAGTCTTTTTATTATGCTGAACGCTTTTTCGCAGGAAGAACAAAAGCACAAACTACCTTCCGTTGAGATAAAAACCGTTGACGGAATTCCTTTTAATACTGCGGATATCGACAATGACGGCAAGCCCGTAATTGTCAGTTTCTGGGCTCTGTGGTGCAAGCCTTGCATCCGTGAGCTCAACACCATTTCCGATGTTTATCCTGACTGGCAGGACGAAACGGGTGTAAAGCTATATGCTGTTTCCATTGATGACGTGCGTTCCAGCTCCAAGGTCATGCCGTTCGCGAATGGTAATGACTGGGATTATGAAATTCTGCTGGATCCCAACAAAGACTTTGCCCGTGCAATGAATGTGAACCTGATCCCTCATATGTTCATTCTTGATGGAGAAGGCAATATCGTATGGCAACATACTTCCTTTGCCGAAGGTGGTGAATTGGAGGTGATTGAAACTGTTAGAAGAGTCGCTTCCGGAGAGGATGTTACCGAATAAGCTTTAACAAACTCAAGAACAAGTGATGAAAAGATTATTTTTAATGACGGCCATGCTGGCATTTGCCTTTTCAGGCATACAGGCCCAGGGATTCCTGGAAGGTGGGCAGGTGCATGGAAATTTTGAAATTGATGCCCAGTATTATCAAACGGATGATAAGCTGGGAATTACCGATTCTTCTCTGGCAGGAAAACTCTACGGAATGAATGCCTTTGGAAAAATCATTTATACCAATGGTGGTTTTAGTGCAGGCTTGCGCTATGAGGCATATCTGCCTCCTCTCAATGGCTTTGATGCCCGTTATGAAGGACAGGGCATCCCTTACTGGTTTGCCGGATACCAGGCTGAAAAGTTTGAGATCACGATAGGCCATTTTTATGAGCAATTCGGAAACGGGCTGGTACTCAGAAGTTACGAAGAATGGGCCCTGGGTTATGATAACTCATTCAATGGTGCACGGGTAAAGTATAAACCCTTCAATGGTGTTTACCTGAAAGCGCTTGCAGGTACACAGCGTTTTTACTGGGAGCCTTATGAGAATGATAACCGTGGGATTGTCAAAGGTTTTGATGCTGAATTTTACCTGAATGATATGATACCGGCACTCCGGGACAAGAAAACACGGATCGTGCTGGGAGGAAGTTTTGTGAGCAAATTCGAAAAAGCCAAAACAAAATCTATCCTGGTAGATACAACTCGTTATACATACAAGTTTCCGGAGAATGTAGCAGCCATGGCGGGAAGAATGACCCTGATCCATGGCGGGTTCAATTTTATTGGTGAGTATGCTTATAAAATGAACGATCCCTCGGCCATGAATAATTTCATCTACAAGCCCGGAGAAGCTTTGTTTACCTCTGTTTCTTATTCTCAAAAAGGATTTGGAATAACCCTGTCTGCAAAGCGAATCGACAATATGAGCTATAAGTCAGGCATACTCGAACAGTCCAATGCCCTTGATATCAATTATCTGCCACCCCTCACCAAGCAGCATCTGTATAGCCTGCCCACTCTCTATCCTTACGCAACTCAGCCAAATGGGGAAATGGGCCTTCAGGCCCAGCTGGTGTATACCATACCCAGAAAGAGTAAACTGGGCGGCAAATACGGGACCAAGCTGGAAGTTAATTATTCCAAGATCAATGCCCTGGATAAAGAAAGAGTAGCACCCGGTATCCCGGTCGATTCAACCGGAACCCTGGGTTATGAAAGCAGCTTTTTTTCATTTGGAGAGCTTGAATATTTTGAGGACTTCAACATCAAGCTGAGTCGCAAGTTCAATACCAAGTTCAAGGCCAGCATCATGTATCTCAACATGAAATACAACATCGATGTGATCGAAGGACATCCTGGTGATCCCATGGTTTATGCCAACATCGGTCTGGTTGATGTGACCTATAAACTGGATTATACCAAATCACTGCGGCTTGAATTGCAGGGTATGTTCACGAAACAGGATCGGGGCGACTGGGCCACAGCTTTGCTGGAATACAATGTAGCACCCAAATGGTTCTTTTCACTCATGGATGAATACAATTACGGAAACCCGGATGAGGATATGCAATTGCATTATTATAGTGCTGCCATGGCCTATGTGATCAAATCCACACGCATTGCCATTTCCTACGGTAGGCAGCGCGAAGGCCTCCTCTGTGTTGGTGGTGTTTGCCGACAGGTGCCAGCCTCGAACGGGTTTACATTGAACATTACTAGTAGTTTTTAATACGAATGAAAATGAAGAAAAATATATTTATACTGATTGTCAGTAGTTTTGTCCTGCTTTTTGCGGCCTGTGATAAGCTCGACAGTCCTTACCTTATAAAACAGGACCAGGATATCCCTGATCCCGATGATGTGGTGCGCAAAGTCTTATTGGAGGAATTTACCGGACATAAATGCCCCAATTGTCCACAGGGTTCCAGGATCGCCCATGACCTGAAGGCCATTCATGGTGAGCAACTGATCATCCTGACGATCCATGCGGGATGGTATGCACAAACGGAAGCCGGAATGTATTCAACAGATTTCAGGACACCGGCCGGCACCGCAATATATGAGAACTTTAACCAGCCACCCACTCCCCAGGGAATGGTGAACCGGGCGGAATATGCTGGGAAAACTGTTCTGTCCATCAACCAGTGGGAACCGGCTTTGCTGGTATTGCTGGAACAGGAGCCTGAAGCAACCATCGAGATCATTGCCGATTACAATTCATCCAATAGAGAGGTTTCTGTTACAAGCGAAACTGTCTTCCTGAATTCCCCTGACGGAGAATACAGTGTTTGTATGTTCATTACTGAAGATAGTATTGTGAGCCCACAGGTAAATAATGATCCTGATCTGGGTCCTTCGCCTAACTGGGAGGATTATGTGCATGAGCATGTTCTCAGGAAAGCCATAACCGGTGCCTGGGGTGAGATCATCAATGAGGGAGCGGTTATTGTTTCGGAACAGATTTATGAGAGCTCAGGTTCTGCAGTGCTTTCCACCGATTGGCGTGAGAACCACTGCAACATCGTTGCCTTCGTTTATCGCAATGATACCAAAGAAGTAATACAGGCTGAAGAGATAAAAATTATTGGTGAGTGATACAGTTGTTTCTTTTATGTATTAAATCATCCTTCAGAATCATCAATTTCAGAAGAATATTAAAATAGGATTGGGATTGGATTTACCAGAAGTACAAGCTATTCATCGAACAACCAACTTTGAAATCTGCTCACTACTTTTTCCTCTTTTCAACCAATACTGCCAATAGCTGTGTGCCAACTGCCACTGCCAACTCACGTCTTCTGTCTCCCGTCTTCCGTCTCCTGTCTCCCGTCTCCCGTTTCCTACCCACACTTAGAATACCCACAAGTACAAGTAATACACCCATCCTGATAGATCAGGTTATCACTTTGTTTACACTTGGGGCAGGTATTCGAAGGCGCCTTGGTGCCATCGGGGATGTATTTCTTCAATGCCCGTACCACACCTGCTTTCCAGGTATTGATATGTTCCTGGTCGAGGGTGAGGTTCTGGATCAACTCAACAGCAAAAGGCAATGGCATGCCGTGGCGCAGTATACCGGAGATCAGCTTGGCATAGTTCCAAAACTCTTTGTTGAACTGCCTTGAGAGGCCTTCCATGGTGATCTTGTAACCGTCATTATCTTCGAACTGGAAGTCGTAACGGGCCTTCTTGCCTTCTTCTTTATGCTTGATCACATGTCCTTTGGTTACCCAGTTCGGCAGGAAAAAGCCTTCGGCATTTCCGGTAAAGATCTCGTAAGGCCGGTCGTTCAGTATACCCACTACAGCCACCCATTTTTCATGATTATTCTGAAAACGTACTACTTCGGCTTCCAGTACCTTTGGCCGGGGCGGGGCATTGGTTTCCTTGAACTCGGACTTTTCCTTGTTGTTGTCATCATTGCTGATGAGCACTCCGGAGCGGGAGCCGTCTCGGTATATGGTCATGCCTTTGCAGCCACTTTCCCAGGCGGTTTTATAGATCTCTGAAACCAATTCTTCGGAAGTTTCTTTTGGAACATTCACCGTAACGCTGATGGAATGGTCAACCCACTTCTGGATGGAACCCTGCATGGTGACCTTCTTCACCCAATCAATGTCGTTGGCAGTAGCTTTATAGTAGGGAGAAACCTTGATGATCTCCTGCAATTCATCATCATTCATGCGTGAAACCTCATCAAGATCATATTCGTTGATCTCCAGCCATTTTTTGAAATTATGATGAAAAACCCGGTATTCTTCCCAGCTGTCTCCCACCTCATCAACAAAGGTGATGTTTACGTTCCGGTCGTTTGGATTCACTTTGCGCCTTCTTTTGTAAGAGGCTTTAAAAACCGGTTCAATACCTGAGGTAGTCTGGGTACAGATACTCACGCTGCCTGTAGGCGCAATGGTGAGCATGGCGATGTTTCGCCTGCCATGCTCCAGCATTTCTTTATAAACATTGGGGGCATTCTCCTTTATCCGGTTGATGAAAGGATTGTTCTTTTCCCGTTCAGCATCGAAGATGGGGAAAGCACCTCTTTCTTCGGCGAGATTAACAGAGGAACGATAGATTTCGATGGCCAGGAGTTTGTGAACTTCAGTAGAAAAATCGATGGCCTCATCAGAACCGTAGCGGGTTCCCAGTGCTGCCAGCATATCCCCTTCTGCTGTGATCCCGATTCCGGTACGACGGCCTTCGATACATTTTTTGCGGATATTTTCCCAGAGCCTTCTTTCGGTCCTTTTAATTTCCTCATCTTCCGGGTCTTTATCGATCTTTTCAATGATCTTGTCGACCTTTTCAATCTCCAGGTCAATGATATCATCCATGATGCGCAATGCCCACTGTGCATGTTTGGAAAAAAGCTCGCTGTCGAAGGTGGCATTTTCTGTGAAAGGATCTTTCACATAGCTGAACAGGTTCATGGCCAGCAGCCGGCAGCTGTCGTATGCACAGAGCGGGATCTCCCCGCAGGGATTGGTTGAAAGGGTCTTGAATCCCTGATCGGCATAGCAATCCGGAATGGATTCCCGGATTACCGTATCCCAGAAAAGCACACCTGGTTCTGCTGAAGCCCAGGCATTGTGGATGATCTTGTCCCAGAGTTTCTGCGGATCGATCTCCTTGCTAAAAACCGGATTGCCGGAATCGATTGGGAACTTCTGTGTAAAAGGTTTTTTGTTGATAACAGCATCCATGAACTCATCGGTGATCCTGACCGAAACATTGGCTCCGGTTACCTTGCCTTTTTCCATCTTTGCATCAATGAAACCTTCTGAGTCGGGATGTTTTACAGATACACTCAGCATAAGGGCACCCCTTCTTCCGTCCTGGGCTACCTCACGGGTGGAGTTGGAATACCTTTCCATGAAAGGCACGATGCCTGTAGAGGTGAGTGCGCTGTTTTTTACAGGGCTTCCCGCAGGGCGTATGTGGGAAAGGTCGTGGCCGACACCCCCACGGCGTTTCATCAGCTGAACCTGTTCCTGGTCGACTTTCATGATGGCACCGTAGGAATCGGATCGGTCATCCCCACCGATCACAAAACAATTCGACAGGGAAGAAACCTGAAAGTTGTTGCCGATACCGGCCATGGGACTTCCCTGGGGGACGATGTATTTAAAATCTTTAAAAAGCTGGTATATTTCCTCTTCACTCATGGGGTTCGGGTACTTTTTTTCAACGCGTGCCACTTCGCCTGCCAACCTGCGATGCATGTCGTCGGGCGTAAGTTCGAATATTTCCCCTTTGCTGTTCTTCAGGGCATATTTATTCATCCATACATTGGCTGCCAGGGTGTCTCCCTTAAAATATTTTGTTGCAGCTTTCAGTACCTCTTCATGTTCATACTTCCTCAATTCCTTTTCTTCCATCTCGCCTTTCGTACCTTTTTGCCCTTCTGCTGTAATCTCAGATTTCTGCATTTCATTTTCTGAGATCTCCGGACGCTTACGCTGTTCCAGAACTTCATTATAAAATGAGCTTTCTTTTGTCTTTTTGTCTTCTTTTGTTCTTGCAAAAAGGTCGCTATTCATATTCTCAATGATTTATAATAAATTTGACAAATGATATTTGTAATTAGCTGTATATCTGAAAGATATTTGTATACGGTTCCAGTTGTAACAGATTACTAAGATAAACCAGAAGTTTGGGTTTTGGGATTAGATTTTATTAACATGGCAGGGTGGAAAAAAACAGTAGGGGGGATGAAAGATTCCCTGTTCTGATAGTGAAAAAATGCTTATCTTTTTAAGGTGTTATTCCAGAAACAAAGAAGCCAGCCTCCCGCATTTATAATAATAACAAGCCATTCCACTCACAGTTTTATTAAAGAAGGATCTGTGAAATTAATGGCACACGGACAGATCTGCCTTTCCTTTTTCCAATGTTAAGCATTGTTAATATAGAATTAATGTTAATTTAATAACAATTAAAGAGTTTGATTATCAATGATAAAAGAGTTTAATAAAATTGACTTTATTTTTATTAACATTGATTGTTAAAAAAAATAGCATTCACAAAGGTTACGCAATATTGGTGCGAATGAATCAGGGCTAAGTGTATAAGGTGCTAAAAATCAAGGCTCAGGGAGATGTAGAAGATGTTGTCGCTCAGTACACCATCTTCCAGTCCCCAGGCCCAGTCGGCTCTGACAAAATAACCCAGCAGGCGGCTTCTCACCCCGATTCCCATACCGGCAACGATGGGTTCTTTTTCAATCTCATATTCAATATGCAGGGGGCCATCATCAATTGTTCTTTTGTAAAGAATATTGTCTTTTGAATAAGGGTTCCATCCATTCCAGGCTGTTCCTACATCACCAAAGGTCACGATCTGGAAGTTATTCAGGAAGTCTGATTTGATGGGTCGGTTAAAGAAATAGCGGAATACAGGGAAACGGAGTTCTGTGTTGATCACAGCAAAGCTGTTCCCGTTCCGGATGTTCTGGTTGAAACCCCGCATATTGGTGGCCAGGGTCTGGTAACGGTAATTCTGGGCATAATCGATGGGTGTTTCCTGGTTGAATTTTGGGAACAGCCAGGTGTCAACTCCCCCCATATAATAGATCAGTTTGTTTTGTCCGAAAGAGGTACTGGCTGCAAAGCGGTTGGCCCAGATGAAAGTCCGGTGAATGCGGGTGTAATGGCGGAAATCGGCGCCCAGTACGATGAGGTTGCGACTGTCTTCATCGATGAGCTGATAGTATTCTCCGAAGATCTTGTAGCGGGTTCCATAATAGAGGTTCAGTCCGACATGTCGGGTATCGTCGTAATTGAACTCAGCCTTGAGGCTGGCCCAGTTCTCATCAAATCCTTTTTCTTTCAGGTTCACATCATCGGTAGCAAGGTATACTGCCTGGTCGTTCCGCAACTGCAATGTACCCGAAATGCGCATGGCTTCGTTAAATGGCCAGGAGAGTTTGTAGAATAATTCGTTGGTGTGAAATCGAACGATGGAATTTGTTCCGACGTATTCAACCGTTTGACGGTGAAAGAGGTATTGCTTATCCAGTCTTTCACTCAGGTTGATGAGTGTGAGCAGGTATTCGTTGTTGATAAGGTTTACGTTCAGTCTTACCCCGCCAATGATGCGCCAGTCTTCAAGCAGATCGGAAACCCCAACCTTGAAAAGTGCATTGAAACCGGGATTAAGAAAAATGGGTGCCCCGCCTCCCGTAAAAGTCTCATAGGTATTGTTCAGGAAAGTAAAATCCACCTGTGTAGTGATCTCATTAAAGAAATATTCAACATTGTAATTCCTTCTCTTTGGAAGTTTGAATCCATCCTTCGTACCTGTTTTATCGGGATCTAAACTTGTTGTTTCTTCTTTGTTCCCCTGGATCTTTACAAAGGATTGCTTGTCGAATTCGTAGTTGTCGATGTCGATCTTTTCACTTGCCTGTTCTTCCTTTTCATAAACATTCCTGAAACGCTTGCGTGGCTGTTTGGGTTCCTGTCTGATCTTTTCTTTTGTTCCTTTGATGATGTCGGATTCCTCTCGCAGCCTGATCAGGTTCTGCATATAAGGAGTATTCCTGAGTGTTAGTGGCTGAAATTGAAGGGGAGGGACCAGTTCCTCGAAGTACAGGTGATAAACCTGATCTTTATAGATGATCTTTGATGTTTTTCCTGCCGAAGGGTTGACACTGAGTTGATTGATGCTGCGGGGGTAATTGCTCACAGGGAAAGAATTCATGAAGTAGCGATAATGCACCGTTGTGTCAACCCGGCTGATGGCGCTGTCGAAGGCCCCGATGTACTGGTTGTAAATTCCATTGGCATCGCTCAGAAAGCTGAGGTAATTGCCCTGGTAGGTTGTGGCCTGGATCTCATTTGCCAGGGGAGTCTCGGTGAGACGTTTCAGAATCCTGTCGCGCCTGGCATAATCATACAGGAAAAGATCATTGTATTTGGGTATGATTAGCGGAATGCTATCCCTTGTTTCTTTTATGGTATCACTGACCCGGTTTGAACTGAAAATGATCCTGCTTCCGCCCTGGTAAAATGCCGGGTAAAGATCATCGTAAATATCATTGGTTATCTGAAAATGTGAGCCTGAGGGTATGTCGAAGACAAAAATGTCCGACTGTCCCCTGTGCACTGCCGAAAGCACCAGCCTCCTGCCATCCGGTGAATAGGCATAATCCAGGATCTTTTCGAAATTGATGAGGATGCGCTTGCTGAGTTTTTTCGTTTCCAGTGTATAATAGAAAAGATAAACATAACCCTGTCTTTCAACAATAAAACTCAGGATCTCGCCACTGGGATGCCACGCGGTGATAGGATAGGTGTAATCGGTATTCTGTCCGAGTCTGAAACCTGATTTATAGATCTTTTTGGCTTTGTCCCTGCTGAAATCATACAACCATACTTTATATTGTCCCAGTTCATTGGTAATATAAGTGGCATAACGTCCGTCGGGACTGATCTTTGCCTGATCATAAAAAACTTCCTTGTCGGGTTTGCGTATCACCTCATTGCCGGGCAGGGACTGGTATTCCTCATCAGACTCATATTGCTCCCTGTAATATTTCAGCCATTCCTTTATGAGGTTTTTGTATGAAATCTGTATCACATAGATAAAACCATTCTCAATGCTGTGACTGATGTTGGTCATGTGCAGTATGTTGGGAACCGTGGATTTGCCGTATACGTCGGCAATATACTTCCAGAGGGAATGGCCTGCAACAATGGCGTTTTCCCCGGTGAGGTGGTTGAATTTTTCAAATCTTCCCGAGAGAACCCCATCGCGAACACGGTTATCCAGTTCTGTGCTCCAGTCTTCTGAAATATATGAAATGAGCCCGTCAAGGTACCAGTCGGGCAGAGTAAAAAGTGCCGAGTTCTTGATCTGGGATCCGATGCTACCCCCGTAAACAAGCTGGTTGATGAGTACATTGGCGATCCCGGCGCGGATCTGCTTTTCAAAATCATTATAATCACCATTGAAGTACAAGATAACTTTGCGTCCCACGATCTTGGTCACTCCTCCCACATTGTATGATTCCTCGTCCACCAGTCCGATGTTGCTTTGTTTGAGGTCGGTCATGTTGTTGAACACGATGAACTGTATTTTCTCACTCAGGATGCTTTCAAGTTTTCTTTCCAGCATAGGAAGCTGTTCAAGGGTATACCTGGCAGTGTATTCGGCAAGCTTTTGGCCATCCCGGTAAAAGTAAACATCAAAATCATCGAACATATAATAGGTCCAGATGAAATCACGGTATTGCACCCTGTTTTTCCCGAATTTCAATTGTGAGCCATTGTAAAACTGTGCGTGCAGGGGCATGATGAAAAGAAGTAGCAGGAGCAGCAATACTGCCCTGGGCAATGCCTGTTTGAGTATGTGGGTAAAGATCCTCTTCATCCGGAATCCGGGCTTTAGCTGCTAAATTAAAACTATTTTACCTCTCTGCAATTTAATTTGATTGTTTTATACTTCATACCTGGATCAGCGTTTGGCTGAATCACAAAGATCAAATAGCCGTTATTTTATAACTTTGAGCAGCTTTTATTATTATTGCATCACACACAAAAACAGCAAGACTGAAATGATAACGATCAAGAAATTTGTTTTCAACCCTTTTCAGGTCAATACCTATTTACTTTATGATGATACCAACGAGTGCGTTATCATCGACCCGGGTTGTTATGAAGAATACGAAGAAGAACAATTGCAGGATTTCATCTCCGAAAAATCACTGAAACCGGTAAAATTGCTGAACACCCACAGCCATGTTGACCACATCCTTGGCAACAGTTTTGTGGCCAGAACCTATAAACTCAAACCTCAGATCCATGAAGGAGGCCTGAGCTTTCACAAGGCTGCGCCCCAGCATGGGGAAGCTTTCGGTATAAATGTTCCTTCTCAGCCCGAACCCGGGGATTTTATTGAAGAAGGGGACAAGATCCATTTCGGAAATTCAGCACTTGAAGTATTATATGCGCCTGGCCATGTGGATGGGCATGTTTGCTTTTTACATCATGCCCAGGAGTTTGTGATCGTAGGGGATGTTATCTTCCAGATGAGTATCGGGCGTACCGATTTGCCATCCGGAAATATGGATCTGCTGTTGAATAATATCCGTGAAAAAATCCTGCAGCTACCGGATGAATTTACCCTTTACCCGGGCCACGGTCCCTCAACAACGGTTGGTTTTGAGAAGAAAAATAATCCCTTCCTGGGATAGACATGAACTCCTTTCTTTGATAAAATATGTTTGAGATAGCGCCTGGTTTTGACGTGGAACGCGAAGGCATTTGATTTGTTTATAAAATCCTTTCTTCCTGCTTTTTCTTTTCCCAGTAGTAAACCACGCCCATCAGCAGCATTACAAGCATCACGCTGATAATGATCAGGGGCTGGCTGTTGGTTGTGCCCAGGCTGTCGAGATCAGTTTCTACCATGTTGTGGCTGACCAGGAACATGGCCATAACGGCAAAGGCATTGTTGATGAAGTGTACGATGATGGGAACCCAGATGGAGCCTGACCAGGCATAGAGGTAGCCCAGGATCAATCCAAGCACAAAGCGAGGCAGGAATCCATAGAACTGCATATGCAGGGCACTGAATAGCAAAGCCGAAATGATTACTGCAGCATGAACATTGCGGGTCATTTGATTGAAAAGGCGTTGCAGAATGCCCCGGAAAAAGATCTCTTCTCCTACAGCCGGAATGATGGCGATCATCAGCATATTGATGGCCAGTCCCCCAATGCTGGTAGTTGAAAGAAAGGCTTCCGTCAGCAGGCGCGCCTGTTCTTCGGAATTTTTCATCCAGTTCTCAATTCCCGAAAGATATTCGGGCAGATTCATTTGATGGTTTAGCTCTCCCAGCCAGCCGATAAACGGAAGGGAGAATAATATGGCTGCGGTTCCCAGGACAATGCTCAGAAGGTATGGTTTTGTGGTGAAACCCAGGTATCTTTTCACACGCCTGCTCACCAGCCATGCAAAGAAAAAAGAAGGAATAAGAAAAAGCCCGATCTGGTTGACGATCTGGAAATACTTCAGCAAGACGAGAGAGGAAGGATTGTTCACATCATACATTGAATTCATCGAACTTAGAATATCTGTACCGTAAAAGGGTACAGCCAGCAATATGCCCAGCAGCATGGTGAACAAGAGGGAAACAATGACCACCAGCAGGAATATGAGCAATTGAATAAAAGATGATTGCTGAGCGTAGATCGGATTTTTCATTTTAGAACGATTTCAAATTATTGCAAAAATACTAATTTTGCAGGCCATGCTGAAAATCGGCAAAATAGAAATAGAGAATTACCCCATACTGCTTGCACCCATGGAGGATGTGACGGATCCTCCTTTCAGGCATCTTTGCAAGAAGTATGGGGCCGATATCATGTATACCGAATTTATTTCCTCTGAGGGCCTCATCCGCGATGCCAGCAAAAGCACCCAGAAACTGGATTTCGAAGAATCTGAGCGCCCCATCGGGATACAGATCTTCGGGAATAACATCGATTCCATGGTAAAGGCAACAGAATATGCCGAGGCGGCAAAACCTGATATCATCGACATCAATTTTGGATGCCCGGTGAAAAAGGTTGCTTCTAAAGGAGCCGGCTCCGGTGCCATGAATGATATTCCCAAAATGGTGAAAATGACGGAGGCTGTTGTCAATGCCACCAGTTTGCCGGTTACCGTTAAAACTCGCCTGGGTTATGATGATAATCGTAAAGAGATCGTTGAGATCGCTGAGATGCTTCAGGATGTAGGTATACAGGCCATAACCATTCATGGGCGCACCCGCACCATGCGACCCCGGCACCCGGCCGACTGGACCCTGATCGGAAAGGTAAAAGAAAATCCACGCATGCTCATCCCGGTGATCGGGAACGGGGATATTTTTACACCGGAAGCAGCCCTGCATTATAAAAACACTTACGGGGTGGATGGTCTGATGGTTGGCCGGAAAGCCATGGGTTATCCCTGGATCTTCCGAGAGATTAAGCATTATTTCCAAACGGGTGAAATCCTGCCACCGCCGAATATTCAGGAAAGGGTGGAGGATTGCCTGCTACATCTGAAAAAGTCGATCGAATGGAAAGGGGAGAAGCGGGCCATTTTCGAAATGCGGAAATTTTATGGGGATTATTTCAGCGGACTGCCAGGGATCAAAAATTACAAAGTAAAGCTGGTTGAACTGACTGCAATGAAGGAGATTGAGGAAGTTTTAATGGAAATCTTATCCGATTACCAGTAAACCCTGCTCATCAAAAAGGTCAGTTACTTCTATCCCTTCCCTCAAATGCAATCCAACCAGTCCGGATTGCTCTGCAGCCTCAATGTTTTCAAATACATCATCAATAAAAATGCTTTCCCCGGGTAGGATATTTGCGTCCTGGATCAAATGTTCAAAAATGGGTGCTTCCGGTTTTCGCGATCTGATCAGATGTGAGAAATAGGCTTTCTCAAAGATCTCATTAAAATGCCTGTAGCCGAATTTCTTTTCAAGCTCCTCCCGGTATTTTTCATAATGAATGGCGTTTGTGTTGCTGAGCATAAAGATCCTGTAGTTCTTCCTGACCTTTTCAAGTAAGCGGATCCTTTCAGGAGGCATATCCAACACCATCGCATTCCAGGCTTCTTTGATCCGTTCATCAGAGATCCGGATCCCAAAGATCTTTCTTAACTCGAGATAAAATTCCTGAGGTTCTATTTCCCCTCTTTCGATCCGGTGGTAGAGATCCTTTTCAATGATCTTTACATGGACGGCAGGAACGTTTTGAACTCCGGCCCGGGCAATGGATTCACCGATCAGGTTGGCATTGATGTTTAAAATAACCCCGCCATAATCGAATATGATGTTTTTGATCTGCATAGCAAGCTTTTTTGCAAATATCTCATTATTCTTTTTACCATTAGGAAACAATTTTATAATTTCATATCGCATAAAAGCTTATATGATCCTTTGAACACCAAATCATGACTGATATGAAAGACAAACTTTTTCCATTCCTAATCTTCGCGATGTTCATGGCTGCATCATGCCAGGACAAGGAAGAGATTTATTATTTCCAGGATGACCTGGTGAGCCGGTATGAGCTGGATAAATTTATCCTCCAGGTGAATGTGACCAATGTGGCTACGGGATTTGAGTCGGTTTACAAAAGCATGATCAATGATAGCGCCGAAATGGCGGCCTTCAGCCAGGCATTTGTAGACCCTGTCCGCTTTTTTAATGATCAAACAGGTTATCTTTTCCTGGAAACTTATCATGCCTGGGTGCTGGCACATCCTACCCGGCCCGAGATTATTGGTACCTGGCGTTGGGATGCCCAGGATGTGCACGGGAAATATTTTGTCCGTGATATCGTAAATACGGTGAGATACATCGGATACGGTTTCGTGGAGTACTATTATGAGAATTTCGAAACAGGGGCCTACGAGCGCAAACTAACTTTCGCCAAGTCCATTCCCTCGGCAGAAGCCTTTGTGGCTGGCGGCATGTACGGTGATCCGCCATCCCTTTATTATGAGCAAAATGAAGCCAATACAGAAGTGGTGGTACAGACTACCAATACATTCGCTGAAGGGATCGGAGGGATTTTTGAGAACTATTTCAGTGACTCTCTAAGCCGTGTGGAATTCTGTCGCAAGATGATCGATCATGTAAGATTTTTTGATAACCAGTCGGGGTATTTTTTCATGTATGATTTCAATTGTGTGAACATAGCCCATGGCACCCAGAAGGATTTGCAGGGACAGGATCTGTATGATTACCAGGATTCAAAAGGCAATTACGTGATCAGGGATTTAGTTGATATCGCAAAGAACAAGGGTGAAGGTTTTTATGAATACTGGTGGAACAATCCTGTAAGCGGGAACGAAGAACCCAAACTGGCCTGGGTAAAAAAGATCCCCGGAATCGATTATTTTATCGGAAGCGGTATATATTTGCAGTGATATGTTTGAATTTTCTGAAGAACTGAAGAAATATTTTGCCAAAAGGGACCGGGCAACCGAGGGATTGCAAAAGTGTGATACTTACCTCTCGCTTTCACAGCTGCTGGACATGGGATGTAAACCCGTTCAGAGTGATTCCTATGAAGAAGACGGGGATGAATTCGAGTTTTATGTATTAGAAAAAGACGGAAAACGCTACGTGTCTATTCAGGTATACGAGGATCGTGAAGGCGGAATGTATCACCAGGTGATGTATTCTGAGGATGGCTTGCCGCCTGCATAAGTTAAAGCTGAATCATATTTCTCTTTGACAATTGCATGGATTTGATTAATTTTGCACCCCTTAATTATTAATTAAAAATTAAGAATTAATAATTAATAATTAGGGCCTATAGCTCAGTTGGTTAGAGCACTTGACTCTCCAGATAGTTATCGGGACAAGTGGTCC
>NPIE01000991.1_pt1 | contig 60496 bp, 70 predicted proteins | sample 8637661 | NCBI WGS metagenome assembly NPIE01 (sample SAMN07420842, study PRJNA396082) | bioreactor metagenome | isolation source: sample BA12 brine-fed electro-methanogenic bioreactor BA | place: Japan: Kochi | collected 2016-12-09 | reverse complement strand
AAAAACATTTTGGACAGGTATGTTTCTACTAACGATTTCTATTGACTACAAACTTACCAAAAGATATTTTTGGTTTATCAAAATAATCTTTAATGAAAACACGAATTAGTTTAATTTGTTTTTTCCTTTCTTGCATACTTTTATTTCCCTCTAAAGGATACACGAACTTTATTAGCAATTCCGATACGTTAAGTTATGAATTCGACTTTTTCCCTCTTGATTCCACTGATACAGATTGTGTTCCTGTTCTGGATGAACCTTATCAACCCACTTTAGATTCTTCATTGTATAAAGCCAATGATTATTTCGGTGATTTAATTTTTAGTTCTTTAAGAAAAACGAAATCTTTGTTCCGGATAAACATTTATTTAACCGAACAAAACAGAGATATATATTTCGGAAACGAATATTTTTATGCAGGCTCTCCGAGGTTTACTTTAAGTGGAGAAATTCCCAACGACCGTGCAAATATCAATACACAAAGAGCTTTGATAATGGGGACAATTGTTGTTGCCGGAACCTACGTCCTTCACCAGAAACAGAATGTTGCCTGGTGGGATGGTAAAGAAAGATCTTTTTACATTAAGGAAGATGGTGACTATGCTCTGTATGCCGATAAATGCGGACACTTTATGGGCGGTTACTTTCTATCTTATTTTGCTAGAGAGTCATTTGTTTATACAGGATTAAGTTGGGATTCAAGTATACTTTTTGGTTCGCTTTTTGGTCTCGCCGTTCAAAGTTATGTAGAAGTTAAGGACGGATTTGCCGAGAATACGGGATTTAGTCCAAGTGATTTTGCAGCTGATTTGGGAGGAGTGGTTTTTTTCTATGCACAGCATCGAAGTAAATTCTTACAAAACTTTTCTCCCAAGTGGCAATATACTCCGCCTGACTGGATTAGCGTACCTCCTAAGGCAAGGACACATGTATTTATTGATAATTATAATGCAACTACAGCTTGGCTCTCGATTCATGTAAAGAATTTAGTTTGGGGAAATAAGACTTCATTTTGGCCAAAATGGCTAAACATTGCGGTAGGATATGGGATCAGTGGTTATTATACGCAAGAAAAATATGGCAGATATGTTATAGGGATTGATTTCAACATTATTGAATTACTTCCGGACGGACCACCGATTTGGAACTGGATTAAGCAGTCACTTAACTGTGTTAAAATTCCGGCACCTGCTTTTGAAGTTACAAGACATGGATCGAGCTTTAAGTTAGCTTATCCTTTCACACTTTCCCTCGGATCACTGAAATTCTAAAATCTATTGTGTAATCATCCTTGACATCAAAATATCTTCATCGTATATTTACGATATACGATGGAGGTAATTATGGCAGAACCCAAATCAAATTTATTTACAAATGTAGAAATTGAGCTTGCTGAAATTTGTAAAGCCATGTCTCATCCGGCACGGATAAAAATTCTCAACATATTAACTGAAATGAAAGTGTGCATGATGGGAGACATAGCCAATTTGGTTCCGCTTGCTCAATCGACGGTTTCGCAGCACTTAAAAGAGCTTAAAAGAGTGGGATTAATAAAAGGCGAGGTTGAGGGGCCCAAAATATGCTATTGTATAAATGAGCAGCAACTTAGTAAAGCAAAAAAATTATTAACTATTCTATTAAATAATATCTGTAAATGTTAAGGAGAATCAAATGAGTGATAAGAAAAATATAAAAAATGTAGTACGAGATAAATATGCTGAAATAGCAATCAAAAATACCGGTTGTGGCTGTGGTTGCGGTGATCAGGTGAATATTGTCGATTGTACCAATTTCCAGGATGATTACTCTAAATTTGAAGGTTATGTAGCAGATGCCGATATGGGACTCGGCTGCGGTATCCCAACGGAGCATGCTGGAATCAAAGAAGGAGATACGGTTCTTGATTTAGGGTGTGGTGCCGGGAATGACGTTTTTGTAGCACGAACTAAAGTCGGCGATGAAGGCAAAGTAATAGGTGTAGATATGACTAAAGAAATGATCGATAAAGCTAATCGCAATAACGAAAAATTAGGTTTTACTAATGTCGAATTTAAATTAGGAGAAATAGAGCAACTTCCTATAGAACAAAATGTTATAGATGTCGTTTTAAGTAATTGCGTGCTCAACTTAGTGCCGGATAAAAAAGCCGCATTTTCGGAAATATACAGAGTATTAAAGCCGGGAGCACATTTCTGTATTTCCGATATTGTATTAATAGGTGATTTACCAAACGGATTAAAAGAGTCTGCCGAAATGTATGCCGGATGCGTATCGGGAGCATTGCAGCAAGAAGATTATCTTCAAATCATAGAAAAGACCGGATTCGAAAATATTGAAATAAAATCGAGTAAAGAAATCATGCTCCCGGATGAATTGTTGAAAAACTATCTGAGCGCAGAAGAAATTAGCGAATTTAGAGAAAGTAAAACCGGAATTTTTAGTATTACCGTCGTTGGGTACAAATAAATTGGAAACAGTAGTAATTCTTAATTGTGTGTAAGCAGGGACAAAAAGACCAAATAGCCAACTTTATTTGTTATTTAAGTTATAGTAAGAGTCTTTCATTAAGCCACGAATGCACGAATATTAGAGTTTTTATTGGTTATTGATTCGTGCATACGCGGCTTTAATTTTTCGCTTCGAAGAAAAGGAATATCGAACAACAATTATTTTGATACATCGAAAATTATTTTTATATTTCGATAATAAACGAAATGAAATTATGCTAAAAGAAAAAACAAAAATATTTAAAGCGCTGTCCGATCCTAACAGATTAAGAATCCTCAAAATGCTGCAAACAAAGCATCTTTGTGTTTGTGAAATAACAAGTGTTTTAAATTTGGCTACATCAACAGTATCAAAGCATTTGAGCATTTTAAGAGACAGCGGTTTTATAATTGAGAAAAAAGAAGGGAAATGGGTTAATTTCCAAATCAATCCAACTCCTTCTGACCAAAGAGTTACGGCGATATTATCCTCGCTCGATTTCTGGATTGCCGATGATGAAATTATTATTTCCGACAAAGAAAAAGTTAAAACCGTAGATCGTTACATAGTTTGTTCATCATAAAATTTTTACATAATAATTCGTTATTTGGCGAAGTATAGATTTAAGGTCTTCTTATGAATTGGAAAGAACAATACAAATCATTTTTATGGATTCTCGGGTTTTTCTTATTTGCATACTTTATGCCGATAGAAGATGAATCTTTTTCCGCTGCAATAATTGCAGCTTTCGATCTTGCTAAATGGTATGCGCAAGAACATGTTTTACTTTGTTTGATACCCGCATTTTTCATTGCCGGTGTGATTGCAGTATTCGTTAGTCAAAATGCCGTTATTAAATATCTCGGTGGAAAAGCTAAAAAGTGGGTAGCTTATTCAGTTGCATCGGTATCGGGGACAATCTTAGCTGTCTGTTCATGTACTGTACTTCCGCTTTTCTCAGGAATTCATAAAAGAGGCGCAGGCTTAGGACCGGCAATTGCATTTTTATATTCGGGACCGGCTATAAATATTCTTGCAATAATTTTAACGGCAAGAATTCTCGGACTCGAACTTGGTATTGCAAGAGTAATTGGTGCTGTGGTCTTCAGTGTTGTAATCGGATTAATAATGAATTTCATTTACCGGAAAGAAGAAAAAGACAGAGCAGCGGCACATCTTGCATTGCCCGAACCGGAAGAGAGCAGACCTCTGTGGCAGACGGCTTTTCACTTTTTTGTACTCGTTGCAATTTTAGTTTTTGCCAACTGGGGTAAGCCGGATACTACCGAAGGTTTCTGGTATTTTATGTTCGATTATAAATGGATCTTCGTCGGCATATTTGGAATTCTCTTTTCGCTATCACTAATGTTTATTCTAAAGTTGAATAAATTATATGTCGGAGTTGGTTCGGTTATTGTTTTAGCAACATCAATTATTTGGGGAAGTCAGCCATTGATTCCTTTCACGGTTGCCGTTGTAGTATTAACATTAATTCTTACCTTCAGCAAAGGTGAACCTAATGAATGGCTCGGTGAAACTTGGGGATTCACAAAACAAATTATGCCGCTGCTTGGTGCGGGAGTACTTATTGCAGGTTTTCTACTTGGTTCGGCAGATAACGGTAATGGTATTATTCCTAATGAATGGATCGCAAATCTTGTCGGTGGAAATTCTTTATTTTCAAATTTCTTTGCTTCCATTGTCGGTGCGTTTATGTATTTCGCAACTTTAACAGAAATTCCGATTCTGCAAGGATTGATAAACAGCGGAATGGGTAAAGGTCCGGCACTTGCTCTGTTACTAGCGGGACCGGCGTTATCATTACCAAACATGCTTGTGATAAGAAGTGTAATAGGCACTCAGAAAACTGTTGTATTTGTTACTCTGGTTGTTGTGATGTCAACAATAGTAGGAATGATTTACGGTGCGATATAAAGTTATTGAAACTAATATTGTCATTCCCGCGTGTCTTAAGCGGGAATCTAAAACGAGCAAGAGATACCCGCCTTCGCGGGTACGACAGTAGTGAATAATCAACGTCATTCCCGCATGCTTTAAGCGGGAATCTGAAACGAGCAAGAGATACCCGCTTTCGCGGGTATGACAGTACTGAGTTTATAATAACAAGATCAACGTCATTCCCGCATGCTTTAAGCGGGAATCTCAAAACCTAAAATGAAACAATACTATTTATACATAATGACTAACAAAAAATACGGTACGCTTTATACCGGTGTCACAAATGATTTAATTAAACGAGTATACCAACATAAAGAGGCACTTATTGATGGTTTTACTAAAAGATATAATCTGAAAAAGCTTGTGTACTACGAAATTTTTAATGATATACGAGAAGCAATAAAAAGAGAAAAAGCAATAAAGAAATGGCGCCGTGAATGGAAAATAAAGTTGATTGAAAAAATGAATCCGGAATGGAAAGATTTATATTATGATTTACTGTGAAAAGCCTAGCATTGTCATTCCCGCGTGTCTTAAGCGGAAATCTGAAAATTAGCAAGAGATACCCGCCTTCGCGGGTATGACAGTAGTGAATAATCAACGTCATTCCCGCATGTTTTAAGCGGGAATCTAGTGAATATGCAAGAGATACTCGCTTTCGCGAGTATGACAGTAGTGAATAATCAATGTCATTCCCGCATGTCTTAAGCGGGAATCTTGTAAATATGCAAAGATATCCGCTTTTGCGGGTATGACGGTATAAAAAAGAATGTTATTCTTGAGCAATTATAGCGGAATTCTTAATTGAAAAAATTAAAAAGGAGTTTAAAAATGCTAAACATCAAAGTAGTAGGAAGCGGCTGTCCGAACTGCCAAAAGTTGGAAGCGCTTTGTAATGAAGTTGTAACGGAAAAAGGATTCGAAGCGAACATTGAAAAGATAACCGATGTAAATCAATTTGCCGAATTAGGTGTATTTATGACACCGGGTTTAATTGTAAACGATAATGTATTAAGTCAAGGTAAAATACCTACTAAATCAACACTTGAACATTGGTTAAAAGAAAAGGTATGAGTAAGCTTAAAATAGAAATACAATATTTCTCCGGCTGTCCGAATTCTCAAACAATGATTGATAGAGTTAGAGAAGCAATCAAGAATTTTTCATCCAATGTTGATTACAAAGAAACTTTAGTTGAATCACCTGAATATGCAGATAAAATAAAATTCAGAGGTTCACCAACTTTGCTGATAAACGGAATTGATTTTGAGAATTTACCGGAGCCGGAGAAAGGAAATCTCTCGTGTAGATATTATCCGAACGGTTTACCGGATACTGAAAAAATTGTAAATGAAATAGAAAAGAAAGGAAACATATGAGCAGCCTTACAAAAAGACTCTCTTTTTTAGATAGATACTTAACATTGTGGATATTCCTCGCAATGTTCATCGGAGTTTTCTCCGGTCATTTGTTCCCATCAGTTGCTACATTCTGGGATTCGTTCAGCGTCGGTACTACTAATGTGCCTATTGCAATCGGATTAATCTTAATGATGTATCCGCCCCTTGCAAAGGTTAAATATGAGGAACTGCCAGATGTATTTCGAAATGTTAAAATTCTTTCATTGTCATTAGTTCAAAACTGGATTGTCGGTCCGGTAGTTATGTTCGTTCTTGCAGTATTGTTTCTTCAAGACTATCCCGAATATATGGCTGGACTTATTTTAATCGGATTAGCGCGCTGTATTGCAATGGTTATTGTATGGAATCAACTTGCAAAAGGTGATACGGAATATGCTGCGGGACTTGTAGCATTCAACTCTATCTTTCAAGTACTTTTCTTTTCCGTTTATGCTTATGTGTTTCTTACAATTTTACCAAACTGGCTTGGACTGCAGACCTTTGCGGTCGATATTACAATCGGACAAATTGCCGAAAGTGTATTCATTTATCTTGGTATTCCGTTTATTGCAGGAATGATAACAAGATACATTGCATTAAAAGTAAAATCAAAAGAGTGGTACGAAAAGAAATTCATTCCACGTATCAGTCCTATAACTTTAATTGCATTACTTTTTACAATTCTTGTGATGTTTTCACTTAAAGGTGAGTACATTGTAAAAATACCTTTGGATGTTGTTAGAATTGCGATTCCGCTTTTACTCTATTTTGTGATTATGTTTTTTGTATCATTTTATATGGGGAAAAAGATCGGCGCTGATTATTCCAAAACCACAACACTCTCTTTCACTGCAGCAAGTAATAATTTTGAATTAGCAATCGCTGTTGCTATAGCAGTTTTCGGGATAAACAGTGGTGAAGCATTCGCAGCAGTTATCGGCCCTTTAGTAGAAGTGCCGGTATTAATTGCACTTGTTAATGTTGCATTATTTTTTCAGAGAAAATATTTCAAAGGTGAAGTTGAAAAAGGAGACGTACAAGCTCCAAATGTATGTCTATAAACGAGAAAATTAAAATGGATAAAAAAGGATTTAGTAAAATTGTTTTTGATTCTTCCGACGCTACGAGTGCCGGAACTTATTTCTAAAAAGCAGCCCGTAAAAATTTGAAAGATGTTAAAAACAAAATGTTCTGACTAATAAGATTAAACAATCGAAAAAATATTTTTAATAAGAATGAACAAATCAAAAGCAATAAATTTATTAATCTGTCCATAATTACAGTAAAGAATGCGAATTGATATTGGAAGATTATAAGAAAACAAATATAAAAGATTGGCGCTAATTTATATCTTCAATTTTTCTGCGGGACTTTTAATTTAATTAATCGAGTAAGATGAAACGTGTGTATAAATTTGTGCAGTTTCCAGCGGCTTATGCCCAAGCAGCTCTTGAATGTATCTGATATCCGTACCATCATCCAATAGATGCGTAGCCCTGTAAGGATGGCTTTGCCACAAAACTATGACGAAGCGAATGAACCGTCGCCTTCTTTCTTATACCCGCTTTTTCAAGCGAAGCTTTAAAAATATTTTGAACACTTTTAGGACTGTACTGCCCACCTTTTTGTCCTTCAATAATATACTCTTTCGGTTTATAGACTGTTATTGAATATCTAACGGTTGACTTATTAACCATTCGAGATTTTCTTTCCGCATTTTACTATTTTTCATCTCTGAGACTCCTTTTAATTATTTTGTTATTTGTGTATAACAATTTTAACATGATTTGGAGTCTCTTTTTCTTAAAAATCTATTTCAACTAAGAATGAATATATACCGCCGAGACCGCTGGAGGAAATTATACATGAAGACTATAAAAATTATTTTGTACATTTTATTAGCAATCGTAGTAATTACTATATGTTTCTTCTACTACGAGAATCATTCTTTCAACCAATACATTGACAACTCAAATCAAAATGACAATATGAATATTCCTATTAATGAAAAGGCACCTGTAAAATCAAGAAATCAAATTGAAATACAAGCACCCATAGATACCGCTTGGGCTATACTGACTGACATTAAGAACTGGCCTAAATGGCAAAAAGCAGTTACAGAAACGACTGTGGATGAAAAGATAGAAGAGGGTACAAATTTCCAATGGAAGGCTGGTGGACTTTCCTTCAAATCCAAAATCCATACATCAAATCCAAATACTGCATTTGGCTGGACTGGAACTACCTTTGGTGCCAGTGCAATTCATAACTGGACTTTTATTAAAAAAGACAATAATACAACAATTGTTATTGTAGAAGAAAGCCTTCAAGGAGTATTTCCTAAATTGTTCAAGAAATATTTCCAGAATAATCTTGACAAAGGTGTTTTAACCAATTTAATGGAGCTTAGGGACGCTGCTGAAATGAGAATTACATAACTGCCGCCAAAAGCGGTTTGCAAAAGTGGCGATTCAGTGCTTCGGATGATAGTGTAGTGGTTAATCAAAATTTAGCGCTTCGAATGAAGTTTTGTGGTGAAAATCGCCACCTTCTCAAAATCCGAAACCGTTGGTGTCATTGTAATGAAAACCGACAATCAACAAATTGACAACAGACAATGAAAGTAAAAAATATCTTCCACCTATATGAAAAGCAATAAAGAAATAGTAGCGGAATTTATCCATGCTACAAATCAAAGAGATTGGGACAGAGTTTTGATCTTAGTTCACAAAGACTTCATAAGACATAGCTCATCAGAACCAAAGGAGATAAAAACAAATATCGGATTAGTTAAATTTCATCAGGCAGAGTTAGAAACATTTCTCGACCTGCAAGAGACAGTAGCTTTTGCAATTGAAGAAGGTGACTTGGTTGCTGCCAGAATCAATTTTTCAGGAACACAATTAGGACAACTCCTAAACTTTCCCCCGACTGGTAAAAAACTAACAGCGGACTTCAATTGCTTCTTTCGTTTGACAGAAGGAAAAATAAAAGAAAGTTGGGTTGAGTATGACAACTTAAATGGATTAATACAACTTGGCCACTACAAAATAAATAAATAAGATAACAAATGAATAGAATAACAAATGACCCGCTAACAGCACCTACCCAAAAGTGGCGGTTCAGTGGTTAAATAAAGCTTTGTGCATCTATCAAAGTTTCTGCTTGGTTGACAGTGAAGTGCTTCGAAATCGCCACCTTCGGGTAGCTGCAAACCGTTATGCACAAGGCAAAGTGAGATTACGCAAATAGTTTACAACAATCGGCAATTTGGATACATCAATATTTTCTAGTTTCACTAATTTTGCTTTATAAATTAATTTAAAACTAAAAAATGAGCAAAGTAATTTTAATAACCGGAGCATCATCGGGAATGGGTAAAGATTCGGCTAAGCGGCTAATCAAAGAAGGTCATAAAGTTTACACTGCCGCAAGAAGAATTGAAAAAATGAAAGATTTGGAAGAAATGGGAGGTGTTCCTATAAAAATGGACATTTCAAAAGACGAAGAAGTTCAAAACGTAGTTGACCAAATTATTCAAAAAGAAGGAAAAATTGATGTATTGTGGAATAATGCAGGTTACGGTCTATACGGAGCGGTAGAAAACGTTTCAATTGAAGATGCCAAAAAACAATTTGACATAAATTTATTCGGATTGGCAAATCTTACTCAAAAAGTACTTCCTTTTATGCGAAAAGCTAAAAAAGGAACGATAATCAATACCTCTTCAATGGGCGGTAAAATGTACACTCCACTTGGAGCTTGGTATCATGCAACAAAACATGCAGTAGAAGGCTTTAGTGATTGTTTACGGTTAGAAACAAAACAGTTCAACATTAACGTTGTAGTTTTAGAACCGGGAGTAATTGCTACGGAATTTGGAAATGCTTTATATCAACCGTTGTTAGACAATTCTAAAAACACTCCATATGAACAACTGGCAAATTCAGTAGCCAATGCATCAAAGGATATTTATGAAAAGCCAAACGGTTCATCACCTACATCTTTAATCTCGAATACCGTTTCAAAAATAGTTAATTCAAATAAACCCAAAACAAGATACAGGGTTGGAAAATGGGCAAAACCAATGGTATGGATGCGAACGTATTTAGGCGACAAAATCTTCGATAAAATAGTTATGAGTCAAGTAAAATAGTAATTTTAAGTCGTCTAAAATTTGCAGGTAACGGGGTAAATGTGAAGAAATTCAAGACAAAATAGTGATGGCAACATCTATTGTAAATTATGTATTTTTATCTATGCTAAATGCATTTCTGTTATTCCTAAAAAAGCTACAAAACAATAAAATGAAGCTATGAAAGACATAATAAAGATAGAAACCATAATCGAAACGCATCGGTTTTTAGGTTTGGCAAAACCAAAACATCCTTTAATTTCTTTGTTACGGTTCGGAAATGTTTTAAAAAATTTAGAAGTTGATAATGTAAAGTATGCATTAGGTTTATATCAAATTAGCCTGAAAGATAATTGCCCTTTTACTATTATTAATTACGGCAGAAACTCGTACGATTATCAAGAAGGCACAATGGTTTTTACGGCACCCAACCAAGTGTTGGAGTTTAAAAAAGCCGAAACATCGAAACTGGACAAAGGCTGGACCTTGATTTTTCATCCCGACCTAATAAGAAAATCAGAATTAGGGAAAAAAATTGAACGCTACTCATTCTTTTCGTATGCCTCCAACGAAGCACTTCATTTATCGGAAGACGAAAGAAAGACGGTTACCGAAATTGTCGCAAAAATCGAGAAAGAATTGAATAACAATATTGATGCACATAGCCAGACTTTGATAATTTCGAATTTAGAGTTGTTACTTAATTATTGTGTTCGGTTTTACGACAGGCAATTTTATACAAGAACAAATCTTAATCAAGACATTTTAAGTAAATTTGAACAATTATTAAAAGATTATTACAAACAAGAAAAGCAATTAGAATTAGGCATTCCTACCGTTCAATATTGTGGAAAAGCAATGAATATGTCACCTAAATATTTAAGCGATTTACTTCGAAAGGAAACAGGTCAAAGCACACAAGACCATATTCATCAATACATCATTGAAAAAGCGAAAAACAGACTACTGAATTCAAATGAAAGCGTAAGTGAAATAGCTTATGCTTTAGGATTTGAATATCCACAATATTTTAGTAAAATCTTTAAAAAGAAAACTTCAATGAGTCCAAACGAATTTCGACAATGTCTGAATTAGAAAAGCCCAGTGCCTAACGCGCAGTATAAATAAATTTGCACTCAGTGGTTTGCGAGGTTCCGTGCTTTTGTTTATGTTACTGTAAATTGATAACTATGAACGATAAAATGCCGAACAATTCATACCGCCATCGTTGTAAACCATAAAAACATGAAAGAGTATCATACCAAAATAGATATTAATGCTTCAAAAGAAATGGTTTGGAAGGCTTTAACCGACTTTGAAAGATATCGTGAATGGAACCCCTTAGTTTCTCAACTTACGGGGAACATATCAGAAGGTGGGATAATCAAAACTACCATCGTTCCATTAAAAAATACATATGCAGCAAAATTGCTTTCTTTCAAAAAGAACAAAGAAATAGTTTGGAAAGGAAAGCGAGGTGTAAGTTTTCTTTTAGCTGGGGAGCATTACTACCGTTTAAAGGGGCACCAGGAAAACCTCACTACCTTGGAACATGGAGAGTATTTCACTGGAATCCTTTCAATTTTTATTTCAAACAAACTTTTAGAAAAAATGGAAAAGGCTTTTGTTGCACATAACCTTGCCTTAAAAGAAAGACTTGAAAATGAACGATAAACAGATTCTAATTTACGGAGCGAATGGTTATACCGGGAAGCTATTTGCCAAACATTTGATTGCCATAGGGATGAGTCCGATTCTTGCCGGAAGAAGTGTCAAAGTGGAGCAGACGGGCAAAGAGTTAAAGTGTGGTACTCGCATATTCAGTACAGATGATGCAACTAAGTATTTACAAGATATCGATGTACTTGTGAACTTCGCAGGGCCATTTGCGAATACCCAAGAGGGTTTAATCCAGAGCTGTATTAGTTCAAAAACACACTATCTGGATATTGCAGGCGAATTCGCTGAAATTAAAAATGCTTTTAAATATGATACTGACGCTCAACAGGCTGGTATTGTTTTACTCCCGGCCGCTGGTTTTGGTGTGGTACCAACAGATATTGCTGCAAAAATGGCATGTGACAAAATTCAAAACCCCAATCAACTCACAATAGCTTACGCTACTGTTGGGGGTGCATCCCGCGGAACACTAAAAACTGTTTTAAAAGACATCCAAAAACCAGGGCATATTCTTAAAGATGGTCAATACGAAATGGCACAACCTGCCCAAAACGAAATAGATGTAACGGTTTATGAAAAACAGTTTAAGGCCGTCTATAATCCATGGCGAGCAGATTTATACACCGCTCGTTTATCCACAGGGGCATCCAACATAGAAACTTATTCCCAATTCCCGGAATTTGTGATAAGCATGATGAAAGGTAAACTGCAATGGCTGAGAAACATACTACTAAAAAGATTGCTCAGGTTTTTACCCGAAGGGCCTTCTGACAATCAACTGAAAAAAGGGAAAACGTATATAAAAGCAATAGCCAGGAATGACAGTAACGAAGTGGCAAGCATTGAAATAAAGGGACCCGAAGCTTATCTTTTTACAGTTATCTGCGTTGAACAAATGATTCAACTTATTTTCTCTATAGAAGGTAAAAAGGGGTGTCTGACACCATCTATGCTGGGTACTGAATGGCTAAAAAACATTGACGGAGTTGAGATTAAATAGTACGGTTTACAACAATGTATAAAAATAATAGCCAAGACAGCAGTAAATTAAAGGGGTTGTGGCCCGCTCTAACTTTTGTGTAAATCGACAGGAAAGTACCCCAAATTCGGCTACTATTATTATACTAAACCGTTAGCGGCAAGCGAAATACTATTTCAGTAGAATGAACGAGATTATACAAAATATAAAACATATCCATCAACGCATAGCCAATGCTTGCAGTCATTGCGGAAGAAATCCCAATGATGTAAAACTATTATTGGCTACGAAAACTGTATCGGCAGAAAAAATATTAATTGCTTTGCAAGCAGGCGAAACACTCATCGGTGAAAACAAGGTGCAAGAATTGAAAGCGAAATTTGATGCACTCAAATCAGTTCCGCACCAAACGCATTTCATAGGACACCTTCAAACCAATAAAATAAAAGAAGTTATCAAGTATGTGCAGTGCATTCAGTCAATTGATATAATGAAATTAGCCGAAAAACTGCAAAGGCGTTTGGAATTTGAAAATAGAACGATTGACGTTTTTTTGCAGGTGAATACTTCTTATGAAGAAAGTAAGTTTGGCATAGCACCTGAAAAGGCAGTTGACTTTGCCTTGCAAGTCAAAAATTTAAACCGCCTGAACATAAAAGGACTAATGACTATTGGACTTTTTTCAGCAAAAGCAGAAAAAGTTCGCAAATGCTTTCGTTTGCTCAAAGCATTACAAACTGAAATTTTAGACAAAGATATTCCTGTAAATGAACTTTCAATGGGAATGAGTAGCGACCTTGAAACCGCCATTGAAGAAGGCTCAACCATAATCAGAGTAGGTACTGCTATTTTCGGCAAGCGACCTTACCCCGACAGTTATTATTGGGACGAAACAAAATAAAGCAATGAAATGCCCTTGAGAAAAAACTTTCCACACAGTGGTATGAATATCTGGGGCATTCCATGTGGCCAATGACGAACAAATTACTAACACATGAAACAACTTCGCATACATTATTTTCAGCACGTATCTTTTGAAGGATTGGGTTACATAGAAACCTGGGCAAATCAAAATGGACATATTTTAAGTAGTACAAAATTTTTTGAAGAAAAGTTTAGTTTTCCTAACTTGAATGATTTTGATTGGCTTATCATCATGGGTGGCCCAATGGGTGTTTCTGATGAAAAACAATATCCCTGGTTAAAACCTGAAAAAGAATTCATAAACAAATCCATTGAAGCTGATAAAACAATAATTGGCATTTGTTTGGGTTCACAACTGATCGCATCAGCATTAGGAGCAAAAGTGTATCCAAATCAAAAAAAGGAAATTGGATGGTTTCCACTGGCAAAAACCAATGAAGCAAAAACAAACCATTTGCTGAGCCATTTGCCTAATGGCTTTATGGCTTTCAATTGGCACGGCGACACATTTGACCTACCCAGTGGCGCGACACATTTATTGAAAACAGATATTTGCGCTAATCAAGCATTTCTATACCAAGACAATGTATTAGGCTTACAATTTCACTTTGAAGTAACCCCTCAAACACTAACTTCAATGACTAACAATTGCCAACACGAACTCAATGCAGATGATTTCATTCAGACAGAGACAGAGATTTTGAAGCAAGCCGACCACTGCTATTTATCAAACGAATACCTATCAAAAATTTTGACCAAATTAGCAGACAAAGACAAGAACACCAGCCGCCAACATTGGCTATACGTAATGCGGGCGAAAGTGCTGATATGAAAGTAATTACATTAAATAAACTTTTCGGTAGGCGGACAGTGAAGTGCTTTGAAAGCCCGCACTACGCATAGCCGAGACCGTTAGCAGTATGCCTAAAAAAACCGTTTCATAAAAAAAAGTGTGAATTCAAAATGGAAAACATCATCGACAAGATTAGAACTGAGCTAAAGCAAAACATTGACGAAAAAACCTGGGCGACCAGTCAAAATTTCTTTAAAGAGAAAATCAACTATTACGGGGTCAAGGTTTCAACTGTCACCAAGATCAGTAAGGAATATTTTAAACAGATTGATTCTAAGGCAAAATCAGAAATATTTAACCTTTGCGAAACTTTATGGCAATCCGGTTTTATTGAACCGTCATTTGTTGCCGGCCGCAAAAGTAGTAAAATTATGGAAACTGCTTTTCAAAAAACAAAAAATAATAATCTTTTTTAAAGCGTGAAATAAGCATTTCGGAAACCATATAAACGATAATTGAAAATATAGTTTTCGTCACTTATTTTAGCGCTTTCTTAATATTCAATACGTCGAAGATTATATTCTTGGTTAAAAATGACGATAAGCAATGTAGCTAAATATCAGATAAAAGAAATCTTTAATACAATATTTTATTTTTCGATCATAACGTTATTGCTTATTCGCCTTAATAATGTAGAAGATTTTCCATTGTTGCGTAGTTTTGTTGCCGCAATGTTTATTTCTCTCTCGGTCGCTTTCTTCGAAATAGTAGTTATAAAGAAAATTCAAAGTTACATTAGGACATCCTACTTACTGCTTATAAGCATTGTTTATTATATAATAATCTTTTTCTTCATGTTGGTTTCATTTATTTATATCGATCTAATTTTTAAACAAAACCTGCCTTGGAAAGAAGTTGTGAATACAAATATACTGGAAATGATTCCTCTAGGAATTCACAATGCGTTCTTTTATTTATTTGTTTTCCTTACGGTACGTTTCCTGATATTGCAAATAAAATCGAGAACTTTGCAGGGAATTACAAAAAAGTATTTTTTCGGTAAACCCGGTTTACCTATAAAAGATACGAAAATATTTATGTTTATGGACCTGGTATCCTCTACAAGTTATGCCGAAAAACTAGGCTATTTTAAATACAGCAAGTTCATTAAGGATATTTACAAGGAGATTGATGAGTACGTATTGGCGACCGACGGGATTATTTACCAGTATGTCGGAGACGAAATTGTAATTGTTTGGTCGATTAAAGACGGTATAAAAAATAATAATTGTATTAGGTTCTTTTATTTATTCAAAAATAGAATTGATGAACTGGAATCTTACTTTGTTGAACAATACGGTATTAAGCCTGCATTCAAAGCCGCTTTCCATTACGGCGATGTTGCCGTTTCCGAAATAGGAGGTGTGCTGAGAAGAGATATTGCATTTCACGGTGATACCGTTAACACAACGGCAAGAATATGCTCCAAGTGTAAAGAACTTGATGAACGAATTCTCGTTTCAGGCAGTTTGGTAAATAAACTTTCAGCCAACAACGGTAATATAAATTTTGAGCCTGTGGGTAAGTTCAATCTTAAAGGCAAAAAAGATGAAATTGAACTTTACCGGGTGAATAATTCTATGCCACCCCAGGAATTGCAGTACGTCTAACAAGGGTAATTGTTGTTGAGTATAGATGCAAATTAAATACCTACTAGTTATGGCTACAGGAATATTGAGGAAAGAGATTCTGATCCCCCCCCTTCTCAGATAAATAGATTCAAAGAAAAAAAATTGTAATGAACTAAAAGTAGGTACTGAATCAGTCAATAAAATATAAGCCGATTAATCTGCATCATTTTACTTAAATACTTTTTTAAACAATTAAAAGCTTGCCGAAAGTATTAAAAAATCGTAAAGATCATTTGCATAAAATGCATGCGAGTGAAACAAAGTCTTTCCATATGTTTTTTTTGGTGGACTTTTTACAAGAATAATTTAACAATTGAAACCGGACATAACTCTATAAAAATTCCAAAAAAAAATTTTTGCAAGTTCGTGAGTTATTAGTATGTTTCGAACATTCAATTAAAAAGTTTGATAACTATGAACACAATTGATACAAAGAAAGAACTTATCTTAAAAACTGCGAGGGAATTACTGGCTAAAAATGGTTTTGCCAAAACAACTCTCGATGATATTGCCAATGCTTTAGGAATGAAGAAATCTTCACTTTACTACTATTACAATAACAAAGAAGCTTTAATGGAAGATGTTATGAATTATGAACAAGAGAATTTTTGTTCTATGTTAAATGATATACTAAACAGTGATACTTCAACTATAGATAAGATTATCAATTATGAAAAAGCAAAGTTTGAATATGTGGCTGAAACCATCAAACTTCACGAAATATCAACTAGTGTAATTTTTGAAGTGAAAAGCAAGATGTTCGAGCAAATTCAGATAATTCATAAGAAAGAAATTGATATGCTTAGTAAGATTCTTGAGGAGGGAATAAGAAAAAATGAAATCAAAAAATGCGATACAAAAAAAATTGCAGAACTTATCACTACATTATCAGAATCATTAAGGCATCATGAGTTTTATTACGCAGTTTTTTCAATAAATAAAAAAATTGATTTTAATAAAGCAGTTGACGAGATGATTTTTGCCGTTAAACTGATTTTTGATGGATTAAAAACTTAATATCATTTTCGGAGGGACAACATTGAAAAAAATATTTTTTCTTCTTCTGTCATTTTCTTTTGCATTGTTAGCGCAAAACAAAACTACAGTGCTCACAATGGAAGACGCCATCAATCTTGCTCTTGAGAAAAACTCGGAGCTGAAAATTGCTAAAATGGAAGTTGAAAAATCTGAACAAAAGCTTCGCGAAGCGAGAAGCGGATTATTTCCAAAGCTTGATATAAGCGGGCAATATCAAAGATACATAGATAAACCTGTAATTTTTCTTCCCCCTGGCTCACCATTTGGTAGTACTTTGGAAATTGGCTCAGATAATTCTTATCAAGCAGCAGCTCAATTATCTGTACCTTTATTTGCTTTATCACTTTATGAAGGAATTGGGCTTGAATCAGATGCACTTGATATTGCTGAACAGAACTATATCAGCGCTAAAAATAAAATTGTAGGCGATGTTAAAAAATCTTTTCTTTCAGTAATCCTTGCCAGAGAGACTAAAGATGTGATGCAGCAAAGTTTGAAAAACGCTGAAGATAATTTTGAAAATATTAAACGATTAAATTCAGCTGGAACTTTGTCGGATTATGATGTGCTTCGTGCTGAAGTTCAGGTTGAAAATTTAAAACCTGTTGTACTTCAGATGGAAAATAATTACAAACTTTCGCTCGAAGCTTTGAAAGTTGCTATAGGACTTGATGCAGATCAGAGCATTGAAGTTGTAGGGGAAATAGAATTTGACGAATCTTATAAAATTCCAACCGAAGCTGAAATAATTGAAGAACTAATTCGCAATAATCCTACACTTGCTATTCTTGAGAGACAAGTTAAACTAAACGATAGAAATGTTTCCCTCGAAGAAGCAGCTTATTTCCCTTCGCTCGCAGGCTTTGGTAATTATCAGTATCAAGCTCAGGCAAACGATTTCAAGTTTTCAGACTACAATTGGGTAAAAACCTTTGTGGTTGGGTTACAATTGCAAATTCCAATTTTTAACGGATTTAAAACTCAGTCAAGAGTGAGTCAAGCAGAGATTGGATTAAATCAGGCTGTTGAACAAAAAAGAAATTTTACTGAAGCAATCAAAACCCAGGCACTAAGTGTTTTGTACCGTGTAGAGCAAGCGGTCAAAAGAATTGAAGGACAAAATAAAACAGTAAGAACAGCTCAGGAAGGTTATGAAATTGCCAAGCGAAGGTTAGAAAATAATCTTGGAACACAATTAGAAGTAAATGACGCGGAACTTGCTCTTCGTCAGGCAAAATTAAATCGGTTGCAGGCAATTTATGATTTCAAAGTTGCCGAAGCAGATCTTGAAACTGTTCTTGGAAGAAATAAATAAGGAATTTTTTTAGGAGAAACTAAAATGAAATTGTTCAAATATCTTTTACTGATTATTATTACCCTCTTTTTAGTTGGATGCAGTAAAAATAAACCAAATAATGAAAATCAAATTAAAGAAGCAATTCCGGTTGAAGTTACTGCTGTAAAGAAATCTTCAATTGATAGAGAAATAGAATTGGTTGGAAATTTATTAGCCTGGCGCGAAGCAAATCTCGGAGCTCAGACAACTGCACGAATTCAAAAAATTTATGTTGATGCCGGTTCCAGAGTAAAAGAAGGCGATTTGCTTTTTGAGATGGATGACACTCAGCTCGCACAAGCAAAAATTCAATATCAGGTTACAAAAGATAATTACAACAGACTGAAACCTCTATATGAAACCGGTTCAATTTCTCAATCGCAATTTGATCAGGTTAAAGCAGCTTATGAAACTGCTGAAAAAACATATCAGCTTTTACTCACAAATACTCAGTTCCGTGCACCTTTCAGCGGAGTAGTTACAGAAAAAAGATTAAATGATGGTGAAGTTTTCCTTTTAGCTCCCGGCGGTGCCGGTGCACCATCAATTGTTTCCATTATGCAGATTAATCCTTTGAAATTGATTCTTAATGTCAGCGAAATTAATCTGAAAGATGTTAAGCTTAATCAAACAGTTCAATTTACATCAGACGTTTATCCTAATGAAATTTATGAAGGCAAAATCAGCAGAATAAATCCGGCTGTTAATCAGTCTACCAGAACATTTGAAGTTGAAGTTCGTATTCCAAATCCCGATGAAAAACTTAAGCCTGGAATGTTTGTTCGTGCGAGAATTTTTATTGGTAAATCTGAAGGAATAATTATAAACCGTTCTGCAGCACTTAAACAGCTTGGCTCAGCAGCTTACTACGGATTTATAGTTAAAGATAATGTTGCAAAAAGAGTTGAATTGATTTTAGGAAAAGAGTTTGATTCACGGGTTGAAATTACAAGCGGATTGAATGAAGGTGATTACATTGTTACTCGTGGGCAAGGTTTGTTGAAAGATGGTAATGAAGTAGAAATCAAAGCAAAAGTAGAATAAGGAGACAAATATGAATTTACCTGAAATATCCGTACGCAGACCAATAACAACAATAATGCTTTTTGCAGCAATTGTAATAATTGGATTTGTCTCTTTCCAACGATTGCCAATTGATTTATTCCCCGAAATAGAACCCCCGGTAATAAGTGTTTTAACTCAATATCCCGGCGCTAGTGCTCAGGACGTTGAATTGAATATCTCAAAGGAAATTGAAAGCGGGCTCAGTTCGATAAACAATCTTAAAAAAATAAGCTCCGTTTCTATTGATGATATTTCTGTTGTTCAGCTTGAATTTGAATATGGAACTAACCTTGATGAAGCATCAAACGATATTAGATCAGCTCTTGAATTTACAAAAAGACGTCTCCCCGATGATGCAGAAAATCCAATCATATTCAAATTCAGCACAAATATTTTCCCGATTATGTTCATAGCTGTTCAGGCAGAAGAAAGTTATATCGGATTAAATAAATTAGTTGAAAATGAAATACTTGATCCGCTGAAAAGAGTGCCGGGTGTTGGTTCTGTTCAGGCATTTGGTGGACCGGTAAGACAAATACTTGTTCATCTCGATGAAAGAAAACTTGATGCATACAATATTTCTGCAGCACAAATAGAACAAGTAATTCAGGCAGAAAATGTAAATATTCCATCCGGTTCAATCAAAATGGGAGATATGGAATACAAAATTCGTGTTCCTGCTGAATTCTCAAATGCTAATGAAATGAAAAATCTGGTTGTCTCACAACAGAACGGAAAATTGGTTTATCTTCGTGATGTTGCAGAAGTGCTTGATAGTCTTAAAGATAGAACCATAAACGTAAGATTGAACGGGGGAAAGGGATTGCAGATAATTGTTCAAAAACAATCCGGTGCTAACACTGTACAGGTTGTTAAAGATGTAAAAGCAAAACTCGAACAATTGAAAAAGAATCTCCCCTCGGATGTAAAAGTGGATATCATTCAAGATTCCTCTGAGTTCATCATTCAATCTGTTTCAAATCTTACAGAATCAGTTTTGCTCGGTGCAATATTTGTTGTATTTGTAATTTTGATTTTCTTAAGACAATGGCGAGCAACATTAATTATCGTTCTGGTTCTTCCCGTATCTCTTATTGGAGCTTTTATCTATCTTTACTTTACAGGAAATACAATAAACATCATTTCACTTTCTTCGCTTTCTATTGCAGTAGGTCTTGTTGTTGACGATGCGATTGTAGTGCTTGAAAATATTTCAAGGCACGTTGAACAAGGTGCTCGTCCAAGAGAAGCTGCAGTTTTCGGTTCTTCGGAAGTGGGATTAGCAGTTGCAGCAGCTACTTTTACAATTGTTGCTGTGTTCTTTCCGCTTGTATTTATTTCCGGAATAGCCGGAATACTTTTTAATCAGCTTGGATTTCTTGTTACAGTAATGATACTTGTTTCATTGCTTGCCGCACTTACTCTAATTCCAATGATGTCTTCTAAACTTCTCAAATCAAGAAAAGAAGCGAAGCCTATAACTAATCCGCTTCTTAAAAAAATTAATTCATCGCTGGAGAAGTTTTTTGAATCGATTGATATTCTTTATCAAAAAACTTTGGAGTGGTCGCTTGGTCATAAAAAATCTGTAGTGTTTATTGCTCTGATAATTTTCGTTTCTTCACTATCTCTTGTTACTATGCTAGGGACAGAATTTATTCCAAAGTCCGATTCTTCACAATTTCAGATTTCACTTGAAATTGAGCCTGGCAAAAGATTAGAAGAAACTCTTAAATATGTTAAAGAAGTTGAAGATATAATTAAGAAAGATTTTCCGGAAGTCCAGTTCGTATCTGTTAGATCCGGTGTAAACGATGCCGGCTTTTCTTCTATTCTATTCGGACAGAATGAAGGAACAAACATTGCAGGATTTCAAATTCGAACTTCTAAGCTCAAAGACCGAAATCGTACTGTTTTTGAAATGGCGGATGAACTTCGTAAAAGGTTGAATTCATTTGTCGGTATAAAAAGTCTCAGTATTAACACTGCTGGCGCTGGAGCTTTTCTTACCGGTGCAACGGGCGCCCCAATTCAAGTTGATATAATCGGACCAGATTTACAGGAATCATATAAGGTTGCAAATGAATTAAAAGAATATATGACTCAACTTGAAGGAACACGTGACGTTAGAATTGATATTGGCGATCCTCGTCCCGAACTACAAATTGTTGTAGATAGAGAAAAACTTGCTCTAACAGGTTTGAACACTGCTATTTTAGGAAATACTTTAAGAAATAATTATTTCGGAATTGTTGCAAGCAAATACCGCGAACTTGGTGATGAGTACGATATATTTATCACTTTACCACCGGATAAAAAATCTAACATCACTGAAATAGAAAATTTACCTGTTAAAACTTTACTAGGTACAACAGTCAGCATTAAAGATGTTGCACAAATTGTTCAAGCATATTCACCACCAACTATTAAAAGAAAAGAACAAGAAAGAGTAATCGGAGTGTTGTCAGATGTTAGCGGAAGATCTCTCGGAGAAGTTGCTGCCGATATAAAAAATTTTACTTCGAAGATAGAACTGCCGCCTAATACAAAAATTGAGTTTGCCGGACAAGTTGAACAGCAATCAGATGCATTTACCGATTTAATATTACTCTTGTCATTGAGTGTTGTTCTGGTTTATATGGTTATGGCTGCTCAGTTTGAATCGTTAATTGATCCATTTATAATTATGTTTTCTATACCATTCGCTTTCAGTGGTGTTTTTATTGGTTTGTTCCTTACAAATACTACTTTTAGTGTAATTGCATTTTTAGGAAGTATAATTCTTGTAGGTATTGTTGTTAAGAACGCAATTGTGCTTGTCGATTTTACAAACATTACCCGTGCAAGAGGATTTGAGCTTCGTGAAGCAATTATTTATTCGGGAAGAAACAGACTTCGTCCCGTATTGATGACAACATTTACAACATTGCTTGGTTTGATTCCGCTTGCAATAAGTTCGGGCGATGGTTCCGAAGTTTGGAAGCCGCTTGGTATATCTACCATTGGCGGATTGCTTTTCTCAACTCTTATAACTCTTGTTTTAGTACCTGTGCTTTACTCAGTCTTCGAAACAAGATTCAAAAAGAAAAAGAAAGAAATTGATTAAGGAGTAATTTATGAAATCAGTAATGATAGTATATAATCATGGTATTACGGAAGAAGTAATGGAAGCTTTGGAATCACTTGATATTCGCGGCTATACAAAGTTTTTAAATGTACACGGACAAGGGAGTGAGAAAGGTGAACCGCATCTCGGTACGCACATTTGGCCGAGTCAAAATGCGGTTGTAATAACTGTTATAAAAGATGATCTCGTTGATCCGCTTCTTGAAAAAGTTAAAGAGATAAACAAAGAAGCAGAAGAACAAGGCATTCATGCCTTTGTGTGGAATGTTGAGAAGATGGTATAAAAAAAGTTCTAATAATATTTGATTGACTAATTTATTATGCCTGCCTGTTATATTTTGGCAGGCTTCTTTTTTAAATATGATTCTTTTCCCACTCATCTAAAAAAATATCCTAAATTATTAGAATCCGTTAAACCGCATTGCAGTTACCCGCAAAATTTATATCGTTATATTTTTGAATAAACCAAAATCTAATGCAGCACTAATTTGCTCAGGTAAGGAGCACTTGCTTTGTTTTAATTTGCAGTGATTGCCAATCTTAATTTTTTATCAGGGCCCAAACAAAATATCAATTTTTTATTGCTCGTAAAATATTTAGTTGTAAAACTAAATTTCTATACTTATTTTTCGACCGTAAAACGAAAAACGTCTAATGAAAACAAATATTTTAAGTAAAGATGAAGAAGTAAAAAACGCAATCCTCGAAGCAGCAAAGCGTGTTTTCCAGAAATGGGGACTTAATAAAACAACGATGGAAGATATTGCGCACGAAGCCGGCAAAGGAAAAAGCACTCTTTATTATTATTTCAAAAGCAAAGATGAAATTTTTGAGCTTTTAGTTAAAAACGAACTCAATCTTATTATCAACAAAGGTAAAGACTTTATTAGTCAGTTAAGTTCATCTAAGGAAAAGTTAAAAAAATATATTGCTACAACTCTTAATGAAATAAAAAATACGGTTAGCCTTTACTCATTGGTTAAAGGGGATATAAAAGGTGATAAGGAATTTATAAATAAACTACGTAAATATTTAGATGATGAGGAAGAGTTGATTATTAAAGGGATATTAAAAGAAGGACTTGATTCAAAAGAATTTAATTTTTTGAATGAAAAGGATTTGACTAAAGCAGCAAATGTTATTGTGGGTGTTATCCGCGGACTGGAGCTCTACCTTTTTTTAGATAATGATGATAACGAAAAAATAGATATAGTTACAAGAATGATAGCTGAAGGAATATAAATTTTTTTATACAGCTTTCGACCCAAATACGTAAAATGTCTAATAATCTATAGGAATATAAAATGAAAATGAAGAAAATCTTAATTCCACTACTTTTTGTGAGCGCTGGTTATTTTTTCCACGGCTGCTCCGATAAATCGGAAAATTTCAACAATGGTATAATTGAAGTTGAAACCGCACAAGTAAAACAGATTGACGGAAGTGAAGTGCTGTCTTACAGTGGAACAATCGAAGAATCGGAATCTATTCCGTTAAGTTTTTCGGTTGTTGGAAGCGTTGCGAAAGTACTTGTTTCCGAAGGTGATTTTGTGAAGAAGGGACAGCTCCTTGCTGTGTTGAACGATGAAACATATAAAAATGCATACGATATGTCCTTGGCTACGCTGAAACAAGCAGAAGATGCATATAACAGATTATTGCCGATGTACAAAAACGGTAATCTACCGGAAATAAAATTGGTGGAAGTTGAAACAGGTTTACAGCAAGCTAAATCAGCATCTTTAATTGCTAAAAAGAATGTCGATGATTGCAAACTTTATTCCCCCGTTGACGGCATTGTTGGTAAACGCTCAATTGAACCGGGAATGAGTGCCGTACCAAATTTAACTTCTATAACTATTGTAAAAATCGAAAAAGTTTTTGCCAAAGTGCCGGTTTCCGAAAGCGAAATCTCATCTATAAAAAAAGGAGACAAAGCTAAAATTAAAATTGCTGCACTGAATAACTCCGAGTTTATAGGAGCAGTTGAAGAAATTGGTGTGATGGCTGATCCTATTGCGCATACTTATAAAGTCAAAATTGGGATAGAAAATAAAACCCATCAAATAAAACCCGGTATGATTTGCAATGTTGCTCTTTATAAAAATAAATCCAACAAAGCCGAAGGATTGTTTGTCCCCAACAGAGCAGTTCTTGTTGATGAGCAAGGCAGAAACTTTGTGTATGTGGTTAATAACAATAAAGCAGTTAGAAAATATGTGAAGACTGGAAAACTATTATCAAATGGTATTGAAATTACCGAAGGCTTAAATGATGGAGAACAAATTGTAGTCGCCGGTCAGCAAAAACTTGTTGACAATTCATCAGTACATATTGTTAACCGCTAAACTACAGGAATAAAAAAGTTATGAAAAAGAAAAGAACATTAATTGAAACATTAATCTGTCATAAACAACTAATAATTGCAGCCACCACTCTTCTCGTATTGTTCGGAATAGTAGCATTGACACAAATGCCTCGTGATGAATTTCCGGAATTTAAGATTCGGCAGGGATTGATTATTGGAATATTTCCAGGCGCATCATCTCAACAAGTAGAAGAACAATTAACTAAGAAAGTAGAAAATTATTTATTCCAATATGAAGCTGTTGATAAAAAGAAAACCCATTCAATTTCTAAAGAAAATGTTATGGTCATTTATGTCGAGGTTCAAAAAAAAGAAAAGGAGCCTAAACTATTTTGGGCAAAACTTCGGCACGGATTGAACGAACTGAAGGAACAACTTCCTTCCGGAGTAATGTCGCTTACGGCGGATGATGATTTCGGAAATACCTCTGCAGTGCTAATGGCGGTTGAATCTGAAACCAAAACATACAAAGAGCTTGAAAAATATATAGAACAGTTTGAAGATGGCGTTCGAAAGATACCCGCAACTTCCAGAGTTAAACACTACGGGTTACAGAAAGAAGAAATAAATGTTTATATAGATGATGCTAAATTAACCAATTATGGAATCAAGCCGTTGACGGTTTTTACTGCTCTTAAACCACAAGGAGTGGTTAATTATGCAGGTGAAATTGATGATGGCAAATTAATAAGACCAATACATATTCCATCGAGTTATAAAACAGAAAGTGATATAGCTAACCAAATTGTTTATTCCGATCCTACAGGCAATGTTATCCGTGTTAAAGATGTAGCAAAAGTTGTAAGAGAATATGCTGAACCGGATTCATACATACGACTTAACGGCAAGAAATGTTTGATAGTTTCACTTGAAATGCTTCCGGGAAATAATATTGTTCAGTATGGCGATGAAGTAAAAAAAGAAATTGAAAAATTTAAAAAGCAAGTTCCATCTGATGTTAATGTGGGAATAATTTCGGATATGCCCGATTTTGTTTCAAAGTCAATTTATAATTTTCTTAAAGAATTTTTTATAGCCATTACAGCCGTTATTCTTGTAACGATTCTTCTCTTACCAAGAAGAGTTGCATTAGTTGCTGCATCGTCTATTCCGATTTCAATTTTTATTACACTTGGCATTATGTGGGTAACGGGAATGGATTTGCAGACTGTTTCTCTTGCCGGATTAATTGTTGTTCTTGGGATGGTGGTGGATAATGCAATAGTAATTGTAGATAATTACGTCGAAAAGCTTGATAACGGAATAACGCCGCACGATGCTGCCTCGCAAAGCGTAACAGAGCTTTTTGGTTCTGTTTTTTCGGCAACATTAATACTTATTTTTTCCTTTGTGCCATTGAATATGGTTATGACAGGCGTAGCCGGGGATTTCGTAAAATCATTACCATATACAGTTACAATTGCATTGTCGGTTTCGCTTATTGTTTCTGCAATATTAGTTCCTTTGATGAGTTATATGTTTATAAAGCACGGAATAAAAGGCGAACACAGCAAAGGTAAAAAGGCCGAGTTCTTAAATTGGATTCAATCTTTTTATAATAAAATTTTAGAAGGCTCTTTTACCAAGAAAAAAACTGTTGTTTTTATTGGTGCATCATCATTTCTACTTGGACTTATAATTTTATTGATTACACCTATGCAAATGTTCCCCCCTTTTGAACGGAATCAATTTGCTGTAGAAGTATATCTTCCGGTTGGCAGTTCCTTACGGCAAACCGACCTTGTTATGAAAGAAATTGAGGAGAAACTGATTAAAGATAAAAGAGTTAAAGAAGTTGCTGCGTTTGTTGGAACCAGTTCGCCAAGATTCCATACTTTGTATGCCCCAAATTTTCCGGCTAAACATTATGGACAGTTTATAGTAATAACGGAATCAAGTGAAGCAACTAATGAAATTCTAAATGAATGCAGTAAAAAATGCAGCAATATAAATCCGAACGCTTACATTCGTTGGAAGCAGCTTGAAATGAGAATTACCAAAGCTCCGATTGAAGTTCGTATTTCGGGAGACAGCATAAAAACTATAAAACAAGTTGCAGCTCAAGTTTCGGATATTATGCGTGGAATAGAAGGCGCTAAATGGGTTAGAACAGATTATGAAGAACCTCTGCAAGCGGTAAGACTCAATTTAAAACAAGACGAGGCAAACCGTTTAGGTTATTCGAAACAAATTTTAGATTATTCACTTTTGGTTGGAACAAAAGGATTCCCGGTTTCAACAATTTGGGAAGGAGATTATCCGGTTAGTGTTAATCTGAAAGTTGATAAAAAAATTAAAACGAATGTTGATGACATTATGAATCAATATGTAACTTCACCGTTTTTAATTTCATCGGTGCAAGTAAGACAATTAGCTGTTGCTCAACCGGAATGGACGGAAGGAGTAATAGCCAGACGCAACGGAGTTCGTACAATAACTGTATTGGCTGATGTTGAAAGAGGTATTTACGAGTCAGTAGTTTTTAATAAAGCAAAACCGATTATAGATAACTTAAAATTGCCGGAAGGTGTCTCTATCAGTTATGGCGGCGATTATGAAACAAGTGATGAAGAAGTAACACCGGTTTATTATGCTATGGCAATTTCAGTAGCGATAATGTTTGTCATTCTATTATTCCAGTTTAGAACTATCAAAACATCTCTTCTTATTATGACAACACTGCCGTTAAGTATTTTCGGTGCGGCTTTAGGAATAAAAATAACCGGCTATCCGTTCGGTGTTACAGCTTTAATGGGCATTATCAGTTTGATGGGAATAATTGTCCGTAACGGAATTATTTATATCTCCTATGCCGAAAAACTTCGCCGCGAACACGGACACACACTTGAAGAAGCTTCAATTGCTGCAGCCAAAAGAAGAATGCGTCCCATATTTCTTACATCTGCGGCAGCGGCAGTTGGCGTTATTCCAATGATCTTAAGTCGTTCACCTTTGTGGGGACCGCTTGGTTCAGTAATATGCTTCGGATTGATTTTCGGAATGATAATGTCACTGCTTCTCCTTCCGGTACTCTATTATCTGTTTCATAGAAGAGATTTTGAAAAACTTACGGAGAGTGAAGTATTATGAAAAAAATAAATTTTTATATCTTGTTAATAGCGCTGTTTAGTCTAACTCAAATTTTTGCTCAAAGAGTTTTAACGCTCGAAGAGAGCAAACAACTCGCATTGCAGAATAATACAAAAAGTAAAAACAGCAAATTAGAAATAGAAGCTTCGCGTCAAATAAGAAAATCTGCTTTTACAAATTACTTTCCGAATATAAGCGCCGGCGGTTTTAAATGGAGTGCTCAAGAGGGTTTGTTCGATATAGAAATGCAAGGTGGGAACTTGCCGGTTTATGATGGAAATCCAGCTAATCTTCTAAATCCAACTCAATTCGCTTACTTTCCAAGTTCAACAATAAGTATCTGGAAAAAAGGAACCATCGGCTATATTAATGCAATACAACCAATCTTTACCGGTGGAAGAATAATTTATGGAAATAAACTTGCCTCTTTAGGCGAAGATGTTTCCGAGCTAAAAAATAAAATGACTGAAGATGAGATACTTTTGAAAACCGAAGAACAATACTGGCAGATAGTTTCTCTTGATGAGAAATTCAAAACTGTTGAAAAATATGAGGAAATGTTGAAACGATTATTGGCTAAAGTTGAAGATGCTTACAACTCCGGAATAATAATGAAAAACGACATGTTGAAAGTGAAAGTAAAATTAAGTGAAATCCTTCTTACTAAATCAAAATTAAATAACGGCATTAGTTTGGCAAAGATGGCTTTCTGCCAACATATCGGAATATCATACGATTCAAGTTTGGTGTTTAAAGATAAATTGGAAATTCCAGATTTACCTCAAAGTTATTTTATTGATAAAAACGAAGCTCTGAAAAAGAGAGTTGAATATTCATTACTTGAAAAATCGGTTGAAGCAGAGGAACTTCAGACAAAGATGAAACGCGGAGAATATCTCCCACAGGCAGCAATTGGTATAAACGAAATGTATATGAAATTTGACGAAAGCAAAGGAAGAACATTCGGAATGGTATATGGGACAGTGTCGGTTCCAATTTCCGGATGGTGGAGCGGCGCTTATGAACTTCAGGAAAGAAGTATTAGAGAAGAAATCGCCGAAAATAATTTTAAAAACAATTCTGAATTGCTTCTTTTACAAATCGAAAAAGCCTGGCAGGATTTGAATGACGCTTACAAACAATATTTATTAAGTGAAGAATCGAAAGCCCAAGCAGAAGAAAACTTTAAGGTGAATGAAGATAGTTATAAAAATGGTTTGATTACTGTTTCGGATTTGCTGGAAGCGCAAGCGTTACTGCAGCAAACACAAGATCAATTAACAGAAGCAAAAGCAAATTACTTGATAAAGAAAATAACTTACTTACAGAATACAGGAAGGTAAAATTTAATGAAAAATAAAAAAATAGGATTAGCACTCGGCAGCGGCGCTGCTCGGGGATTAACACATATTGGTGTTTTAAAAGCAATTGAAGAGCAGGGAATAAAAATAGATTATATTTCCGGAAGTAGCATTGGAGCTTTAATCGGTGCGGCATATGCCATTGGAATGAGCGCACAAGAAATTGAAGATGTGGCGGTGCAAACTAATTGGAAACTAATGGTAAAAATATTTTCGCCTACGCTTTCATTATCATCATTAGTTAACACGAACTATTTATCAGAATTTTTAAGCACTTGGTTTGGAAATAAAACCTTCGATGATCTTAAAATACCTTTCTCAGCGGTTACTACAGATATTCAAACCGGTAAGATGGTTATCTTAGAAAAAGGCGATTTACTTTCTGCTATTAGAGCAAGCATTTCAATCCCGGTAATTTTTTCACCAGTAACAATCGGTAAACACAAACTTGTTGATGGTGGATTAGTTAATCCAACGCCGGTAGATGTTGTAAAAAAAATGAAAATGGATAAAGTAATTGCTGTTAATCTTAGAAGATTTGGATCCTACGGAATCGGTCAAGAAAACGGTAAACAAATCCCGGATGTGAATAAGAAAGTTAAAGAGTTATCGTTAAATGAAAAGATACAATACTTTCTAAAACATCCAATGGATTATTTGAATGATAACGTAAATGAAAAAACTCCCGACCCAAAATTTTGGAGTGTGTTGTATCAGATGTTCATCATTGTTCAAGTTCAGATTAGCGATTTAACTATGCAAATAGCAAAGCCGGATATTCTTATTGAACCGGATACAGTTGATTTTAAAGTTTTCGAGTTTAGCAGAGCCAAAGAATTAATAAAAGTTGGTTATAAAACTACAAAAGAACAACTGAAGAATTTTGATTATGTGAAAATGAAATAGGAAGAAGCTGAGATGAATATGGTAAAAATCGAAAAGCTGGCATTAAGAATTATTTATCTAAAAAGAATATTTATTGTGGGTCTTGTGTATTTAATGCATACAACATTATATGGTTATGTTAGTACTCACCACATTAACGATAATTTTAACTTACTAACTGACTTAGATAAGCTTTTCCCTTTTATGCCGGAAATGGTGTATCTCTATTTGTCCTTTTATATTGTAATTGTAGTATCTATATTTTTTTTAAAAACGGAAGTATCATTTGACAGAATAATTACATCAATTCTTGGGACATTATTATTTACCTATCCTCTATTTTATTTTTTCCCGGCTTATTATCCTGTCCCTTCATTTGAAGCTAATACATTTACTACAAAAATTTTAAAGTGGTGCTTTGCTGCTGATGTTCCTAATAACACTTTTCCCAGTTTACATGTCAGTTTATCTTTTACAATGGCTTTAGGAATTAAACATTACAGAAAGAAACTTGGCGCTCTTTATTTAATTTGGGCTATCGGGATTGCGCTTTCTACGCTCATGATTCGCAAACATTTTCTTATTGATTCTTTCAGCGGAATTGTGTTGGCAACTTTTAGCTATAATCTTTTTGTATCCGGAAAACTAACTAAACCATTATTCTACAAAATTGAAAAGATAAAACACTACTTGGCAAATTTCATTGAAAAGGAATTCACTCTCAAACGAGTTAGCCGTAATCTCGTTTATTTGTTCGTTACAATTCTGAGAATTAGATAAGAAAAAAATAAATCATCTTTTTTACAAATAACATAGAAGAAGAATTAAAACAGTTACATATAACCATGGTTAAACTTAAAACATCGGCAAAGAAATTCATTTCGATTGCTGTTTTCGGTATAGCAATGGCTTACCTTGAAGCGGCGGTAGTGGTTTATTTGAGAATGCTTTTTTATCCTGAAGGTTCTCTGTTCCCATTAAAGATTATGCCATTAAGTACAATTCTTATTGAGCTCGGAAGAGAATTATCAACTATAGTTATGCTTCTCGTTATCGGATATTTATCCGGGAAAAAGCTAATTGAAAGATTTTTCTATTTCATTTTTTGTTTTGGTGTTTGGGATATTTTCTATTACGTATGGCTTAAAGTATTTCTGAATTGGCCCGATTCTTTATTAGAAAATGATATTCTTTTTTTAATTCCAATTCCTTGGGTCGGACCGGTTCTTGCTCCTATCATTGTATCTTTTACTATGATTATTGCATCGGTGTTAAGTCTAAATCTGCAAGATAAAGGTTATGCCCTTAAAGTTGGAAAAGAAAATCTAATATTAACAGTTCTTGGATGCATCATAATTCTGATTTCATTTTTCTGGAATGCATATACTATAAATCTTCTCGAGGAATCTAATCCTGGTTTTCAATGGGAAATATTTTCCGTAGGTGAGATTTTATTGACAGTTGGAATAATGCTTTTTCTTAGGAAAAATAAACCCAAAACAATGAAGTTCTTTATAAAACAATAGAAAACCTATGGAATACAATTAGCAGAATGTAACCGCAATTGTATCTGCTTTTAACGAAGAAAAACCTTAGCAGATATTTTAGAGATATTAGTAAAATGCAATGATATGGATGAAATAATAATTTTAAATGTTGGCTCGAGAGATGACACACAAAAAATTTTAGAAAATTTCCATGGGCTTGATAAATTAAGAATTATTCATTTATCCGAAAATAGAGTAAAAAAAGTTATGCAATGGCTTAAGGTATTGCCAACGCTGTTAATGAGCTACTTGTTAAAGTAAAAGTGAGCAATAATGAAGCAGAAGAACAAGGCATTCACGCCTTTGTGTGGAATGTTGAGAAGATGGTATAAAAATTTTTTGATTATCTATAAAACAATTAGCTCAGAAGTTGAAAAAATTAATATGGGTAATAGGTAAACCATTTTATTGCAAAGTGGTTTACTTATTATTATTTTTAATTTCCTAAAAAAAAGAATGAATGAGAAAAGACAGAGATAAAATTCTAGATTTGATTGAAGAAAACATTTTTAAGAATGGGTTACACACAACTTCAATAAATTTTATTGCTTCATCCATAAATGTTAGCAAAAGGACTATATATAAAAATTTCCGATCAAAAGATGAACTCTTTCTGGCTTTGGTAGATAGAATAATTCACTGTATTACGATCGATTTGGAAAAAATAGTTAAAGAAAATATTCATACACTTGAGAAAATCGTTCTTATAATAGGGGTAATGAAGCAAATAGCTGAAAAATTCTCTGAAAAAATGATTGTAGATGTTAGAATCCATTACCCGGCAATGTGGAAGAGAATAGAAAATTTTAGAAAGGAAATGTTTGATAAGTATATTTCAAAAATCCTTTTACAGGGGATTAAAGAAGGATTTATAATAGATGTTCCTACTCAAATTATCTTCACAATTCACCAAAGCGCAATTCAATCAATAATTCATACAGATTTTCTTATAAATAATAATTATTGCTTAACGAGTGCTTTTCATTTTACACATCGCCTTTTATTAAATGGACTGTTAACCGAAAAAGGACGTAAAAAGTTAAAAGAAATTAATAAAAAAAGAAATTTAGGAATAAAAATTCAGTAGGAAACAAAAATGGGAACGAAATTAGTTAATCACAGGGAGCTTTATCGTTTACCGTGGACATTACCGGATAATGCAATTTCATGGCTCGAACCGACAGCAATGTGTAACCTTGCTTGCGATGGTTGTTACCGCATGAATGAAAAAGACTCTCACAAAACTATGGAACAGATTAATCACGAACTTGATGTATTCCAGAGTAAGCGCAATTCCGATTGTATTTCGATAACCGGCGGAGATCCGCTTCTTCATCCTCAAATACTCGATTTGGTTGCTGAAGTAAAAAAACGCGGGCTCAAACCAATATTAAACACCAACGGAAAAGCTCTTACCAAAGAACTTCTTAAAGAGTTAAAAAAAGCTGGAGCTTACGGGTTTACTTTTCATGTTGATAGCAAACAAGGTCGCCCCGGAGAGTGGAAAGGAAAAAATGAGGTTGAGTTAAATCAACTACGTTATCATTATGCGCGTATGGTTGCAGATGAAGGCGGAATGTCTTGCTCATTCAATTCAACTGTTTATGAAGACACACTGAAATATGTACCGGAACTTGTTAAATGGGCAGAAGATAATATTGATATCGTTCAAACAATGGTTTTTATATGCTTCCGGCACGTAGTTCCTTCAATGCCTTTTGATTGGTATGCCGGTGGTCAAAAAGTCGATTGGCAAAAAATATCTTATCACTCAGAGACAGACCGTAAAGTTGATATTCTTTCTACTGATGTTTTGCAAAAAGTTAGAGAAGTATTTCCGGACTTTTCACCGGCAGCATATTTAAATGGTACTGAAAAAGTCGATTCATTTAAGTGGATGCTTACTGAAAGAATTGGTAAAAAAGGGAAAATATATGGTTACCTCGGTCCAAAATTTCTTGAATTGGTAATGGCTACTCATCACTTTTTTAAAGGAACATATCTTTCCTATGCATCACCAAAACTTACAAGTAAGGGAAGAGCATCAATGCTTTTATTATGGATGTTTGATAAAGGACTTCGAAAGGCTGCAGCAAATTTCCTAAAGAATCCATTTAATTTTTTTAGTAAAGCATATATGCAGACTATCATGTTTATTCAACCTGTTGATTTTTTGGAAGATGGAAGACAGAGCATGTGCGATGGCTGCCCTGATATTACGGTTTGGGGTGATGATATTGTTTGGTCTTGCCGATTAGAAGAACAAAAACAATTTGGAACCTTTTTAAGATCGGTACCGAAAAGCAAAAATTAATAATGGTATATAGAAATTACTGATGGATATTTAATGAACTTAGCAATTATTGGAGCAGGTAAAAGTTCCCGTCTTAAAGCCGAAGGGCTTAAAGTTTCTAAGCACCTTATTGAACTAAACGGGGAACATCTGATCGAAAGAATAATTCGAATCGGACGTGAAAATGGTTTAAAAAAAGTGTTTTGCATTATTAACTCGCACGAACCTGAAGTGAAAGAATATCTTTTAACCAATGACTTCCGCATTCCTTTGGAGCTCATTGTACAGGATACAGAAAGTTCTATGCACAGCTTGTTTGCTTTATCTCCACATCTTACCAACGAACCATTTTGTCTGGCTACAACCGATTCCGTTTTTTTAGAAAATGAGTTTGCTGACTTTATTAATTATTGCATCTATAATCAAGAAGCTGATGGTACGCTTGCTGTTACCCAATTTATTGATGACGAAAAACCACTTTGTGTTGATTTAGATAACCGGAATAATATCACGAAATTTAGCGATTTAAAAGATGGATATAGATGGGCAACCGGTGGAATCTATTATTTCTCTCCCAGAATTTTTGAAGAAATACCTCTCGCATTAGCCACAAGGGTAACAAGATTAAGAAATTTTTTACGTTTACTGATTGAGAATGATTACAAACTTAAAGCATTCCCATTTTCAAAAATCATAGATGTCGATCATGTAAGTGATATAAAAATTGCTAAAGAATTTTTATCCGATCACGCTGCTAAAATTCAGGAGAGAAATTAAATTGACCCGTTTTCAGAAAATGATCTTTGGTTTACAGGAGTTTTCGCTTTTAGTTAAAGATATATTCCTTCATCTCGGATCGGTAAAAGATAATTGGAGTGAAACCGTTCAGGAAATGTATTTGATCGGCACCAAATCTTTTTTCCTTATTTTTCTTGGCGGATTATTTACAGGTATTATTCTTGCAATTGAAACCGGACATCAGTTGGAGACTTTTGGAGCAACAGCTTGGATTGCCAAAACGGTTTCTCTCGGTATGGTAAGAGAATTAGGACCTGTAATTGCAGGTTTACTTTTAGCTGCCAGAACAGGAGCCAAAAATACTTCTGAAATAGGTGCAATGCAGTTGAGTGAACAAATTGACGCTTTAAAAGCTTTTGGCGCTAGTCCTGTTGAAAAATTAGTTGTACCCCGCACAATTGCAGCCTTGATTATGTTTCTTCCTCTTACATTAATAGCTGACATAGTTGGTATTGTTGGTGGAATGCTGGTTTCAAATCAAACCTTTCATAGTGATATAAATGCCTTTTGGGAAACTGCGATTACTTCCTTAAAGATGAAAGACCTTTTTGTTGGATTCTTAAAACCTTATTTCTTCGGTTTTTTTATTGCAACAATCAGTTGCTATTTTGGCTTAACTACAAGAGGCGGTACAACCGGATTGGGTAAGAATACAATAAATGCTGTGGTTTATTCATCAGCTTTGATTTTAGTTATTGATTTTATTTTTACAAAAGTTGTTTGGGAATTATTATAAGACTTATGATCGAATTAAAAAACATATCAATTACGTTAAATGATAACATTATTCTTGAAAATGTTTCAATGAATATTGAAAAGGGATTGAATACCATTATTCTTGGCCCGAGTGGCGCAGGTAAAAGTTCTATCTTAAAAATAATACTTGGATTATGGAATCCTGATAGTGGAGAAGTTTTATTTGAAGGTAAAAATGTTTGCAAGATGACGAAAGCTCAAATTCAACAACTAAGAAAAAACATTGGAATGGTTTTTCAAGGCAATGCACTTTTTGATTCTTTAACTGTTGCTGAAAATATTCTCTACTTTTTACCAGATAAAAAGAAATTATCAGAAACTGCCCTTAAACAAAAGATTGAAGAATTATTATCGTTCGTTAATTTATCCGGTACAGAGGATTTATATCCGGATGAATTAAGCGGAGGAATGAAGAAAAGAGTTGCAATAGCCCGTGCGTTGGCATTTAATCCCAAGGTAATTTTATTTGATGAACCCACAACCGGGCTAGATCCCATTAATACTACTTCAGTTCTCGATTTAATCGAAAAGCTGAAGCAAAAGGGGACCACTTCTGTTGTTGTTACCCACATTTTAGATGATGCAATTGAAGTTGGGGATAAATTTATTGTTATAAATGAAGGTTCAGTTGTTGAAGAGGGCAATTTGGATAAATTACTACATTCTGATAAAACATTCGTACAGGATTTCTTTAAAAGATTTACCGAAGAGAATCATAATCCGTTCCTTAAACTATCGAAAGAGGTTAATAAATGACCAATAGGAATACTAAGAAATACAAACTTAAAGTTGGATATACGGTTTTTGTTGGACTAATAATCTTTTTCATTTTCATAATACTGGTTGGTACGGAAGGATATTACTTCTCAAAAACTTATAATCTTAATATTCTTGTAAAATCTACACAGGGATTAATAGAAGGCGGCAAAGTCTCTCTTGGCGGTTTGAAAATCGGACAGATAGACAAAATCGAGTTTACAACTGTTAACAATCAGAATTTAGTAAAAATAAAATTAGCCCTGCTCGAAAAATACAAATCTCAGATAACTGAGCATTCTTACGCATCAATTGAATCAAGTGGTTTATTGGGAGATAAACTGATCAATATCTCACTCGGCAATCCATCGGAAAGGGCTATGAATGAAGGAGAATATTTACCCGTAAAAGAATCTCTTTCCCTTGAAAGTTTATCAGAAAAAATTGAACCACTTGTGAACAATATTAACGTCTTAGCCGCTAATCTTAAAACAATTACCGATACGATTAAAGACGGTAATGGAAGTATTGGAAAATTAATGTTTGGTTCAGAAGCAACAAATAAACTTACTTCAATTTTACGAAACCTTGAATCATTTGCACAAAATATAAATAAACAAGACAATACTATAGGTAAATTAGCCAACAATGACGAACTATATAATGATCTGTCTTCTTTGACTCAAAATTTGAAAGAGGTTGTTGATTCAATAAAATCCGGCAAAGGAACACTTGGCAAGTTAGTTAGCAATGATTCACTTTACACTAATCTTAACGAGTTTACATATAAGTTAAACAAAGCTTCAGAATCTTTAAGTAATGATTCAACCTTAGTTGGAGGACTTTTAAATGATAAGCAGGGATATAAAAAATTATCATCACTTTTAGATGAGCTGAACAAATTGATTAAAGATATTAAAGAAGATCCGGGGAAGTATATTAATCTTTCTATATTCTAAAAAAGGGAAATTAAATATGTTGCAAATTGCTGGTGTAAGAAGAGAACAATCATACTCACCTAATCACGTTGGAAATGATGCAATGATATTTATGAAAACCGCAGAACATCTGACCGAATTAGGAGCAGATGTAAAAATTTATGAAGAACAGGACCTGGGAAAAATAGAAATTAAAGAACCATTTGTTTTTTCAATGGCGCAAGGAGTTGCAGGAACAGGAATATTATTAGAGATGGAAAAACAAGGGAAATTTATTATCAATTCTCCACAAGGGTCAATCAACAGTTATCGCGCAAATATGGTAAAGATCTTACCCGAAAAAGGAATACCATTCCCAAATAGTTTAATTGTATCCATTGATCAAAAAGACAAAATAAAATTTGAAGATTTTAATGCACGTAAAATCTGGGTTAAACGCGGAGATGTTCATGCTGTTCACAGAGAAGATGTTACATTGGTTTATTCTGAAGATGAAAGAATAAATATTTTTCGTGAATTTGAAAAAAGAGGCATAACGGAAGTTGTTCTTCAAGAGCATTTAGATGGTGATGTTATAAAGTTTTATGCTATAGCTGGTTCTCCACTATTCCATTGGTATTATTTAAATGGCGTAAATCATACTCCGTTTGATAAAGACAAGCTTGTTGAATTGGCTCAAAACTCAGCAAAGGCTTTGGGGCTTGATGTTTACGGCGGCGACGCAGTTGTTGCAGAAGATGGTTCAACTTCAATCATTGATATTAATGATTGGCCAAGTTTTGCACCCGTAAGAGATGAAGCAAGTGAACAGATTGCAAAATTAATCTTTCAAAAAGTAAAAAATTTAAAACACAGTTTATCAATTAAATCTTAAGAATAATTTTAAAGGGAAGAGAGCAGGAAAATATGGAAATCTCGACTATGAAGTTTGCAAAAGTTAAAACCGGTATTCCGGGACCAAAATCATTAGCATTGTTTAATGAAGAACAGAACTACATTGCACCCGGTATTCAAACAATAGCAACGCGTTCCAAAATTGCAATCGAACGTGGTGAAGGAAATTTTGTTTATGACGTTGACGGTAACAGATACATTGATTTTTTTGTAGGTGTTGGTGTTGCAAGCCTTGGATATAATCATCCGGCCTACACAAAAATGATGAAAGATCAAATTGATCACATTCACGTTGGAAGTTTTACATCCGAAAACAGAGTGAAGCTTACTAAACTTCTTTCCGAAATTGCAATAGGTGATCTAAAATGGAGCCAATTTTACAGCGGTGGTGCTGAAGCTGTTGAAGCTGCTTTGAGAATGGCAAAATCTTATACAAAGAAAACCGAGTTCATCGGGTTCTGGAATGGCTTCCACGGTAAAACTATTGGTGTGCTTGGTTTACTTGGGGATAATTTTAAGTTTGGCCTTGGACCATTGCCGGCGGGAATTTATAACACACCTTACGCAGATTGCAGACATTGCGAATTCAAACAAACTTTTCCCGGATGTAATTGGGAATGTGTTGATCATATAAAGAAAAAAATTCGTTATGAAACTACAAATAATATTGCTGCAATAATAGTTGAACCAATTCAAGGAACGGCTGGTAATGTTGTTCCTGCGCCTGGATATTTAAAGGAACTTAGAAAGCTTGCTGATGAAATTGGTGCATTATTAATTTGTGATGAAATGATAACAGGTTTCGGCAGAACCGGTAAAATGTTTGGAACACAACACGAAGATATTGTTCCCGATATTATAACTATTGGAAAAGGATTGGGCGGTGGATTTCCAATAACAGGTGTTATGTCTCGCAAAGAAATAATATTTGCTAAACCATTTGGAAATCCAAGCGGAAGTTCTTCCAGTTTTGGCGGTAATCCATTAGCATCAACAGCCGCTTATGCAACAGTTAAAACAATTGTAGAAGAAGGATTAGTAGAAAATTCAGCTACTGTCGGTGCATTTATGCTTGAGAAGTTCAACGAAATGAAACAAAGAATTCCAATAATTGGTGATGTGCGCGGTAAAGGATTAATGATTGGAATTGAATTGGTAAAGGGAAAAGATTCAAAAGAAAAGCTTGATAAGAAATATACCGAAATGGTCTTCCATGAATGTTTGAAACGCGGATTGATTGTGATGGGTTACAATGCCGATATACGTGTTTATCCCCCGTTGATCGTTACTAAAGAGATTGCTGAAGAAGGTATTCATATTATGGAGGAAGCATTTGCGTATGTCGCTGAACAAATTAAAAATTGAAGCAACTTATAAGTCTGCAGATACTGAAGAGTTTCTTGATAGGATTTTTTACCGTAAAGTCGGATATGGAATGGCGGTTGCTTCCAAAGCGATGGGGCTTACTCCGAATGTAGTCACTTTTATCAGTATCATCTTTGGTGTTACTGCAGGGCATTTATTCTATTATCAAAATACTACGATGAATTTAATAGGAGTTTTACTGTTAATTACCGCCGAGGCAATGGATGGTGCCGATGGACAGCTTGCACGATTGACAAATAATTATTCACGCTTCGGAAGAATATTTGATGGTGTTGCAGGTAATTTAATGTTCATCAGCATTTATTTACATCTATCTGCAAGATTTGTTGTTGAAGGCGGAACTGGATGGATTTTTCTTATCGCTATAATTTCCGGTGCAAGTCATTCATTCCAATCAGCGATGGCTGATTTTTATAGAATTTTTTATTTATACTTTGTTCAAGGTAAGAATAAAGATATTGATGATCTTAATGAAGTAAAAGAAACCTATGCTAAAATAACCTGGTTAAGATCACCATTTAAAAAGTTCTTGCTTCGCGTTTACATAAACTACAGGCGACAACAAAATTTGCTTGCAAAAAATGTCAGAAGTTTATATGAACTTGTCGAGCAAAAATTTAATGGCGTAGTGCCTTCCTGGTTGAGTGAAGAATACCGGAAACTGAATAAACCTATGATCAAGTATCAAAACATTTTAACAACAAATACAAGAATGATTGTTTTATTTATTACAATCTTTTTAGGCAATGTACTTCATTATTTCCTTTTTGAGTTAATAATATTGAATCTTCTGCTGGGTTACTTTGTAATCAGAGAAGAAAAAATTCACGGGTATTTGTTGTCTTTTGCTAAAACTAAAAAGGAACAAGCTGATGCTTAACGGTTCAATAGTTGGTTATGGGAAAATTGCAAGAACAAATCATATCGGAGCTTTTCGATCCAATGAATTGAAAGACATAATTGGTATAACTTCTGCCGTTGAGGTTGTTGATAAGATAAGAGAAGAAAGTGAAAAAGAATTTAGTTGGCTTAATTTTTATAAAACCTTAGATGAAATGTATGCAAATGAAAAAGTTGATTTCATTGATATTACAACACCCCCAAAATATCATAAAGATATTATTGATTGGGCTATTGAAAAAGGTTTGCACATTATATGCGAAAAGCCATTCACACTATCACTTTCCGAAGCAAAAGAAATTTATAAAAAATTAAGTGATTCGGAAATACTATTTATTCCCTGCCATCAATATAAATATTCACCGTTGTGGAAAGTGTTTAAAGGTTTTATCGATGAGTTAAATGCAGATGAAAAAATATTTCTTCAATTCAATGTTTTCAGAACCGGCGCCGATCCGGGTTTGAATGTTAATCTCCCGCCGTGGAGATTAAATAAAGAAATCAGCGGTGGTGGTATATTATCCGACACAGGATTTCATTATCTATATCTTTCCAACTGGCTTTTAGGCAAGCCGAAAAAAGTTACAGCGATAAATCATAATTTTGCTCACAGCAGTTTTCAGGTTGAAGACACTTCTCAGGTCATTTTAGAATACGATAGAGGAACAATTCAAATCAATTTAACGTGGGCATATCACGGAAGAAGAAATGAAGCGAAGTTAATTTCAAAAACAGGAAGCATCTTTTATGACGGTAGTAATAATCTGATCAAAAATTTCAATGGCAAAGAAGAAAAAATTTCTGTGCCGGATGCTTCCGATAAATCCCATTATACAAGTCTTTATGTAAAACTAATTTCTGATTTTGCAGAAGATGTTCAAAAGAAAAATTTTCATAAAAAAGGATTAGAAGACGCATATAATACAATTTATCTGTTGGATAAATGTTACGAATCAGCACGAGTGCGCAAGACAATAGAATTGCATTATGAGTAGAAAATCCAAAATAATATTGTTCTTAGTTGGCATTGCGATATTTACTTACCTTGTTCTGGATTTTGGAATAGACAACATTTTAACCAACTTTCATAAAACAGGATGGTATTTTGTTCCCGTCATTGGTGTATGGGCATTTGTTTATTTGTTCAATGCTTTTACATGGCGGATAATTATTGGTAATGGAAATCGACAAATAACCTTCTCCAAAATTGTTTCAATAACAATAAGCGGGTTTGCGCTGAATTATATAACACCTTCAATCGCGGTAGGGGGAGAGCCGTATCGGATAGCTGAGTTAAAAGAATCGCTTGGCACAAGCAGAGCTGTTTCCGTTACTTTGCTTTATACAATGATTCATGTCCTTTCCTCATTTGTTTTTTGGATGCTGATAATTTTACTTGCACTTTTATTACTTCCACTAACAACAGCTACAAAAATTACTTTAGTAATTACCTTAATTGCTTTTTCTGCAGTGGTATATTTTTTCATCTCACGCCACAAAAAAGGAGTTGCAAAATCTTTAGTTAATATCATCTTGAAAATTCCTATTGTGAAAAATTTAGCAGCTGCACTTGCAGACAAAACAGATTCATTACAAAAGGTTGATGATCAGGTAACCGAGCTTTATCTGAAACGTAAACCCCATTTTTTATTAGCGTTATTTTGGGAAATCTTTGCACGCATTGTTGGGTCACTTGAGAATCTTTTTATTCTAAAAGCCATTGGTATTGATATTAATTTCCCGGAAGCTTTATACATAAGCGCAGTTTCTTCCTTTATCATAAATATATTTTTCTTTATGCCTTTGGAATTAGGTTCTCGTGAAGGCGGACTTGTTCTTGTTTTAAAAACAGTCGGTATTACCTCGTCACTCGGTATTTATTTAGGATTGGTAAACAGAATTCGCGAATTGTTCTGGATTTTAATCGGATTAATTTTAATTGCATTAAGCGGAAAGAAAATAAACAAAGAATTAATTACTGAAGCGAATTATGAAAAAAGCACTACTGTTTGATTTTGGCGGTACATTGGATACAGATGGAATTCATTGGAGTGAAAAATTCTTTGAAGTTTATATGCAATTCCATATTCCGATTTCTAAAGAAAATTTTAGAGAAGCATTTGTTTATTCGGAAAGGACTATTGTAAATATTATTAAACCGGATTTTAATCTAAAGCAAACGCTTAAAACGCAGTTAAAATATCAATTAGAATATTTGCAAAAAAATAATTTTTTACCGGAAGTATTTTCATTTATAACGGACGAATTAACAGAATATTGTTATAGAACTGTGGTTCAAAATGTTGAGATATCCAAAGAGATTTTAGAACAGCTTTCACCGGAATATTTGCTTGCTGTTATTTCTAATTTTTATGGGAATATAGAAACTGTTTTGGAAGAACTTTCACTAAAAAAATATTTTACATCAATTTTAGATTCTGCTGTAGTCGGAATCAGAAAACCGGACCCAAAAATTTTTGAAATCGCTTTGAATGAACTGGGTGTAAATCCAAATGATGCTGTTATGATTGGCGATTCATATACAAATGATATTGTTCCGGCAAAGTTAATTGGTTGCAAAACAATTTGGATAAATAACAAGGGATGGGAGGAACAAAACGAAAATAATAAAGCAGATATTATTATAAAATCATTTAAGGAGTTACCTGAAATTTTAGTAACAAAAAATAAAATCATATAAAATTAATAATTCCGGAAGGAGAGAGAGAAAATGGAATCAAACATAATTCAGAAACCTGACGGTAAACTCGGTGTTTTAATCGTCGGATTAAACGGAGCTATATCAACAACATTTTTAGCCGGCATCTACGCCGTCAAAAAGGGATTTGCAAAACCTATCGGATCACTTACACAAATGGGTACTATTAGAATCGGAAAAAGATCCGATAACAATTTCCCGTTGATAAAGGATTTTGTTCCTTTAGCATCTCTTGATGATTTGGTATTCGGCGGCTGGGAAATCAGAGATGAATCCTGTTACGAAGCAGCTAAGTACGCTAAAGTATTAAATGAGACTGATCTGAATAACGCGGCAGAGGAATTAAAATCTCTGAAACCTATGAAAGGAGTTTTCGATCAGAATTATGTAAAGAGATTAACCGGCACTTATGTTAAGGAAGGCAAAACCAAATATGAACTGATGATGAAAATAAGAGATGATATAAAATCTTTTAAAGAATTACATTCACTTGATCGTGTTGTTGTTATCTGGGCTGCTAGTACGGAAACTTTCATTCCGGTAAGTGAAGTGCACAAAACAAAAGAAGCATTTATTGAGGGAATGAAAAATAATCATCCTGATATTTCACCAAGTATGCTTTATGCTTATGCTGCAGTTGCCGAAGGTGCGCCATATATAAACGGCTCACCAAGTTTAAGTGTTGATGCCCCTGCAATTGTTGACTTTGCAAATGAAATGGATGTTCCGGTTGCCGGCAAAGATTTTAAAACCGGGCAAACTTTGGTTAAGACTGTAATTGCTCCAATGTTAAAAGCAAGATTGCTCGGTTTGAGTGGTTGGTTTTCAACTAATATACTCGGCAACAGAGATGGTGAAGTTTTAGATGATCCCGGCTCTTTTAAAACAAAAGAAGAAAGTAAACTTTCTGTAATTGATTCAATACTTCAACCGGATTTATATCCCGACTTGTACGACAATTATTATCATAAAGTTAGAATAAATTATTATCCACCGCGTGGTGATAATAAAGAAGGTTGGGATAATATAGATATCTTCGGTTGGCTCGGTTACCCGATGGAATTGAAAATAAATTTCCTTTGCCGTGATTCTATCTTAGCTGCACCTATCGTGTTAGATTTGATCCTATTTGCTGATCTTGCGAAGCGAAGTAATATGAAAGGAATTCAGGAATGGATGTCGTTGTTCTTTAAGAGTCCAATGCACTCACCGGATGTTGTTCCGGAACACGATTTATTTATTCAAATGATGAAATTAAAAAACACATTAAGAAAATTGATGAACGAATCGCCAATTACTCATCTTGATACAAATGGTGTAGCGCATAGAATTGAAGATTTTGAGTGTTATGATTGATAATAAAATATTTTCTAAGTTGAATTAAAAAAATAATAAAATGTTCATCGCACAAGGCAAGGTTTTAAATAATGTAACAAGGAATTCAAAATGAAAATTGAATATGTACATAAAATGGGTAATGAAGATAAACCTTTAATGACCTTTGAAGAGGAAGACATTCCGGGAAATATATTGGAAATAATAAAAACTAATGATGCATTTGCCGATTCAAAAATATTAGGTGAAAAAGGAATCGGTTCACCTGATGAAATCGAACAATTGAATATAATTACAGATGATGGAAGCAGAAAAGAATTCCGGTATTTTAATAAGACGATACATTATGTATTTGCCGGAGGCGAGAAAGAAAGACCGATCTTTCAAGTATTTGCCTATTTTATGAAAGAACAGCTAAGAAAATGATAAAAATATTTTATATTAATTTGGATACAAAAACGATATTAACAAAATTATCTGCATAAAATTTTCTGTTGAAATATTTCGGAGATAAAAATGAACTGGTTAACAAACTTAGAACAAGCAAAAGAAGAATCGCAAAAAACCCGAAAACCGATTCTGCTTCAATTTGAAATGGATGGATGCGGCGGCTGTAAAAAATTGTACGAAGAAACTTATCCCGACTCGAAAGTAGAAGCAGAAATGAAAGAGTGGTTTGTTCTTCTAAAACTCGATTTGAAAAAAGATCGTGATATTAGAAGAGAACTTTCCGGTTACTGGACACCCTCGTTTTACTTTTTAGACCATAACGGTAAATCATATTACAACTTCAACGGATACTTACCACCGGATGAATTCAGACTAATGCTTAGAATCGGTTATTCGGAATCGATGATACCAAAAGGGAAGTACGATGAAGTTATAGATGTAACCGGAAAAGAGATTGATACTTTTGAAAATTCCGCATTACTACCGAAAGTATTGGTACAGAGAGGAATTGCTGAATACATAAAAACTAAGGATAACCCGGCATTCCGAAAAACAATGAAAGAAATACAAAATAAATATCCGCATTCACTTGAAGCGAAAATGTATTTTTGGGAAGAGTAAAGACTAAAGAGAATAAAAAAAAGAGGCTGTATCAAAAGATGATTTTTCAGTAACCCACATTTTTAAATGTGGGAATTTAGATTTAAAAAAAAATCTTTATGTAACCGTTTTAATGGTTTATTTAACTTTTGATACAGCCTCTTTGAACGAAAAACGAAATATTGAAACAAATTATTTGAGAAGCATTAATTTAAAAGAGGCAAAATTTCCATATTGCTTTTTAATTATTTCAAACAACGGTTTGACTATTCGTAGTTCGGGATTCTGAAACGATTGGTTTTCAATTTACTATTAACTTTCTTTAATGCTAAAAACATCATTATTAATTCTATGCACAAATTACTTACAGCTTTTGTTAAGGCAATCGGTTTATTTTTTTCTTTCCCTAATTTTATCCAGTAATTGATTCAACCTATTCACTTCTTCAATTGTTAAATTGCTGAGCAGGGTATCTGCTTCCAGTTCGCAATTATACATTTTATCAAGAAGTTCCAATCCTTTTGCAGTTATTTCAACAGATTTTTGCCGTCTGTCGGCAGGATTTTCTTTTCTGCTTACCAATCCTTTTTCGAATAAGCGTTCAACAATACGGCTAACATCAGAATCTTTATCGAGCATACGTTCTTTGATAAAACCAATGGAAAGAGGAGCTTCGGAACGAAAGCCTCGTAGTATTCTCAAAACATTGTATTGCTGTTCTGCAAGACCATGTTTTTTTAGTGATTGATAAAACTCATAACTCAATTGTTTGGCAGTATAAGTTAGATTGATCAATCCTTTGTGATATTCGTTCCGAAATTTTCCTTTTATTTCGTCTTCAATTTTCATTTTATTTCATCTTGAAGAAATCAGGTGTTCTTAAATAAAAACCAACCCAAACTAAAATAAGAACAACACTTGGCATGATAATACTTATGCCGCCTGTCATGTGAACAATAATAGCGCCGCCCATATAGGAACTGAGTAATAGAGTTCCATACCTATTTGTTTTTGGAAACAAATATAATAGGGCAGAGGCGATTTCGCCCAATGCGATAATAATCCGCCAGCCTGCCAAATTCATTTGTTCCATTTGTTCGGGATTAAGAAATTTTCCGCTTGCACTGTATAAGTAAAGTGCTGTTAATAAACCGGCAATTACCCATCCTGCAATTTTTCTATTTTTTGAAATTTCTGTACTCATAATTTTTCACCTAACTATTTGTTTATTGAATTAATATCAAGTATTGAAAACAAAATTTTGGAAAATATTAGAATTTAGAAAGCAGCACTCTATGTTTTCATTTTAGTCCTGTTAATCTAATCACCGAAGCTTTCCCATTATGTTGCTTTCCTTCATTCAAGTGGATCTCTATCTTTTCTGTTTTTAATTCCGTTAAATCGGCAAAATCACTTTGTAGTTCTTCTTCGGAAAAGAGCATTTCAATTTTTCGTGGTCCTCCGCTAGTGTAATTAATTTGCTCTTTAGAAAATCCTTCTAAAAGAATTGCACCATTTGGTTTTAGAAAACGGAGTACTTTTTTATGATTGTCAGCTCTTGACAAAGTATGTGCATAAAACAAACCTATCAGGTCAAAATAATCGTTCGGATAATCAGCCTCTTCAAAAGAAGAGAGGGTGTAATTAATTTCTACATTGTTTTCGGAAGCTAATTGTTGAGCTTTTTTTATTGCCTCGGAACTGCTGTCAAAAGCGTAAACATCCCAACCCGATTTTGCGGCATAAACAGCATTTCTACCTTCGCCTTCGGCGGGTAGTAAAATTTTTCCGGGCTTGTATTTTGCTAATTCCTGTTTAAAAAACTCATTGGGTTCTTTGCCATATACATATTCGGGCTGCGCATAGCGTTCATTCCACTTGTTATTTAATTCATTCATAACTTCTTTTTCTTTTAATTATTTGCTAATTGAATTTTTCAAAAAAGTTTGCACATCTGTAGGTTTTCTTCCGAGCAGCTTTGTCAAATCGGTTGTTTCAATATTCATTGTATTTGCAGCAAAAGCCACTGCGAATGCAGTTAACATTTCAGCCCACATTTTCTCCATGCCCATCTCCATCAATTTTTCTTTATACTCATCAGGTTCCGGGGAAACGTATTGAACCGAAACTCCGGACAAGTTTGAAATCATTTCTGCTATTTCGGCAAACGAAACAGGCTTTTCGGTACCGATGTTATACACTTTGTTTTCGTGTCCCGGTGTAGTAATTACATTTGCAAGAGCTTCAGCAATTTCATTACGCAAGACAAAATTCACCTTACCGTCTCCAGCCGGCACATAAATCGTTTTGGTTTCTAATACATTTTCTCCTACAAATCCCATGAGCATATCCATATAATAACCATTTTCAAAAAGCGTATATTTTATGCCGCTTTCTTTAAGGTAATTTTCAGTTTCAACATGGTCTTTGGCAATAAACCAAAGTGGAGAAGAGGGGTCTTCGTGTGTACGCATAAAGCCCGTATAGATAATATGTTTAACGCCGTTTTCTTTAGCGGCTTTAATAACATTTATGTGCTGAACGGCACGGCTTTTTACCATTTCGCTGGAGGAAATCAAAAGAATAGTATCAATTCCTTCTGTGGCTTTCAGCAACGAATCATAATCATCGTAATTTCCAAGTCTTGTTTCAACCCCTTTTGCTTTAAGCGATTGCGCTTTGTCTTCATTACGTACCATTGCAGCAATATTGCTTTGTTGTTTTTTATCTAAAAGGAAGTCGATTGTTGCACTTCCTAATTGTCCGGTTGAACCTGTTATTAAAGTTTTCATAATGTATTCCTTTCAGTTAATTAATTTTTGTAATTATTTTATCCGAATTTATATCCGGAAATTTTCACTCCCATAAGTGTACCGCTGTAATCTAAATTTCCCGGATCATTACCGGCAGCTCCGGCTGTTACAAACAAAGGCGCCAAATGCTCACTATATGGATGAGATTCCAAAGCGGCAGGAGCGTCCTCCCAATTCATTAATGCTTCATTTCTTGAATTTATATCGCTGTTTAGAACGGTTTTTCTTAACCAGTCATCAAACTTTTGTGAATGCATACTTAAATCAGAATTTTGGGACATAAATCCACGCATATTGTGATAGCTCATTCCCGAACCGATAATCAGCACGCCTTCATTACGTAATGGTTCAAGCGCTTTGCCCAATTTTATATGAATTGCAGGGTCAAGCGTATTTATAAGCGAAAGCTGAACCACGGGAATATCGGCTTTAGGAAACGCAACCATCAACGGCACAAAGGTTCCGTGGTCAAACCCGCGATGATATTCTCTTTTTGCTGTAAAACCGCTTGCCTGAATCAGATTTTCAATCCTTTCGGCCAATTTGGGATTACCGGGAGCCGGCCATTCTAAATGATAAGTTGATTCGGGGAAACCATAATAATCATAAAGCAAAGGTGGATTTGAACCAAAATGAACGGTCGGGAAATCTTCTGCCCAATGTGCGGAAATGACAAGGATTGCTTTTGTTTTTTGAATGAATTGCCGGCCAAAATTTTCAAGATATTCTTTTAACTTGCTATGACCCACAGGGTCGCCAAAGGCATTATTTATAACATGCCATGGGCCGCCTCCGTGAGGTATAAAAAACGTGGGCAATTTATTGCTTTTTGGTTCCATTTCCCCAAAAAATAATTCTATAATTTTTTATGTGTTCCGTCACAAAATGCACCGTTTTTTGAATGTTTGCATCCGCACAATGCCGCTTTTTTTTTCCCTTCTATTTCAATTTTTTTGGGTGTAAATCCGCTACCTTTATGCGAACCGTCGCAAAAGGGTTGATTGTTACTTTTCCCACAGGCGCACCAGTAGTATGTTCCGGGCTCTAAATCCAACACATAAGGTGATTTCTGTGCAATTTTTGGCTCTTCCATATTTCTAAGTTATTTTTATGCCGATAATTAATCAGCGGTTAATAATTATTTAATTTTTTCTTCCAACTCATCTAATCGGTCGTTTGCCAAATGCACCATCATTGTAACACGCACAAACGGCAATGCTAATAATAGTAGGGCAATTGATATAATCAGATTAAACGTGTTGAAGTTTATAATATTCCAAACTATTCCGACTAAACCAATCAAGGTTGCAATAAACCCTCCTGGAACTCCAAGCGGGCATCTGAGTTTTTTTGTTTTTTCCATTATCTTTAATATTAGTTTATAAATAAGTTTTAAGTTTATTAATTAATTCTTCCTTTGTAGGAACGCCTCTAAAAACGATTTCATTATTGATTAGAAGCGTTGGTACTGCATGAATTCCTAATTTCATTGATTTTACCATGCCAGCGGGCATATTTGCCAAAGTTGTTTTTAGCTCAAACTTATCACCAAAATCCGGTAAAACATTTTTGAGTATTTTCTTCAACGTTTTACAATTGGGGCATGTAAGCGTGTAAAACATTTCTATCTTAACTTTTTCCATAAAGTCTACTTGTCTCTTGATTTATTGGATCACAAAGATTAACTGAACATCTTTCTTTGATGTTTAATTTTGTGTCCGAATAAATTTGTTACCATATAAGTTGGGAAATAATTTTCTCCAAATATAAGTATAAACATAATATGTTGCAACATATATTTAAGATTATTTACAAATTCATTAAAAACGAACGTTAAATTTATATTATTATGATGATTTGGAACTGTTTTTTGATTGGGGGGAGCTTTTCAATATAAGCATTATATGGCAGGTTTATTTGTTATTATTACTATCTTATTTCCCGAAAGAAGAGTTTTTATATTTAACATTTACAAACAAGAGATTATCAAAATAATCCACAACAGATCAGCAGCAGAAAATTACTCGGAGCAAACGATAAGAATTTATTTTTCCGCACTGAAATTGTGTTGAGAGTATATGGGCAGATTCAATTTAATAGAAATTACCAATAAAGAAATTCAAGATTATCTTTATTTCTTTAATAGGGAAAGGAACTACTCCTTCTCATCGATGAAACAGGTTATCGCCCAATAAAGTATAATTATCCGAAAGTATCAAACAAAACAGTTCCCAAATTGTTGAATATTGGAATTAGAAAGCAGTTTGTGTTACAAACCGTTTTATCATTAAAAGAAATATTTCAAATCGTGAAAATGCCCCAAAACTTAAAATACAAAACTGCAGAGTTCTTAATTTATTTCGCCGTTTTTCAACAGATTAATTAATGATGGAAAAAGTAGTGTAGTGATTATCAGTAATTATCTGAATATTGAGAGAGTTTGAAATATTTGTTGTGTAAAGTATCGCTAAAAAGCGGGCGACCGAATCTTCTTTTTTAATGCCGTAATTGAGAATACATACACATGCAATAAAACCTTACGGCAAACGATGAAAGAAAGCCAAATTAAATACCCGCATTCACTTGAAGCAAAAATGGATTTTTGGGAAGAGTAAAGACTAATGATAATGAAAAAAGCCCGATTTTGATAAACCGGGCTTTGAATTAAAAAAGAAATTTTGAAATATACTATTTGAGAAGTACTAATTTTTTAACTGAGACAAAATTTCCAGATTCAATTTTGTAAAAATAAATGCCGCTTGCAAGATTAGAAGCATTAAAGGTAACATCATAAGAGCCGGCGGCTTGTTTAGCGTTAATTAATGTAGCAACTTCTGCTCCAAGCACATCATATATTTTTAACGTTACGTGATTTTCTACAGGAATTTGGTAACTTATAGTAGTAGTAGGATTAAACGGATTAGGATAATTTTGATTAAGCTTATAATCGGTTACTAAAACATTTTCGTCATCTACAGAAGTTACAATTTCAAGAGTAGCTTCAGAAGCAAAAACCGGTGGTAAATTATTTGGTTGTTCCGGTATAAAAGGAATTCCATCACCATCGGAATCATTTCCGCTCTCTCCCGTACTTGCACCTTCCGACAATTGCATTTTATTCCCAACTGTTTTCATAAATCTTGTATAGATTATTGGTGCTAACTCTTTATTCAAAACCAAATTTGCTTCTCTTAGAGCTCCGGATATTGCTGCAAAATTAAGGGGAGTATATAATGCGCTATTTACACCGTCTGTTGTTCTAAAAGCATTTTGAGCAGGATTGTAAAAATTGTCAATTAAGTAATCGTAACCTGCTGAAGCAGCATTCTTAAAACTTTCGTCTCCGGTAACTTCATAGGCAGCTATTAAACCGCGTATTGCTGCAGATTGTGCTTCAACAGTTGTTGAAGAATTATCTGCTCCGGTTCCAATTTCATAACTATTGTAAAACCTGCCATTTCCATCGTATAAATTGTTGACAATAAAATTCGCTTGTGCCGTTAATGCATTTTTTACTGATGTACTTAAAGCCATACCTTCAAATTCTTCAACAACTTGTTTTAAAATTGCTAAAGAATAGCCTGCATTAAATGTTGAAATTGTATTTCCTTGCTGAACTGTACCGGAAGAAAGATTTGCAACATCAACAAATGTTCCTTCTGACTCATTAAAATGCATAGCAAGAATATTCATTGCAATAACCTTGCTAGTACCCATAAATAAATCGAAAGGGCCTGGTGTTCCGGTTTGAGCCATTGGAGCAGGAAACGGATCGCCGTCAAAAACAGCTTTATAGGCTAAATGAGCAGGATCGCTGGTGTTATCCGGGTCAGCCATATTTTGAAAATTTATCGTACCCCATAGATAAGAAATTTGATCCCAAAGATGACTAGATGCGTCAGTAACTTCAAATGAAGCTGGTTTAGGAGGCATTGTTTCACTAACAATTTCTTCTGTAACAGCAATTTTATGCGGGAAATATTTAATACCGTTTGCAGGATCATAATTCATTAAATCTATACCACCCAAAGCGTTACCGTCGTAAGCTAACGAGTTTGTTAAGAATATTGTTTTATTAATACCTTCCGCAGTTAAAACTTGACCAACAAACCCGTCTAATGCATTACCACCATAATAAATATCGTTAGAAGGATCAAAATGTATGCTGCCGGAAGAATCGGGTGAAACAATGCCGTCTGGTTCAATACCTTCGTCATTTCCGTCATGAAAACCACCCAGCATATCTTGTGCCCATAAATATTGTTTCATTAATGATTGTCCCATTGCAGCCAGGTTTAAAGTTTTATCCATTTTAGTTCTATCCCAGCGCAAAGTTGAAAAATCTTCCCATGCAAATTTATCGGGATCAATAGATTGCGGAAGATTTGGGTCGCCACTAATAAATTCAGCAAATTGAGGGAAGGGATTACCCGGAGGCGTATGATTAGCCAGCATTGAAAAATGCATAATGTTTTTTACCAGCTCATCATCTTCTTTATAACCATTCGCAGTTCCACCGGTCATTGATCCGTCGAAATTCGGATCCGTTTCCATTGCAGCCATCTGACCGATCATAGGCGCCCAAATCATATGAAGCCCCATACCGGAACGGGAAATAATAGTACCCAATTGGTAACGGGAATATTCATAATTCTCAATTCCCAAAGTGTATGCAATTGAATCAGGTGCATTTAGTACAAATGGGTCCAAATCATCTAAATCATAACCTAAAGCTTCAGCGTACGGTTCACCGCTTTCATTAATTTCATTTGCTAAAAGCATTTGATCGGCGGTAGTGTAATAACTGGTGTTTGTTATTTGCACCTGGCTGAAAACATTTGCAGTAAAGATTAGTGCAATAGTTAAAGTAAATATTATTCTTTTCATTGTTGATACTCCTATGTTATTAAAGAATCTTTGTCAATTGATGATAATAACTTATCAATTAGGCACATTGCTGACTGTCAATAAATTGACAAATGCTATTAATAACTAAATTTTATTGATGAGGTAAATTGTTTTAATCATCTAGTATGGCGGCTGCAAGTTATCTAGTAATAAATACTTGACATAAATGAATTTTCTACTTAACTTTGCAAGTGAGTGATTACTTAATTATTTATTGGTTGTGAAAATGGCGGCTGAAAGATTAGATACTGAAACAAGACAAGCACAAATTAAAAAAGCTGTACTCGAAATTATTTCTTCCGAAGGAATTGGTAAACTTTCCACAAGAAATTTAGCATCCAAAATCGGAGTTTCTGAAGGAGCTTTATTCCGTCATTTTTCATCGAAAAAGGAAATAATGTTATCAATTCTTGTTGATGTTAAAAATGAACTTTTGACTGAACAAGAAAGAATAACTTTTTCATCTTCATTAAATGCTGAGGAAAAATTGTTTCAGTTCCTTTGTAAACATGTTAATTATCTTATTGAAAATAAAGGTATTACCATTCTTTTATTTTCGGAAGCTGCCCATTTGAACGATACGCAGCTAAAGAAAGGTTTGCGCGAAATACTGCTTACGCAAAAAGAATATATAAGCCGAATTGTTAAACAAGGGATGAATGAGGGAATATGGGATAAGTCGTTAATTGTTGAAAATGTTGCAACTCTTTATATGGGAATTCCGATATCTCTCAATATCGAAATGATTCTTCAACCGGTTCAACCAAAGAAAGAGAAATTTTGCGAAAGAATGATTTGTTTAATTAAACGCGTATTAGAAAAGAAATAAAATTTTTTAAATTCATATGTAAGTAAACGATTACTTATTAAAGGAGACGAACAATGGAAAAAACAAAATTTAATTTACCTGACTGGACTTTTGAATTTCACGGGCATCGCTGCCCGTTTATGCCCATCGGTTATAGGATGGGAACATTGGCAATGGAAAAGCTTGGAGTGGGTAAATCTCACAATCTCGAAATGCACGTATTTTCAGAAATGGGTGTCGGTCATCCGCAAGGTTGTATGCAGGACGGAATTATGTCCGCAACCGGAGCAACATTCGGCAAAGGAATGATTGAAAAACTGAACTACGGAAAAGTTGCCGCAATTTTCTGGTATCCGGGTAAAAAAGATGCTGTAAGAATATTCTTGAAGAATGATTTCCAGGACAAACTTGCACCGCACGAATTTTTCAAATATCGCAAGCAAGGAATTGAACCTTCCGAAATACCGGAAGAGGTTAGACAGGATATTATTGATATAGTTCTCAACTCAACTGATGAAGAATTATTCAATGTGACAATCCTTCCGGATTTCAAATACACTCCGGTTAAAGGTTCTTTCAACAAAGCAAAGTGCGAAGTATGCGGCGAGTATGTTTTCGAAAGATACTTACGTGTAAAAGACGGAAAGAAAGTCTGTTTTTCTTGTTCAGAAAGAAAAGGTGAAGAAACTATAATTCATTTACCAAATTTGAAATAAGAGGATGAAATGTTATACACAATTGTAGCAATAATAATATTTGCGGCGTCGTTTCTTTTCGCGATGCTCGGTCTCGGCGGGGGAATGATATATGTTCCGGTTCTTAAATGGGCAGGTTTTTCTGTTAAGGAAGTCGCAATACCGCTTGGACTTTTATTAAACGGTTTAAACACACTTCTTGCTTTAATACCATTTGCACGCAAAAAATTAGTTGATTGGAAAGGCGGTATGGCAATGGCGCTTGCCGCCTTAATCTTTGCCCCTGTCGGCGCTTATACAGCTCAATTCGTGCCGGTAAATTTGCTTCTTATTCTATTTTCGATTGCAGTATTAGGCGCCTCAATAAGGATGGTATTTTTTGCCAAAAACCCGGAACCTGAATCGATGATGGATATTAAGAAGCGTTCAATTATAGGCTCAGGCGTAGGTGCGTTTGCCGGTTTTGCAGGCGGACTCCTCGGCATTGGCGGCGGTTTTATCATTGCACCAATCTTAATGTGGATGGGATATAAAACAAAACAAGCAGCAGCTACTACAGCATTTGTAGTAACATTCTCATCTTTTTCCGGTTATCTCGGCCATATGGCTGAAGGCCATTTTAACTGGACTTTAACAATTATAGTAGTAATTGCCGTTATCATTGGTTCACAGCTTGGCGGAAGTTTTATGAGCGGGAAGAAAGCTAAACCCAAATGGGTGAAAAGTCTTTATGCAGCCGTATTGTTTGTAATAGCCGTAAAGTTATTTATTGGAGCTTTATAAGATGAATATTTCTTTAAAAATATTTCCGGTAGCAATAGTCACTCTTTTTGTTTTTCAAAATTTATTTGCTCAATCAGATTTTAAGTGGAACGGATATATTCAAACCAGACTTAATTCCGATTTCCAAACTCATAATGAATTTATGATAAGAAGAGGAAAACTATGGATTAAAGGGAACGTGCCAAATGTTGATCATCTTTCATTCAAAGTTCAAGCTGTTTTTCGTTCCGTAAAAGATAAAGAATTTATGGTTCAGGATGTGTACGCACAATATAAAAATGAAGATCATATATTTAGAGTAGGACGAATGGTCCCTGATTTTACACTTCAGTGGAATCAGCCGGACGCTGTAATTCCCACACTTGAACGCGGACTAATTGTGGATGGAATTATTCACGGTGATCAATCTATTGCGCGTTTGATTGGTTTTCAATACAGATATAATTCAAAAGATAATTTTCACTTGGGCGCCGGTATCTTCAATGCTAACTACAATTTGCCGGGCAAAAATTCCGATAAGTCTTTTCTTTATACATTGAGGAGCGGTTACGATTTTGTCCATTCCGAAACTGCTCAGTTCCATCTCGGTGTTTCAGCTTCATACAGAAAACTAAATAATCTTTCGCTTCCCCGGATTTACGATTCATCAATCATAATTTCAGGCGATGATTACAGATGGGGTTTTGAGTCTCTTCTGCTATTAAATGGTTTTGAATTTCAAGGTGAATATTTAACCGCCAATATCAATAAAGAACGGGCTTGGGGATATTATGTTTATTCAGCATTTCATATCAATGAAAAATATCAACTGGTAATAACTTTAGATAAATATTCAGATTTGAACAGTACTACGAATGATAATGAATGGTACGGTATCGGAATTAATTATTATCTAACAAAGCTAACAAAAATTATGAGTGACTTCAGAACTCAATTTTCAAATAACAAAAATAACTACTTAGGAAGAATACAATTCCAGGTATTTTTTAATTAAACAAAAGGAGATACAAAATGACAAATATTAATCCACAAGAATGGTTAGAGTTCGGACAAAAATTTCACGGACACAAATGCCCCGCAATGCCGATGGGCTTAAGAGTAGGCGCTGCTGCAATGAATAAACTTGGTGTTGATAGAGCTAAAGACGGACAGATACTCGCGTTCGTCGATCTCGGTGAAGCTCACTGCGCTACTTGTTACGCAGACGGACTTCAGGTAATTATGGGAACTACATTCGGCAAAGGAAACATCAAAAAAACTCACAAAGGTAAATGGGCTGTTACTGTAGTTGATAAAGCAACGGGTAAAGCAGTTCGCGTTACACCGAAAGCTGAAGCGATGCTGGCAAACAAGCAAACAGATTTCTTTAAAGAATACAGAGAAAAAGACATTCCTGCAAGCAAAGTACCCGATGAAGTAGTTGAACCTTTAGTACAAAAAGTTATGGGTACACCCGATGAAATGTTGATGAATATTTCCGATGTGTTCGATTATCAATTGCAGGAAGCTCCACACAGCTTTAATAGTTTCGTTTGTGAAGAATGCGGAGAAATGACTGTTGAAGAATACGGCAGAGTAAAAGGTGATAAAAAAGTTTGTCAAGATTGCGCAGTTAAATAATAATTTTATTCACGGGGCGGTATAAAAGCCGCTCCATTAAATGAACAAAATAATGGCACATAATCACTCGCACGTAAATAGTAATTCAACCGGAAGCAGATTAATAATCACTATGCTTCTGAATTTTGTAATAACTATTGCTGAAATTATTGGTGGAATTCTTTCGGGCAGTCTTTCATTAATTTCAGATGCGCTCCATAACTTTAGCGACGGCATTGCAGTCATCATTAGTTACTTCGCAATTCAGCTTAAGAAAAAACCGAACACAGAAAAACATACATTCGGATTTAAGCGTGCAGAAATCTTAGCCGCACTAATCAATGCTGCGGTGCTTGTTGCAATATCAATTTATCTTTTTTACGAATCAATAATAAGATTAATATCTCCGCAAGAAGTTGAAGGCGGGCTGATGACATTAGTAGCTGCAATTGGACTTCTTGCGAATGTAATTGGAACTGTGCTACTTAAAAGAGATTCCGGCTCAAGCTTAAATATAAAATCGGCATATCTTCATCTGTTGAGTGATGCGGTTTCATCTGCTGCTGTTATTGCCGGAGGTATTGCAATTTATTTCTTCCGGATTTACTGGCTCGATCCTATTCTTACAATCATTATTTCAATTTATGTTTTGAAAGAAAGTTTTGAAATTGTAACAAACACACTTCACGTTTTAATGGAAGGAACACCGCCAAATATTTCAATGGAAAAGGTAAAAAAATTAGTTGAGCAGATTGACGGCGTTGTTGATATTCATCATTTACATATTTGGACAGTTGGTGAAGATGATATTCATCTTGAAGCACACGTTAATATAAATAATATGCTCACAGAGGAAAGTGATAGTTTGAGAATGAAAATAGAAAAATTACTGCACGAAAATTTTAATATTCATCATTCAACAATTCAGTTTGAGTGCGGGGTGTGCGAAACTAAAACACTGATTAAAAATTGACTTGTAATTAAGCTCGCTCAAATTTATATTTCGGCAAATAACGAAATCAAATTATGGAAAAATCTATTAATCTATTTAAATCACTTTCCGATCCTAACAGATTAAGAATATTGAAAATGCTGCAAATCTCGCCTCTTTGTGTTTGTGAAATTACCGAAATTTTAGGTCTCTCAACTTCAACAGTTTCGCAGCACTTGAGTATTCTCAAAAAAAGCGGTTTTATTAAGGAAAATCGCGATGGTAGATGGATAAATTATTCAATCAATTTCCATACAGATGATGAACGGATAACGGCAATACTAACTTCACTCGATTTTTGGATTGGAGATGATAGGCAGCTTGAGATCGATAGAGAAAAAGTTAGGACAATCGACAGACATAATGTTCTCTGCTAACGAATATTAATTTCGGTAATTACCGAAACAAAATTTTTAATAATTAGGAGTATTATTATGAGTAATAAAACACCAATGGAATTATTAAAACAATTTGCCCCCGAATTTGCACAAAATCAAATGGACGAAAAAGCTCTCATTTTCGAGAATGAAAAATTTCAAAAAGTGCCCAATAAGTATAAAATCTTAGTTGGAATAGGAGTTGCGTCAGCTTTAGGAAGCGATACCTGCACACAAATGTGGACCAAAATGGCTGTACAAAACGGAGTAACAAACGAAGAAATTTTAGAAGCAATGAACGTTGCTCGCTATATGAAACAAGCAACAGTAAATGATACAATAGCAAATTCACTTAGAACTCTTGAAGGAGAAAAATAAAATGACATCAATAAAAATACTTGGTACAGGATGTAAAAAATGTCAAACGCTCGAAGCAAAAGTAAGAGAACTTGTCGAGGAAAACGGAATTGAAGCAAATGTACAGAAGGTGACAGACATAAATGAAATGTTGAATTACGGAATAATGATGACACCCGGACTAATTATTAATGAAGAAGTAAAAAGTGTGGGGATTGTTCCCAAAGATGATCAGCTAATAAAATGGATTAATGGAGAATAGAAAAATGAAAGCTACATTAATGTTATTAATCACTTTTTTGTTTTTGAACACCGGATGTGATGCACAAAACAAAGAAGAAACTAGTAAGGAAAATGTAACTGCTAAAGCTAAAGTTACATTTGTTGAATTAGGTTCTGTTAATTGCATTCCATGCAAGCAAATGCAGCCGGTGATGAAGGCGATTGAAGAGAAATACGGCGACCAGGTAAAGGTTATTTTTCATGATGTTTGGAAACCTGAAGAAAAACATTTCGCGCAAAAATATGGAATTAAACTTATCCCGACTCAAGTTTTCCTTGATGAAAACGGAAATGAGTTTCACCGTCACGAAGGATTTTACCCGGAAGCTGAAATTGATAAAATTTTGCAGGGTAAAGGATTAAAGCCAGTAAAAAGAGAAGGATAAGTATGTTTGAAGATTTATTCACCGCGCTTTACGAGGCAATGACCAGTGCAGTTTGGATCGCATTGCTTGCATCTTTTGTTTGGGGTATTTTATCAATATTACTTTCGCCGTGTCATCTGTCAAGCATTCCGCTTGTAGTTGGATTTATAAGTACACAAGGGAAAATTTCTGTTAAAAGAACATTCAATATTTCTCTGATCTTTTCGATAGGTATTTTAATTACAATTGCATTGATCGGAATTATAACCGCATCACTCGGCAGATTGATGGGAGACGTGGGCGTTTAGGGAAATTATTTTGTTGCCGCTATATTTTTTTTAGTCGGACTCTATTTACTAGATGTTATTAAATTAGATTGGAACAGTGCGGGATTAAAACAAACCAAAGCGAAAGGATTACTTGCCGCATTAATTTTAGGTTTACTTTTCGGAATCGCTCTTGGTCCTTGTACATTCGCATATATGGCTCCCGTACTCGGTGTTGTTTTTCAAACTGCTCAAACAGATTATTTTCTCGCAGTTATGTTTTTGCTGGCTTTCGGTATCGGGCACTGCGCCGTAATTGTGGGAGCCGGAACACTTGCCGGTAAAGTTCAGAAATATTTGAACTGGTCCGAAGAATCCAACACAATTTTATGGATTAAGAGAGTTTGTGGTATTCTTGTTATACTTGGCGGAGTATATTTAGTTTACACTACATTTTAACTTGTGTTGTACGTGTCATGCCCGAATGACTTAATCGGGCATATATTTGTTAGAGTTTTCCGTCCCTTTAACTGTTGCAGACTGTCGGGTATATTAAGAAAGGG
>NPIE01003751.1_pt1 | contig 60580 bp, 44 predicted proteins | sample 8637661 | NCBI WGS metagenome assembly NPIE01 (sample SAMN07420842, study PRJNA396082) | bioreactor metagenome | isolation source: sample BA12 brine-fed electro-methanogenic bioreactor BA | place: Japan: Kochi | collected 2016-12-09 | reverse complement strand
TTCACTTTTAAAGTTTAAATGACACAGTGTCAGAGGTCCCCTTGACCATCTGTTATAAACACGCTAAAATCACAGATTGACAGTTTGATTGGAAACAAATAAATTTATTATTGTGTTTGAAAACCTGACAGAACGATTAACGAATATTTTCACCAACCTACGCCGGCACGGACGGCTTTCCGAATCTGATGTTGATGATGCGATGCGGGAAGTCCGTATGGCATTGCTGGAAGCCGATGTGCATTACAGCGTGGTCAAAGATTTCACCCAGCGGGTGAAGGAACGCGCTGTTGGCCATGAGGTTTCCCAGGCTCTTAACCCCGCGCAGCAGGTGATCAAAATCGTTAATGAAGAGCTGATCGCCACATTAGGGGACCCCAGTGGGTTGAACCTGAAAGGCGAACGCCCATATGTGATCATGCTGGTCGGGCTGCAGGGTTCGGGCAAGACCACGGCCGCCGCCAAACTTGCCAAGAAATTGCGCGGGGCTGGCGAACGTGTCATGTTGGTCGCAGCAGACCCGTACCGGCCAGCAGCCGTCAAACAGCTTCAGACCATGGGTGAGCAGATAGGTGTGCCCGTTTATGCAAAAGAGGGCATAGTGCCGCCAAAGCTGGCGGAAGAGGCCTTCAAAGCCGCTCGTAAGGGCGGTACCAGCGTCGTCATCCTGGACACAGCCGGCCGCTCGCAGCTTGATGCGGCACTGATGGATGAGCTCAGCGCCATCCAGAAGAAAGTGCCCATCACGGAGATATTGCTGGTGGTGGATGCCATGATCGGGCAGGAAGCCTTGAACGTTGCAGAGGGTTTCCGGGAAGAATTGCCGATCTCGGGGCTGTTCATGACCAAGATTGACGGCGATGCCCGCGGCGGTGCAGCGATTTCCATTCGGGAAGTCACCGGCGTGCCGATCAAGTTCCTGGGCGTTGGGGAGGGCGTGGACGCCATTGAGGTGTATAATCCTGATAGGCTGGCCTCTCGAATCCTGGGAATGGGTGATATGCTGGGACTGATCCAAAAGGCAGAAGCTGCCTTTGACCAGGAGCAGGCAGAAAAGCAAGCAGAAAGATTACTGCAAGGCGAATTTACTTTGGAAGATTTCGCCAAACAATTGAAGCAGATGCGGAAAATGGGACCCATGGGACAAATCCTGGGTATGCTGCCCGGAGGGATGGGGCAGGTTGCACGTCAAATTGACCCCAAAGACGCGGAAGATCAATTGAAGCAGATAGAAGCGGTGATTGACTCAATGACCGTTGAGGAACGCCGCAAACCAAAATTATTGAATGCCAGCCGAAGGCGCCGCATTGCGCGCGGGTCGGGCATGGAAGTGCAGGATGTCAATCAAGTCATCAAGCGTTTCCGTGAGACCCAACGGCTGATCAAGACAATTCAGAAATCTGGCGGCAAAGGTTTAGGCCGTTTGATTGGATAGCCTGAGGACAAAGAAGGTAAGCGTTCCCTTCAACGCCCCCTCAAACCTTTTATAGAAATCGGGCTGAAGTACAATTAGAAATACATAACTAATAAGAGGAGCAAAAATTCGATGGTACGTATTCGATTACGCCGGGTTGGATCCCGGAATCAGGCAAGTTTTCGTGTTGTGGTCGCTGACAAAGAAAGCCCACGCGACGGTCGCTTTTTGGAGGTTGTTGGCAATTATAATCCCCGCACAGAACCTTCTACGATTGTTCTCAAAGATGACCGCATTTTCTATTGGCTGAGCGTTGGCGCGCAGCCCACAGAAGCGGTTGACGGTCTTTTTGAACAAACCGAACTTTGGAAACGTTACGAGCGTTTCAAGGATGGCGAGGATATTGAAGAACTCGTTGAAGAAGCCAATGAGGTTTATAATACACGAGTGACAGACCCACGCACGAATCCACAGGCAAGCTGAGGGAGAAAGACAAGAGGAATATATGAAAGGTGAGAACCTACAAGGATTGGTTGAATTCGTAGCACAGTCGTTGGTAGACCAGCCCACCAAGGTGAATGTTGAACGACACCAGCGGGGCAATACGGTCTATCTGGAGCTGCACGTTGCCAAACAAGACATGGGAAGGGTGATTGGAAAAGGCGGCCGCGTGGCGAATTCCATGCGAAACCTCTTGAAAGTCGCTGCAGCCCGTGAAGGCAGCCGTGCCAATCTGGACATCGTTGAACCGAACTAGGTTCTGATCATTCCATACAGATGCCTCGAAAAAATGAGAATAGCGCAGGCTCGCAGACCTCACGTGAGCCTGCATTTCTTGTCCTTGGAAAGTTGCGGCGTGCACACGGCGTCCGTGGGGAAATCCCTTTGGAAGTGTATACGCAGTTATTGGAATTATTGGTCCCCGAAAGTGTTGTTTATATCGGCGAGAAACACGACCCATATACGGTTGAAAAGACTCGCTGGAAGGGGGACCTGATGTTACTAAAATTCTACGAAATTAATGACCGGACCATCGTCTCACAATTGACCAATAAGCTTGTTTTTGTTAAAACGGATCAATTGCCGGGACTATCCGAAGGGGAATTTTATTTCCACGAATTAATCGGTTTGGACGTTTTTCAGGATGATGGGGAGTACCTGGGAGAATTAACCCAAATTCTTGAGACAGGCGCGAACGATGTTTACCTTATCCAGACTGAAAACGATGAGGAAATCTTAATTCCTGCAACTGAGGAAATGATCCTGGAGATTGATCCCGAGTTGGGGAAGATGATTGTTGCTAAAATGGAATGGTATGGTGAGTAAGGGGACATCATGTCGGATGAAAAGAAGTATTGGATAGGATTTAATCTTGTTAGGGGGATCGGCTCAGTTCGTTTCAATCAGATACGGTCTTATTTTAGTGATCTATCCATCGCTTGGCATGCGCCGGCTGAGGCTTTCCGCCAGGCGGGCTTACCAGAGCGCGCCCTTAATAACCTTCTCATTATCCGACGTGAGGTTGACCTTGATCGACTTTATGATTCGATCCTGGAACAACAAATCACCATCCTGACTTCGCTGGATGAGGATTACCCTTCATTATTAAAGGAAATTGATCAACCACCTCCCGTCCTGTATGTTAAAGGTACCCTGACATCCGCCGATGATTTTTCTGTGGCTATGGTGGGCACACGACGCGTCACCGCATACGGCCAACAGGTAGCCCGAGACGCCAGTATTTATCTGGCTGGGCACGGTTTGACGATTGTCAGCGGCCTGGCACGGGGTGTGGATGCTTTGGCGCATCAGCATGCGCTGCAAGCTGGCGGACGGACGATTGCCGTGTTGGGCTGCGGTGTGGATATCATTTACCCGCCAGAACATCGCAAATTGGCGGAGGCGATCGTTGAAAATGGGGCAGTGATCAGTGATTATCCTTTAGGAACCCAACCGGAAGGCATCAATTTTCCCCCACGCAACCGGATCATCTCCGGCCTATCCCTGGCGACCATCGTGGTGGAAGCAGGAGAACGCAGCGGTGCGTTGATCACGGCTGATTTTGCTGCTGAACAGGGGCGGGATGTCTTCGCGGTGCCTGGCAACGTCCTCTCGCCCATGAGCCGCGGCACGAATCACTTGATCCAAAAGGGCGCTTATGCACTGGTTTCTCCGCAGGATGTTCTGGATGTCCTTGATCTTGAACATGTGGATGAGTATAAAGCAGCCCGTCAGACGCTGCCTGCGGACACTACCGAAGCGAAGATCCTGCAGGTGATGGATTATGAACCGATCCATGTGGATGAGATTTGTCATGAGGTCAACTTGCCGGTTGAAAAGGTATCAGCCGCCCTCACGATGATGGAGTTGAAGGGTATGGTTCAACATGTGGGCAGCATGCGTTATGCTGCCGTGCGCGAGATGAGTAGAAATAAGGAGTGAACCATGTTTGAGCATTATTATGCAGTCATTATGGCGGGCGGCAGTGGCAGCAGGCTCTGGCCGCTCTCGCGGCGAAGCCGACCCAAACAATCCCTTTCTATTGCTGGGAACCGTTCTATGTTTCAGCGTGCCGTGGATCGTTTGAATGGACTGTTTCCTTATGAGCGTATTTTGGTTGTGACAGTGGCTGACCAGGTTGACCTCTTGCAAAAGGCCTACCCGGAAATCCCCACGCAAAATTACATCCTTGAACCCATGCCGCGCGGCACAGCTTCTGTGGTTGGCCTGGCAGCGATTGCCATCCGATCATTTGATCCTCAGGCGACGATGGCCATATTGACAGCCGATCATTTAATTGCCAATGAGACCCACCTGAGAGACCTGCTGAGGACAGCACATGATGTCGCTCAGGATGATTTCCTGGTAACCCTGGGAATTACACCCTCTTACCCGGCGACGGGTTACGGGTATATTCAAAAGGGTGAATTCTTGGGTGAATACCGGGGTTTGGAAGTCTTTCGCGTGAAACGCTTCAAAGAAAAGCCCAATCGGGAATTGGCTGAGGAGTTGGTTTCCGATGGTGACCACGTGTGGAATTCCGGGATGTTCATCTGGCGGATTGACACGGTCATGGCAGAAATCGAGCGTCAGATGCCCGATCTTTACAAAAAATTATCAACAGTCAGCGAGCAATGGGGGACGGATGAACGCACAGAGACCCTTGATGCAGTCTGGCCGACGATTCACCCGGAGACGATAGATTACGGTATCATGGAAAATGCCCGTAAGGTCGCCGTCGTGCCCTCCCATGGTTTGGGTTGGGATGATATTGGCAGTTGGGAATCCTTATTTGAGGTTCTGGAAAGCGATGAATCAGGTAATATCGTCATGCGTGGCGAACACGCCTCATTTGACACGCAAGGTACACTCATTTGTGAAGATTCCGCAGACCGCATGATTGTCACAGTCGGCGTGGAAGATTTAATTATTATTGATTCTGGAAACGCGGTACTCGTTTGCGACCGGAAGCAAGCTCAACGAGTCCGCGATGTTGTAAACTATCTCAAGGAAAACGGTCGCGATGATTATTTGTAGGAGTGAATAAAATTGAAAGCATATTGTGTAAAATGCAGAGAAAAACGAGAAATTCAAGATCCCGTCGCGGAATATAATGCCGCCGGCGCACCAGTGACCATCGGCACTTGTTCGGTATGCGGGACTAAGGTCTATCGCATGGGCCGGACGGAAGCCCATGAGGGCATTCCCAAACCAAAGGTGACCCGTAAAAAGAAGAAAGTCGAACGCAAAGGGAAACTTGTGATTGTGGAGTCCCCCGCCAAGGCGAAAACGGTGGGGCGATTCTTGGGCAAAGGTTATACCGTTCGTGCATCTGTCGGCCATGTTCGGGATTTATTGAGATCGAAATTATCGGTGGATGTTGAGAATGACTTTGAACCCCGCTATCGTGTCCCCAATGAAAAACGGGATGTGGTTAAAGAATTAAAGAAGCTGGCAGGAAAAGCCGAAGAGATTTACCTGGCGACGGACCCTGACCGTGAGGGTGAGGCCATCGCCTGGCACCTCATTGAGGCCGCTGATATTGAAGAAAAGCGATCCAACAGGGTCGTATTCCATGAGATCACCGAAGATGCAGTAGAGCATGCCTTTGCCAATCCGCGCACAATTGATATGGATTTGGTGGATGCGCAGCAAGCTCGCCGTATCCTGGACCGTCTGGTAGGCTATGGGATCAGCCCGATATTGTGGAAGAAGGTACGCAGCCGGCTTTCCGCCGGACGGGTTCAATCCGTCGCGCTGCGACTGATTGTGGAACGAGAACGCGAGATTGATGCCTTTGAACCGGATGAGTACTGGTCGATTGAGGCGGATTTCATCCCTGAAGGCGGGGAGGTGCCCTATCGGGCGAAACTATCGAAGATCAACAGTGAAGATCTGGAGTTGGGCAGCGAATCCGAGGTAGAGGTTATCCTTGATGACATGAGGAAAGCTGCCTACCGCGTTGATTCGATCAAGCACGGCACGCGGCGACGCAACTCTTCGGCGCCCTTCATCACCAGCACCATGCAGCAGGACGCCTCGAGAAAATTGGGTTTCAGCGCACGTAAGACGATGGCGATTGCCCAGCAGCTCTATGAAGGTGTTGAGCTGGACGGTGAGGGGACATCGGGTCTGATTACCTATATGCGAACAGACTCAACCAATATCTCCGATGTGGCGATGAATGAGGTGCGAGAGTATATCCAGAAGCGTTACGGTGAGGGTTTCCTGCCGGAGACACCGCCCAAGTATAAGACCCGCACCCAATCGGCGCAGGAAGCGCATGAGGCCATTCGTCCGACCTCCGTGCTGCGGCAGCCCAAGGCCATTAAGAAATACCTTTCCCGTGACCAATTCCGGCTGTATCAATTGATTTGGCAGCGTTTTGTTGCCTCACAGATGAGCCCCGCAGTTTATAAAACACTTTCCGTTGAGATCCTCAGCGAAGACGGCGAGAATGAATACCTATTGCGGGCTTCCGGCAGCCAACTCCAATTCCCTGGCTTTTTGATCATCTATGAAGAAGGCAAAGACGAGGATAAAATCGAGGAAGAAGAGGAAGACAGCGATCGCATCCCGATTGATGATATTAAGGAGAACCAGACCCAAAATCTAAAGGAATTGCTGCCTGACCAGCACTTTACCCAGCCGCCACCCCGCTTTACGGAGGCCTCCCTGGTGCAGGTGCTTGAAGAGAACGGCATCGGCCGGCCTTCAACTTACGCGCCGATTATTTCCACCATTCAAAATCGTGGGTATGTTGTGCGTGACGGTAAGCGGTTGGAACCCACCGAAACGGGTATTCTTGTTAATGACCTGGTAGTGGAATTCTTCCCCAGCATTGTGGATATCAGCTTTACATCCCGCCTTGAAGATCAGCTTGACGAAATTGCATCTGGCGATCAAGAATGGGTAGAAGTGATCCGTGAGTTCTATGGTCCGTTCTCGGATCGATTGGAACACGCGGAAGAAGAAATGCCTGAAAAGAAGGCTGAGCTGCAGAAGGTGGGGCGTCAATGCCCGAAGTGCGGTCATGACCTGATCATCCGTTGGGGACGTTACGGCAAGTTCATTAGCTGCAGCAACTTCCCGGATTGCCGATATACCGAGCCCTATCTTGAGAAGATTGGTGTGGACTGTCCGAAATGCAAAGATGGCGATGTGGTTCGCCGAAAGACTCGCAAAGGGCGTACTTTTTATGGGTGTTCAAATTACCCGGATTGCGATTTTACGTCCTGGAAACGACCGGTCGCACAGAAATGCCCCAATTGCGGCGGCACATTGGTCATCGCTAACAAAAAGCAAGTCAAGTGTCTCGATTGTGAGGAAACCTTCCTCCAGGATGAAGTTCTGGAAGAGGCCGAAGTGGCATAAAGCTTGCAATCCATTATCTGAGTGTTATTGCAGAAATAAAACAATTATTCTACAATAGTCACAGTACCACTTTAATAATTTGAATAAGATGGGAGTTGACGATGAACTCAGAAAAGATACAAGCGCTGCTCAAAAATTTTAAGATTACGATCCCTGTTGGGGTTGTCCTGGGCCTCATTTTAGGCCTCGTCATCGGTTGGGGCATCTGGCCTGTTCAATGGACTGACCTGGCACCGTATCATTTGCGCCCCGATCTCCGTGAAGATTACCTGAGGATGTCCATTTACACATTCTCGTCAATCGGGGATGCAGACATCGCCACCAAGGCCTGGTCAGAGTTGGAAGATACAGCGGATGAGACCCTTGAAGCGGTTCAGAATGACCCACAATATCTGCGGCCTGAACAAATTACCAGTTTCATAGCCGTTGTGGGTGCGGAATCCGCTGAAATAACGCCCACGGTTGAAGTGGTCACTGAAACCCCGGGTGAGACTGAACGGCGAGGACCGAATTGGCTGCTGTTGGGGGGATTGTGTTTGGGTATGTTGGTGGTAGCCGCTGGCGCAATTTATTTCTTCTTGATACGCGGTAGGTCTTCGGAGGCAGGGGGGCCTGAAACACTGGAATCAAGAGGTTACCCGCAGGACCGAGGTGAATTCAGCGCTGAAAATGGGTTCTCCGTTGGCACCCGTGAGGACATTGAAACGCCATTACAGGATGAACCCGCCATGCCTGTGGCACAATTTATGACCACCTATATGGTCGGGGATGATTTATATGATGATTCCTTCAGCATTGATGCACCGACGGGTGAATTTTTAGGCGAGTGCGGTGTGGGTATTTCCGAAACGGTTGGCGTTGGCGAGCCGAAGCGCGTGACTGCTTTGGAAGTGTGGCTGTTTGACAAGAATGATATTCAAACAGTGACAAAAGTGGTGATGAGTGAGCATGCTTTTGAAGATGAAAAACTCCGCATGCGCCTGGAATCCAAAGGTGAACCGGTTTTAGCAGAAACGGGCAAGCAGATTCTGTTAGAGACCGCCACCCTGCAGCTTGAGGCCAGAATTGTGGATATGGAATATGGCGAGGGCGCGGCGCCGGATCAGAGCTTCTTCCAAAGGCTGACTTTTGAATTGGCTGTCTGGCCGAAGTAGATTACAAGCGAAGTTCCTCCCTTAAAATACAAAATCCCTGATGAATGTCAGGGATTTTTTGATAATTTCTGGTGCTATTCGATTTTGAGAATTTCAAGTTCGATGGTGTTACCGTTGGGTAACTTAACCTCCACGGTATCCCCGGTTTTATGGCCTATTAATGCTTTTCCGATGGGGGATTCGTGGGAGATTTTGCCGTCTTGCGGGTTGGCTTCCTTCCCACCAACGAGATGATAGGTCTCAGGTGAGTAACCCTCTTCTTGAATGGTGACGTGAGCGCCCACGTCAACCTGATCATAGCTGGATTTATTTTCGATAACCTCCGAGTTTCTCAGGATAGACTCAATTTCCTGAATGCGCCCCTCCAGAAAGCCCTGATCCTCTTTGGCTTTGTGATAATCCGCATTCTCTGAGAGATCGCCCATGGAAATGGCGTGTTTCAGGCGTTGTGCGAGTTCTTTTCGCCCATTGGTTTTTAATTCTTCTAATTCAGCTTCTAATTTTTCTTTACCTTCAGGTGTCAAATAATTAACGTCGTTCATAAAATAGTCCTATATGATGAGTTGGTGACAGTTTCGGTTAGGGCTCAGGGTAAAACAGTTGGATCAAATAATTTCTGATATTCATCGATGGCGAAGCGGTCGGTCATCCCCGCGATGTAATAGCAGACCGTTTCTTCAAGGCCGCCCTGCTCGATATCTTCCTGGAAATGTTCTGGCAGAATGGTTGGCTCCTCTGCATAAGCTTTGAATAGGCTCTCCAGGATGCGTTCAGCTTTGACGGCCATTCGCACGACTCGGTAATGATTGTAAAGGTTGTGGTATAGGAAATCTTTAAGTTCGCGGTTGCGCCTGTGCATATCTTCGCTGAAGCCAACTACATTGTAGGGAAGTTTTTGCAGCTCTTCCACGCTGCGAACTCCGCTGCGGCGGATCATGCGGTCGATGGATTGAATCAAATCTGTGACCTCTATGCCAATCAATCGCCGGATCAGGCGGTGACGCGCCAGGTCATCCAGTAGATCTGACCGGCGGCGGTTGATGCTTTCGTTGATCACTTCCCACAGGGAAATGCCAGCCAGTTGTTCCGGCGTGATCATGCCCGAGCGCAAGCCGTCATCCAGATCGTGGGCGGTATAGGCGAGTTCATCCGCCGCATTGGCGATCTGCGCTTCCAGATGACCGCGCAGCTTGGGGTCAAATTCCTTGGCATCGGATACGTCATATTCCGTTTCATGCTTGACGATGCCTTCCAACACTTCCCAGGTCAGGTTCAGCCCGTCAAATTCAGGATAGCGTTTTTCAAGCTGGGTGATAATGCGAAAGGAATGTTGGTTGTGGTCAAAACCCCCATGGTCTACCATCAGCTTGGCCAGGGTGCGTTCGCCGGAGTGACCGAAGGGGGGGTGCCCTAAGTCGTGGGCTAGGCAGATGGTCTCCACGAGGTCTTCATTGGCGCCCAAGGCACGGGCGATGCTGCGCCCAATTTGCGCCACTTCGAGGGTATGGGTCAGGCGTGTGCGATAATAATCTCCTTCATAATTGATAAAAACCTGGGTTTTGTATTCCAGGCGGCGGAAGGCCGTCGTGTGCAGGATGCGGTCACGGTCGCGTTGAAAGACCGTCCGATAGTCTGGTTCATCTTCCGGGTGCTTGCGCCCTTTGCTGTCCTTGCTGCGGATAGCATAGGGCGCCAGGAATTGGTCTTCCAATTCTTCAAGCTGTTGACGCGTATAAATCATGCCAAATTTCTCCGTGTTTTCAATCGAATTTAGATTATACCGGATTCTTTACTTGTTAAATCGAAGTCTCGTATAAGAATACTTCTATATTTCGAATCACTAAAGCAATCAAAATGATTACGATTTTGATTCTTACATGATTGTCAGGTTGTTATCATTCTTCTCTGTCAACTGTAGAGGTGGTGTATTATAAAAAAGATACCTCATCCGGCACTACGTGCCACCTTCTCCTCAGCACCCTTCGGGTGTTTCGCTGCGCTCAAGGAGAAGGCTTTTCTGTTACTATGAAGAAATTTAGGTATTCTATTATGCTGATGTTTTAATGTCCCGTGTAAAAATAATATTGGACTGTGTTATTGCGTAATCAATGTGCCAAGATTTTCACCCTGAAGCGCTGTTCGGATGTTTCCTGTTTTCAGGCCTGAGAAGACCAATACCTCCATATCTGAATGCTCTTGAAGAAGGTACAGCATGAGCTGAACTTTTGCTGCCATCCCACCGGTGACGTCTGTGTTTTCAGAGCCGGACAGGGCGGGAAGGATGTTGTGAATGGTCTTGGATGAGATGTGTTTAATGATCTCGTCCGACTCCTCGGGGTGGGTGTAAACGCCAGGGTCTGATCCGGCCAGCAGAATACGCTGCGGGCGTAAGACATTCGCCAGGTGTTGAAACACTTTTTCTGTTGAGAAGATTGTCCCGCCGATGGCCCTGTCGAAGATGACGTCGCCGTACACAACGGGTATCAAATGATGGGATAAGGTTTCCATGATGGGGTTGACGTCCCAGCTTTGTAGTATACGGTCCTCAGCAAGGACGCCGGCTGATGGCGGAAAGGCGATTACCGGTAAACCATGGTGGGCAAGCTCATTGATCACGATGTGATTTAATGCCCGGGCAGCGGCCCAAACCTCCGCAAAGCCCTGCCAGGCGGTTTCACCTTTAACGCCAGCCTGGGTCTGGTATTGATCCGCAATGGCGTGGCCAAATGAGCCTGAGCCGTGACCGATCAATAATTTCAAATCTGGATTTTCTTTCCTCACCTGCGCGATTTCATATGCGCAGCGTTTGATCACTTTCAGACGTGGTGTGAGAGGTTGGGCTTTATCCGTGATCAATGATCCGCCAAGTTTGATGAAGACCAATTCATTATTCGTCATCGTCCAGCGACCTCCGTCAGGATTGTTTGGATCACCCGTTCCGCGCCAGCTTTTTTCAATGCTTGTACAATTTCTTTGATAGAGTCGGAACGACCAAGGGCAATCATGTTGCCGCCTCGTCCACCGCCGGAGAGTTTGGCGCCTGACGCACCGGCGGAGCGGGCTGCTTCGATGAGGGTGTTCAGCCTAGGGCTGCTGACATCCAGATTTTCCAGCAGGGATTGGTTTTGGTTCATCAATTTTCCCAAATTGTCCATGTCGCCTTGAATGAGCGTGCGCCGAGCTTTTTTTGTGATGCAACCTATGTTCTCGAAGATGGCGTCATATTCTTCTGGGTTTTGGGCGTGTTTTTCCCGGACGGCGGAAACCGTTTCGTGGGTGGGCGTTTTCTCGCCGGTATCAGCGATCACCCAATGGGTGGGATGTTTGATTTTCAGAGCCTCAAGGGTTTTTCCCCGTTCGAAGTAGACGGGCTTTTCATAAGCAACCACCGTATTATCGACCCCCGAGGGTGTGCCATGATGGAGTTTTTCAACTTCGTAAGTCAGGTTTGAAATGGTTTCAGTTGGCAGAGGTGCACCCAGGAATGAGGACAAGGCTCGCATCACGGCTACGGTGACAGCAGCACCTGATCCCATGCCAGCAGAGACAGGAATGGTGGATGAAATCTGAATGGTGAAGGAGGGGATATGAACCGGTGAAATCTCTTCAAGCGTGAGCCGAACCGAAGCGGCCAAAGGATGATCCTTTGATAGATTTGCGTAATCCGCATTAAGTTGGATATCTTTGGCCTGAATGCGAATATGCCCAGATTTTTTAGAGATGTCCGGTAGGATGCGCGCTGTGGCACACACATTTTTTACGGGGATGGCAATTGCGGGCTGTCCGTAAACGACGGCATGTTCCCCAAACAAAATGATCTTAGCGGGTGCTTTTTTGTAAATAATGGGCATGTCGGCTTTACCTTATAGCAAATAGAGGATGGCTATAACAGTTAACCCCCACAACAGGATCGTGATTTGCATTGGCCGATCTTTTAAAACGATTTCTTCTGGTGCGCCGCCAACATGATCCATGCGGATCAGGTAGAGATAACGGAATAAGCCGTAGATCACAAAGGGGATGGTCAGCATCATGATGTGGTTGCCTGGTGTTATCGGTGAAGAAAAGGTGTAAAAGCAGTAGGTGATCAATGTCGCGCTCAATAGGACGGTCAGTAACTGGTCCAGGAAGTCCAAAGAATACCCGCTCAGCACCTGGCGATGAGATCCTGCCTCGGTCTCCAACAAGTAAATTTCTGCCCGCCGTTTTCCAAGCGCGATGAACAGCGCAAGAAAAGTGGTGGTGACGAAAAGCCAGGGTGAGAATTGATCGGTGGTGATGACCACGACGCCCGCTCCGACGCGCAGGACAAATCCGGAAGCGATGATCATGACATCTAACAAGGGGATTCGTTTGAGCCACAATGAGTAAGCCAGCATCAGGAGGAAATAACCCGTGAGTATCAAGCCAAAGTTGATATTCAGTAGATATGCGGCTGGGAAAACCAAGAAGGACAAAACGATGATGCTGATCAGAGCTGTCTTTTGTGAGAGCTTTCCTGAAGCCAAGGGACGATGTTTTTTATCGGGATGGAGGCGGTCTGCCTCTACATCCGTGAGGTCATTGATGATATAGATCAGACTGGAGACCAGACAAAACAAGATAAAGGCATAGGATACGATGACCAATGAACCGAAGGCGATCAATTGGCCGTCAAAGACAAGCCCAGCGTACACAAACACATTTTTAGGCCACTGTCGCAGGCGCATTGTCTTGAGGAGATAGCGAAGTTGTTGTCTCATAGGACTATATTATCACAATTCGATTGGTGATTAAATGGTATCGGATTTTCTCATAATTTCAAAAAGTGGGATGATAAAGGATATTATTATCTATTGATACACGCATTGATTGATGAAAAGGGGTGGGATGGACTAAAATTGGATTATGAAGAAAATGAGAATCGATGTCTTATTGGTTGAAAGAGGGTTGGCGGAAAGCCGAAACCGCGCACAGCGTTTGGTGATGGCGGGAGAGGTGCGGGTAGATGGGGAGATGGTGCATAAGTCTTCGACACAGGTTGCACCAGATACGGATATTCAAGTTTTACAACGCCCGAAATACGTGTCTCGTGGGGGGAAGAAGCTGGCGGCTGCAATAGAGGCTTTTAATGTTGAGGTTTCAGGCAAGGTCTGTGCGGATGTAGGGGCATCAACGGGTGGGTTTACCGATTGTCTCTTGCAGAACGGCGCTGAAAAGGTTTATGCGATTGATGTGGGTTATGGGCTGCTGCATTGGAAGCTGCGCCAGGATGATCGAGTTGTGATAATGGAACGGACGAATGCCCGCTATCTTGAGGATTTGCCAGAAAAGATTAACCTGGCTACTATTGACACCTCTTTCATATCATTGTCATTGATCCTGCCAGCGGTGAAAGGTTGGTTAGAATCTCAACAAGGTCAGGTGATCGCGCTGATTAAACCTCAATTTGAAGCCGGCAGAAAGGCCGCTGCGGTGCATGCAGGGGTGATTAAGGATGAAGATGTTCATCACCGTGTACTGGAAAAAACTGTCAATGAAGCGCAGGAAATGGGCTTTTGGCCGGTTTGCCTGGTCCCGTCACCCATTCAAGGGCCAAAGGGGAATATTGAGTTTCTAATCGATCTCAGATTGCAGAAGCCCACTCAGCATGTGAACATCCAGAAGATGATTGCGCGTGCACTTGATGCTGTGGATGATACTAATGATTAAGTTTTATAAGAGAAAGTAGATTACTTGGGGAAGCAGTGTTGCTTGATATGGATGACTACAGGGCGGATTTTTTATCACTCTGAAATTCTTTGAGTGCGGACTCAAATTCTTTCTTGAGCTTTTTATCATCGAGTCCCATCTTCTTGAGGGAATAATGATGGTGGCTTTTATATTGCTTTGCCTTTTCAGATTCGACGGTCAGAACCTCTTCGTATTCGGGCGTCATTTCAAGGCCTAATTGTTGATAAATGGATTCAATGGTAGCCTTTGGATCTGCTGTGAGATCCTGGAATTTTACCATCACATATTGATCACTTGGCAAGGACTTGAGATAACGATGGGGATGCAGGTACCAGAATTTAGCTTGTTCCTGGATAACCTCTGGCCCGGTTTGAGGATATTCTTCCTCCGGCTCGCCATACAGCTTCCAGTGTTTGGAATACATGCTGACAGAGGAAGGGATTACACGCAGCGGTGATCGTACGAGGTTAATAAATTTTGCATCCGGGAATTGTTTATGGAGGGTGCGCACTTTCGCCGAGTAAGTTGGGCTTTTGGAGATATATCTCTTTCCCTTATTGGAATACATGTGACGTTTGAGGACGCCTTGATAATAGGCCATTTCATCCTTTTTCTGGGTTTCCGGGATTTCGTCGTCATAATAGATATATTGACGCACTAATTCTGGAAAAGGGAAAAAGGCGAATAGATTGTAGGTGGAGAAGATGTGGAAAAAGATATGCCCATCCTCCTCAATTTTATTAAGGCTGGTGGGATGGATATAAGCATATTGCTTCAATGTTTTTTCGAAGGCATTAATGATTTTTTGGATGGGATTGCCAATAAAACGATTGATTTTCAATACCCAATGATAGAATTTTCTTTGCAGGATGGTTGGCGCTAGATATATCTCCCAGGTCTTCATGCCCGTAAAGTGGCTGTCTTTCGCCAGCAGCCGGTGGAGAAAGGTGGTGCCCGATCGAAAGTTGCCTACAATGAAAATGGGTTGTTCGATATCCTGGTCTTGGAGTTCGGGATAGAAGATTTTGTCAAATCCATAGGCAAGGCGGATGCTGAAATGCCATAAGGGATAAAGCAGAAAGATGAACGCCAATACAAAAAATCGTTTCGGCGTCATCCGCCCGGGTGTCCCTTCAGATTTAAAAAAGCTGAACCAGATCGTTTTCAGATATAGCTTGAGATTAAATTTCATGGGATTTGTTTTTTTCTCTTTATACTAGGTCGCCAACATAACTTATTCGTTTGTTGCGGAAAAATCAAGGAAAATTCTACCTTTATCTTACCTGAAATTGATGAATATTGAGAGATTAATGTATAAGAAATTCATTATAATCGCCGACTTGGCTGGCATTCTTCCAATATTTCTTGGGCGAGTTCGGATTTACCCTTAATTGCTAGTAATCTAAAGAAATTTAAGGCTTGATCGATCTCAGCAGGTTCCTTACTATGTATTTCTTGAATATGTTGATCGAGAAATCCTTGCTGTTCCAATACGGTGCGGGCTGCATCTCGGGCATAGTGATCATCACTGCCTAATAAATTCAGTAAAGCTCGTTCACCTGCCTCCCCCAATTTCCCCAGGGCGCGGACAGCATTACTGCGCACGATCCAATCTGGGTCACAGGCTGCTCTTTTAAGATGGGGGATTCCTTGCCTCAGTCGTAGATAACTCAGCGTACGACAAACAGCAGCACGAATTTTCCATGATGGATTATTAATATTGGCAATAAAGTGCGGGAATAGGATTTCACCATGCTCCCGTTGAATGCTTTCCAGCAATTTTACTTTTTCGCTTTCGTTGGCTGCTTCCATTCGCTGATTAAATAACCGGATAATATTTCTGTATTTCAATTTGTCAATGTAATTACCAAGATTATTCTTAGAATCCTCCATTCCAACCTTTGCAACTCGCCCTTCCTCAGTAACGCCTCCGGGGAATTCATGGCTGGTCTTGTCCCAGGCGACTTCCCGCTTTTTAAATTTATTGACAAAATACTGCGTGACGGCGCGGGTAATCGCAAAAAAGTTGATGATATTCCCCCAAACCGCCCTGGGTATGGAGGTCACCGCCGGCCAGAACCCAAAAATTTTATTGACGGCATAAGCCCGATTGAGGGATCTCCAGACCATGAAAATGGTGCTGATCAGGACGAGGATGGATAAGAAGGAACCCTCAGGAATGAGAACCGGCATCGCGCTCAATGTGAGTCGATTCAAGAGGGAATAGACCAAAAAATAGATAAACACAAAATAAGCCAGAAAATTTACAGGCGCAGTGATCAACGCTTTGCGATCCTGAAATAAGTTCCATTTGACACCCAACGAGCCTTTCCAGCCGATATTCTCCCATCCCTGCAGGACAATGCCGATGTTCCAGCGTGTTTTTTGTTTTACAGCGCGTTTGAAGTCCGTGGGAAAGACTGCCCGGGTTGCCACCCAATCGGAAGCCCGTCTTTTTCCGGTTTGCTTTGATTGAGGGGATGGGATTTTTACATTGACAAAGGCTGCTTTCATGCCATGTAAATTCATCCGCAAGCCGAGTTGATAATCTTCTGTAAGTGAATTGGGTGAAAACACCTCTTCGTGTTCAAGGGCCAATAATTGAAAAGCTCTTTTCGTGAAAGCTGTCCCGACACCGGCTGAGGGGACAAATCCGCCTGAAATTTCACGAATGTAGAGTATTTTTGTGTGGTTTTCTGCAAATTCATCTGCATATGTCCAATGGGTGACTTTATGTAAAGGCAGCGCCATTGGGAAGACGGGAATTTGAATCATCTCTTTTCTTGGGATGAGGTAGTTATAAACCAATAATGAATAAGGGTGGATGACGTCTTCGGAGTCGTGCATAACGATAAAGTCATAGAAAAGGTTTTGTTCCGTCTCATAATCCAAGAGCGCCTGGAAAACATGATTGAGATTTGAGGCTTTGTTGGTTGGGCCATCCTCAGGTGTGATCACCTTATGGACATGAGGATTTTTGCTGGCGACCTTATCCACCTCTCTTTGAGTGGCAGGGTCGTTGGGGTAGGTGCCCACGAAGATATCGTAATTCTTATAACGGATGGTTTCTGTGGCGTTTGTCAGTGTTTGCGCGATGACATCCTCTTCATGCCAGGCAGCGATGAATATGGCTATCCGCTGCTGTTCCCGCGCCTCCAGCCGTTCCAATGTCAGGCGCGGCCAATTCCTGCCGATCAGCCATCGGCGAAATTTCCATCCGATGCTGTAAAGATCAAAGAAAAGATCTGTGAAACCGCTGATGACAAATACAGATCCTACAATAAGCGCAAGAATATAAAAGGGCGTATATAGGGAAATGAGTATGTCAGCAAATTTTAAGAGTATTACATCCATAATGTTGTTACTTCATCCGCTCTGTGAGATATGAAATGATTTGATTTGGTTCTATTTGTTGATAGTGGAGGATATTGGAGCTTGAAAATATTTCGCAAAGGTAGGGTCATGATCTTTAGGCCATCGATTATCAACGCCTAGACTGGTATAATCTAGTGAACATACAAATATCACTCCCTGTAAAAAGGGAAGTGTATTCAGATTACCTTTCTAAAGGCTAATTTTGGTTTAAGTTCTCATTTTAGAATCTGACCCAAAGAAAAATTATGTTATTCTGGATTATTTCTGATTCTTTATAAGATAATCGTCATGATGATCCTCTCTTAAATTGATTGTCTTTTTCGGATATACTCACTTGTTATGATTAATCATGTAAGAAATTTCTGTATTATCGCCCATGTGGATCATGGAAAATCCACCCTGGCAGATCGTATGCTTCAACTCACCGGCACGATTGCTGACCGAGATATGACGGATCAGGTATTGGATAGCATGGATCTGGAACGAGAAAAGGGCGTTACGATCAAGGCATCTGCTGTGCGGATGATGTATCACGCGCAGGATGGCAAGGATTATGAATTTAATTTAATTGATACCCCTGGCCACGTAGACTTTAACTATGAGGTCAGCCGTGCGTTGGTCGCCTGCGAAGGGGCTCTTCTCGTAGTAGATGCCGCCCAGGGTATTGAAGCTCAGACATTGGCGAATTTATACCTGGCTCTGGAAGCGAACCTGAGGATCATTCCTGTCATCAATAAGATTGATTTAACCTCCGCCCAAACGGAAGACGTTGCGGATGATTTACACAACTTGCTGGGGACGCCCAAAGATCAGATCCTGCAGATATCCGCAAAAAATGGAACCAATGTTGAGCAGGTGCTTCAAGCTATCGTTGATCTCATCCCACCGCCTGAGGGCGAGGATGATGCTCCTTTACAAGCTTTGATCTTCGATTCCCACTACGACTCTTATAAAGGGGTGGTGGCTTATGTTCGCGTTTTCGATGGTTCTATTGAGCGGGAAGATAAACTGCTGATGATGTCCACTGGGGTGAAAGCATCGCCGGTGGAATTAGGCGTTTTCGCGCCTAATCTCAAACCCATTAAGCTGTTATCGGCTGGGGATGTGGGATATATTGCGACGGGCTTGAAAACTGTTTCTGAGTGCCGCGTTGGCGATACGATTACTTATGCGGATTATGGCATTGATAAACCCCTGCCGGGATACCGCCAGGCGAAACCAATGGTGTTTGCTGGCGTTTACCCCACCGAAGGGGAAGATTACGCTGACCTGCGGGATGCCCTGGAAAAATTACAATTGAATGATGCTTCCCTGACCTATGAACCGGAGACTTCAGAGGCCTTGAATTTTGGCTTCCGCTGCGGCTTTTTAGGGCTGTTTCATATGGAGATCATCCAGGAACGCCTTGAGCGGGAATATGATATGGATGTCGTATTCACTGCGCCATCGGTTGAGTATCGTGTGAAACTCGAAGAAGGTGGTTCCCTGACAGTTTCCTCCCCATCTGAGCTGCCCGATGAAAATGAGATCAACCAAATTCTGGAGCCGTGGATGACGTTGACCATTTTTACCCCTACGGATTATTATGGCGTGGTGATGGAATTGGTCACCAAGCAGCGGGGTGTGTTCATTGAACAAGAGTATCCTTCCCCTAACCGAGTGCAGATTAGTTTTGAGATTCCCCTTTCGGAGATTATTGTGGATTTCTTCGATCAGTTGAAATCCGGCACCCGCGGCTACGCCTCTATGGATTATCAATTCAAGGAATATCGACCGGAGAATCTGGTCAAGCTGGAGATCCTTGTCAATGGCGAGTCTGTTGATGCCCTTACGGCGATTGTACATAAGGATGATGCTTATCACAAAGGACAGGCCTTGGTTTCCCGTTTAAAGGGATTAATCCCCCGGCAGCTTTTCACCATCCCAATTCAGGCTTATGCCCAGGGACGGGTGATCTCCCGGGCGAACGTGAAGGCTTTGCGTAAGGATGTCCTCTCGAAATGCTACGGCGGCGATATTACCCGTAAAAAGAAGCTGCTTGAGCAGCAGAAAAAAGGGAAGCGGCGCATGAAAAAGGTCGGCAGCGTCGATATCCCCCAGGAAGCCTTTATGGCGATTCTTCGATTGGACGGGTCATGAGCCAGATGGGGTCCAAAGGGATATTGGGAAAAGTCCTACGATGGCTGATCCCACTCCTTTTCAGTATCATTGCTATCTGGTTGGTATTGCGCGATATTGATCTCAGGCAGTTGGCGCGAAACTTTGCTCAAATTGGGTGGCGGTCATTTATTTTAGCATCACTGGCCTATTTTGTGACATATTTTTTTCGGGTTTTATGTTGGTACATTTTGCTCAGTAGAAAAGTTTCCTTTTGGGACGCCTTTTTTACGATGGGCGCAGGTTACTTATTAAATAATGTTTTCCCTTTCCGCTTAGGGGAGATTGGGCGAGCCTTATTATTGGATGATCCGGAGGGGCCAAGGGCTTTGGAAGTGCTGTCCAGCGTAATTGTTGAGCGCGTTTTTGATGTTTTTCTGGCCGCGGTGTTCGTCCTGGCCATGCTGCCGAAGATCGTCAATGGCGTTTATGATCAGACGCTGATCCTAATCGCCTTGATCGTGGCTGTGATCGGGTTGGCGGTTCTTTATCTGGCTGCGCGATTTAGGACTCGGATCATTGTATGGCTGAAGGGTTGGGGGGAGAGGTCAACGTTCATTCGATTACGGGTCGCGCCCAAAATGATTAAGGTCTTGGAAGGTTTTTCCGTTCTCACACATACCCCTTCTTTTCTATTGGCTTTTGGCAGCCTCGCATTAAGCTGGCTGCTCGCGTTTGGTGAGAATTTCATCATTTTTCGAAGCTTGTACGCCAATCCCCCTTTCTGGTGGATGATCTTTGCGCTCAGCGCAGCGACCTTTGGCGCCGCCCTTCCCTCAGCACCTGCCAGTTTGGGCATCTTTGAGGGTGTCATGGTTGCAGCATTTGCCTTATTGGGTGTGGATGCTGAGACCGCCTTCACCCATGCCATCGTGATTCATGCCATTTCCTTTGTTTATGCCAATATTTTTGGCTTGATCGGCCTCAGACTTCGTGGTAAGGCATTGATCGGCTTATATCGCAGAGCTTTACATCGGTCACCCGAGGTCACACAAGTTGATTAGTTGATATGCGCATACTTATTGCCCTGACCTATTATGTCCCATATAAATCCGGTTTAACCATCTACGCCATCCGGCAAGCCCGGGCTTTAGCCGCTCGGGGACATGATGTGACCGTCCTTACCTCACAGTATGATCGTAATTTGACAAGGGAGGAATGGGATCAGGGTGTGCGTATCCTCCGGCTGCCGGTTGCCTTTCGATTATCGAAAGGCGTTATCATGCCGACTTTGCCGTTCAGAGCCTGGCAATTAATCGGTGATGCCGATGTTGTTAACCTTCATGTGCCCCAATTTGATGCAGCGCTTCTGGCACTGCTGGCGAAGCTCAGGCAGAAGCCGGTGATTTTGACCTATCATTGTGACCTGCAGATGCCGGAAGGCGTCATCAACCGATTAGCAGGTTGGGCGGCTGGGTTGGCGAACCGCATTTCCGCCAAGCTGGCTGACGTGATTGTGCACAACACCCGTGATTTTGCTGTGCACTCCTCTTTTCTCAACCGATTTTTGGATAAACTGAACGTCATTCAACCGCCTGTGGTTGTTGAGAGGGTCACCCAGAAAGACATAACTGCTTTTCGAGATAAATATCAACTTCACACAGATCAGCGGGTGATTGGCATGGTGGCCCGATTGGCAACGGAAAAAGGTGTGGAATACCTGGTGAGGGCTATGCCAGATATTGTAAAATCGATACCTGATGCCCGGGTCGTGTTCGCCGGAAATTATCAGGATGTCTTGGGTGAAGAAGCCTATCGTGAAAAATTAATACCCTTGATTGAACAATTGGGAAATAAATGGGCTTTTCTGGGCGTAATTTCAGAGCTGGAGAAAGCTGCATTTCTACAGGTGTGTGATGTTCTTGTGCTTCCAAGCATCAACAGCACAGAGTCCTTTGGCATCGTCCAGGTGGAGGCCATGCTCAGTGGGACGCCTGTGGTGGCGACAGACCTGCCTGGTGTCCGGCAGCCCGTGCTGTCAACAGGGCTGGGGAGAATTGTCCCGATCAAGGCTCCCAAGGCGTTGAGCAATGCCATCATTGACGTATTGCAAGCGGGAAAAGCTGTGGATTCAAAGGTAGTGACAGCTTTATCAAAGCATTATTCGCCCGAGACCGTTGCTGAGGTCTATGAATCTGTTTTCAGGGCAAGTATTGAGGTGGGATGAGCAGTCAGCAATTAGATCAGATTTTATGGCGTCATATTTCTACGTTACCGTACTTTCGCGGGTTTTTACGGGCAGTGGAAGACAGCTTTTACCAGGAAATTGACCTCCCCAAACCTATCTTTGACCTTGGTTCTGGGGATGGGCATTTCGCATCTGCTGCCTTTGATAAAAAGCTGGATGTGGGGTTGGATCCTTGGGTTGCGCCGATGCGAGAAGCATGGCGGCGAAACGCTTATCGCTTGTTGGCTTTGGGTGAGGGGGCCAGGATCCCTTTCGCGGATGAATCCTTTGCATCTGTAATAAGCACCTCGGTTTTGGAACACATCCCTGACATTGAGCCTGTGTTGCGGGAGACAGCACGGATACTGAAGCCAGGCGGGAAGTTTGTGTTTTGTGGTCCTAATCATCGCTTTCCACAGGAGCTATGGGGACGCCGGATTCTTAGAAAGCTGGGGGTAAAGAACTTAGGAGATTCATACGGGCGCTTTTTTAATTGGATTTCCCGCCATGCACACACGGATTCGCCGGAGGTCTGGCAGGAACGGTTGGAGAAAGCGGGGTTTCGACTGTTGGATACTTGGGATTATTTCCCACCAAAGGCTTTACATATTTTGGAATGGGGACATCCCCTCGGGATGCCTTCCTGGATCATAAAAAAGTTCTTTGGACGATGGATTCTGGTGCCGAAACGCTGGAATTTAATCATTCCGTGGCACCTTACTCGAAAATATCTGGATAATCCCCGTTCAGAAAAAGGCGTGTGCTCTTTCTATATCGCTGAAAAACAGTAAAATAATTACAATTAAAACCGCCGAAGACTAATTGATAACTGAAAAATCCCGAAATATGACCTGAGACTATCGAAATCAGGTTTTTTTGATAAGATTAAGCCATTATCACTGAGGAGTGGTTTATGACAGATGAAAAGAAACCTACACCGCAAATCGAACCCAGCGTATGGGATTATTTTATGTCCAAGATTCAATTTTGGAAAAAAGAAGAAGAATTTGAACAATTTTCTGGGCCAGAAACCCCGGATGATAACATCACGGAACAGAAACAAGCTATCAATGAAGAACCACATCCGAGAGGCAAAAAGCTTGAGATATCAGCTTTTCCTTGGCTGACACTGGCTGCGATCCTCCTGGCGTTCATAGCACAACTCACATTGCAGCCCTCGCTATCCCGATCCTTTGTGCCGGGGGTGTTATTGTATGGGATCGCCCTGGTCTGTCTTTTTGCAGCCTATGCCCGCAAAGAATGGCGATTGCCCATCCAGAAGCCTGAAGACGAAAACCCGATCAGCACGACCTTTCGATGGGATTATCTTTTGATCAGCATCGTATTGGCGATTTTTGCTTTTCTTCTGTTTGGCAGCGGTGAATTTGGATTTCTCAACACCAGTTTATGGGTGTTATCATTGGTTTTTGTTTTCCTTGCTTTCTGGCGGCGCAAAAGTGAAAAACGTCATATCCTTAGAAAACTCATTCATTTTATTAAGAAAAAGGAATGGGGGATTCGGGTTTCAAGATATGCTCTGATTGTCTTGGCTGTGATCGCTGTTATCTTGTTCTTCAATTTTCATCGCTTGGACTCTGTGCCGCCGGAGATGCTCAGCGACCAGGCGGAAAAGCTCATGGATATCAATGATGTCCTGCATGGTTATTACCCGATTTATTTCCCGCGCAACACAGGCCGTGAGGTGATCCATTTTTACCTAACAGCGGCCTATATGGGCATTCTCAATTTAGAGGTTTCCTTCCTTAATTTAAAAACGGTAGCGGTGTTTGCCAACCTTGTCACCTTGCTGTTTATTTATCTGCTTGGCAAGGAGGTGGGAAATAAATGGGTAGGGCTGTTTGCGGCTTTGTTTGCCGGCATGGCTTACTGGCCCCTGGTCTTCACCCGGTTGGCACTGCGCATTCCCTATTATCCCTTGTTTGTCGCGCCGGTGATGTACTTCATGGTGCGCGGCTTGCGGCGGCGAAATGTCAATGATATTCTGTGGACAGGGCTGTTCCTAGGGCTGGGGCTGCATGGTTATACGCCCTTCCGCATTGTTCCCATATTTGTTGTTATTGGTATGGTCATCTTCTGGCTGCATCAGAATCCCCGGAAACGATGGGTGGAGTCGTTTTTTGCCCTGACACTGATAGCGTTTGTGTCATTAATTGTTTTCATCCCCTTGCTGCGGTATTGGTTGGTAAATCCGGAATTATTCTCTTATCGCGCTTTTTCAAGGCTGACAACGATTGAGACGGCATTTCCAGCGCCGCCTCTGGTGATATTCTTTCAAAACTTTTGGAAAGCCAGCGTGATGTTTTTCTGGGATAACGGATCAATCTGGGCGCATTCTGTCCCTGGTCATCCCGCTTTGGAGATTGTTTCCGCGGCTTTTTATTTTCTGGGGATTGTCAGCTTGATCCTTCGTTACATTAATAAACGCGATTGGCGAGACCTGTATGTGTTGGTATCTATTCCCATGCTGCTGATGCCCTCGATCCTCTCCCTGGCATTTCCGGGTGAGAACCCCAGTCTGAACCGGACGGCTGGGGCAGTTGTGCCGGTGTTTGTCGTGGTGGGGTTAGCTGTGGAATCCGCAATCCGCACATTATGGCAGCGATTACGAGGCTGGTTTGGCAAGAGCATCCTGATCGTATTTGTGCTTTTGATTGTTTTATGGTCTGCTGTAAACAATTATGATCTGGTCTTTGATCAGTATTTCGAGATATACCAGCGGTCAAGTTGGAACACGTCGGAAATCGGACGGATTGCTGAAATGTTTATCGAAACCACGGGCAGCCCTGAGACTACCTATGTGGTCGGCTATCCCCATTGGGTGGATTCTCGTCTTGTTGCCATCAATGCCGGCTTTCCGGGCATGGACTTTGCCATCTTTACTGAACAAATCTCAGATACAGTCAATGATCCCCGAGCCAAGATGTTCTTCATCAATGTCAATGACGGCGAAGATATGCAAGTTTTATTAGAGACATATACCAATGGTATACTCCAGCAGTATGATTCGAAGGTTGAGAACAAGGACTTTATGATTTTCTTCGTGCCGCCTTCACAAGGAGCGCCTGCACCATGACGACGGAAACCTCACAAAAGACCGGTAAGCGATCCATCACATGGGGTGATATTGGATTAAGCCTGATCCTGATCCTTACCATCATAGCGGGTGGCTATTTGCGGCTAGTCGGCTTGGATTGGGATGAGGGACAGCACATGCATCCCGATGAGCGCTTTCTTAGCATGGTGTGGAGCGCGATTTCACCCGTTGAAAGCGCTTCTGAGTACTTCAACACTGCAACATCCAGCCTGAACCCTGCGAACCGAGGGTATTCCTTTTTTGTTTACGGCACCCTGCCCATTTTTATTGTTCGTTATGTAGGCGAAGCGGTGGGGCAGACGGGCTATGGACCCATCACCATTCTCGGCCGTCAGATTTCCGCTGTTTTTGACCTGTTCACCATCCTGCTGATATTTTTTATCGGCAAGCGGTTGTACTCGAAATGGGCGGGCTTGCTGGGATCAATATTCTATGCCCTGGCTGTGCTGCCCATTCAGCTCTCCCACTTTGCTACTGTGGACGTGATCACCAACACCTTTGCTTACCTGACGGTCTATGCGGGTGTTTGGGCGCTCACCCGGCAAAAGAGGAATGAGACCCTTGATGCAGATAGGGCGAGTGGGGATTTCGATTTCGCCAGGCTTAATGGAATTTTCTGGGAATTGGCGCCGTACATCCTGTTTGGGATTGCGCTGGGGGCTGCCACGGCATCTAAGATCAACGCGGTAACCCTGGCCTTGTTCCTGCCTATGGTGGAGGCGATGCGATACTTCAAGGGAGATCCTGAAAACCGCCGTGAGCTCTTACCGCGTATGATCTTGAATTTAATTGTGGCTGCTGTGCTCAGCTTCCTAACCTTCCGCGTCTTTCAGCCGTATGCTTTCAACGGCCCAGGTTTCTTTAATATGGGATTGGATGAGGGATGGTTGTCGAGCTTGCAGAGCCTTCGGACGCAATCCTCTGGGGATGTCGATTTCCCGCCGGCACTGCAGTGGGCGCGGCGTCCCCTCACCTTCTCATGGGAAAACATGGTTCGATGGGGCTTGGGACTGCCCTTGGGATTATGGGCTTCTGTATCGTTCTTGTGGATGGGGGTCCTGATCCTGCGCAAGGACAATTGGGATCGCCACCTGCCGCTGTGGGCTTTCACTGGGCTGTATTTCGCCTGGCAGTCCCTGTCGTGGGTGCGCTCGATGCGTTATCAGATGCTGATTTATCCAGCCCTCACATTATTTGCTGGGTGGGGCTTGGTCCGGCTGTGGTCAGCCAGAAAACGAATTCGTCTCTGGTTCATACGGATAAAACCCAGGCTGATCCGGATTTTGGGCGTGATCTTGATAATCATGATAATCCTGACAACCGCAGCCTGGGCGTTTATGTTCTCACAGATTTACCCCCAGACCCATACCCGTGTGGCTGCCAGTCGATGGATCTATCAGAACATTCCTGGGCCGCTGACCCTTAAAATGGAAACGGATGACGGCGAGTTTCAGCAACCGCTGGCCTATCGCGCAGGGGATTCCTTTACCTCACAAATGCCCTATACCCTTCCGTTTTATGCGGTGACGGATGGCGTGGTTCAAACTGTCACTTTTTCTGAAATCCTCGACGAGGGACAAACTTCAGCGATTAAGCAAGTTGAGCTAACCGTCCACCTCCCTGATTCGCCGGAGAATATCTTGGCGAGGGGTATGGTGGAAAGCGCATTTTACTCATCAGAAACCGACACCAATGAAACGGCTTATGAATTCGTTTTATCGGAGCCGCTGTCCGTCAATGAGGGGGATCTGTATTACATCACACTCAATCTGCTCCAGGAGGATGTCTCTCTTCGACTTGAAGGGTCGCCCTCCCTGGCTTATCTGACTGATGAAGGCATGGCTTTTGACGATCCCCTACCGCGCATTATGGAAAGTGTCAGCCTTGGGGATCCCTATAATATGAACATCCGAATTCTGACAAGCGGTGTGATCACTGAAGTCTACGTTCCATATTTAGTGGATTTGTCAGGTATGGTGGAGAAGAAAGACCTGACCTTGACTTTCACTCATCCTGAAACCGGCCAGTATACTGCCCATTTGGAGTCGGACTTTGTTCCCGGGGAGGATGTCCGGGGAAAGCCCTACACCTTCGAATTGGAAAAACCCTTGGAAGTGCAGGCGGACCAGGTGATCGCTGTCAATCTTTCAACTGAGACACCAAATGTCCGCTTAACACCCTATCCCCTCTCTCCTGTGCTTGAAAGCAGTTGGGATGATGCTGTGCCTTATCCTGTGGATGGGTTCGGCCCTTACAGCGCAGAGGGCGGGATTTATCGGGAAGACTTGAATTTTGAGATGTACTGGGCGGATGATGAAAGCAAACTGGCGCGGTTTGAGACCAACCTGGACCTGGCGGATTATATTTTTATCTCGTCCAGCCGGCAGTGGGGGACAACCACCCGAGTTCCTGAGCGCTACCTCCTAACCACCTTTTATTACAGAAGTCTGCTAGGATGTCCTGATGAAAAGGACGTAGAGTGGTGTTATAGCGTGGCTGAGCCGGGCATGTTCAAGGGGAATCTCGGGTTTGAGCTGGTGCAAACCTTCCAATCCAATCCGACGCTGGCCGGCATTGAAATCAACACCCAATTCGCGGAAGAGGCTTTCACGGTTTATGACCATCCTAAAGTGTTGATCTTCAAGAAAACCGAGGCATATGACCCCATTGCGGTCCGCCAGCTTTTACGGTCGGTGGACTTAAGCAAAGTAATTTACTTCACGCCAGGAGATGCGGCGGATTACCAGGTGGAGGACATCGCGCAGCTTGATGAACCTAGATACAATTTGATGCTGCCAGAAGACCGCCTGGCGGAACAGCGTAAGGGTGGTACCTGGTCGGAATTATTTGATCGTGACAGCGCCATCAACAATTCTCAGTTTCTTGCCGCCGCGATATTTTATTTATTTGTCACGCTTTTGGGATGGATCTGTTATCCCATCGTAAGGATGGCGCTGCCCGGCCTGGCAGACCGGGGGTATCCCCTCTCAAAGCTGGTGGGGATGTTGATCCTTGCTTTTATAGTTTGGATTTTAGGATCCTTGGGCGTTGCTTTCACCTCAAGGACCATCTTGTTGGTGCTGATTGGGATGGCTTTGGTTTCTCTCGTTCTCATTTTTCTGCAGCGGCAGCTGCTTTGGTCAGAGATAAAGACCACCTGGCGCTATTACCTGACAGTAGAAGCTTTGGCTTTGATCGCTTTTGTTTTCTTTTTATTGGTCCGCTTGGGGAACCCTGACCTGTGGCACCCCTACAAGGGCGGTGAGAAACCCATGGATTTCTCCTATCTTAATGCTGTCCTGAAGAGTATAACTTTCCCGCCCTATGATCCCTGGTTTGCAGGTGGGTATATCAATTATTATTATTATGGTTTTGTCATTTTAGGCGTTCCAATAAAATTCCTGGGAATCGTTCCCGCAGTTGCTTATAACATCATCCTCCCTATCTGGTACAGCATTCTCATCCTCGGTGCTTTCTCAGCAGGTTGGAACCTCTATCAGGGTATTCCCAGGTCTCGCGCTTTACGCGTGGGGGAGCGTGATAGCAAACGTGTCCTTACTACGGCGTTTTGGATTGGGTTGGCAACGGCTGTTGGCTTAGCCCTTCTGGGCAACCTTGGTACGGTAAAACTGATTATCACCACGTTCCAAAAGATCGCTGCGGCGGGCGCAGCCGTGGATGAGGCTGGTTTCTTTCAAAAAATCACTTGGTCAGTTCAGGGCTTTGTGCAGTTTCTTCAAGGAACACCCCTGCCGCTTTATCCGGGCGATTGGTATTGGTTCCCCAGCCGTGTGATCCCAGGCGAGCCGATCACAGAATTTCCCTATTTCTCATTTATTTATGCCGACCTCCATGCTCATCTGATTGCCTTTCCCATCACTATTCTGGCGATTAGCTGGAGCTTGTCTGTGGTCTTGAATAAGGCGCGCTGGGGGGAGAAAGACGGTCAGTGGAAGGTTCTTGGGACGATCGTTGGTTTTCTTTTGGGCGGGTTGGTGATAGGTGCCCTACGTCCTACCAATACCTGGGATTTTTTTACTTACCTGGTCTTCGCGTCAATCGCCTTGTTTTACAGCATCTTACGCCATTATCGTCCAAGATTGAATCTACAAATTAAGTGGGGAGACCTGCTGGAGAAGCTGGGCTTAGCCCTCTTGGCGGTATTGTTATTGGCTTTATTGGCCGATTTCCTCTATCAACCCTTCTCTTATTGGTTCCGACAGGGGTATACCAGCATTGAAATTTGGGAAGGGGATCGCACTCCATTAAATTCTTATTTAACGCATTGGGGTTTGTTCCTGTTTGTGATTGTCAGTTGGATGGGATGGGAAACGTACCATTGGTTGAAGACCACGCCTCAATCCGCCTTAAAGAAACTGAGACCCTATAAGCAGTGGATTAATGCTGGCTTGATCTTCTTCCTGATAATGTTGTTAGGTCTGTTGATATTGGGCGTGTCCATTGCATTGGTGGCTGTTCCTTTGGGGTTGTGGACCGTGGTGTTGATGCTCCGACCGGGGCGTTCGGATGGACGGCGATTCCTGTTGTTTATAATCGGCACAGCGGTGACTTTGACACTGGTGGTGGAGTTGATTTATCTGCCAGGCGATATCGGCCGTATGAACACGGTCTTTAAATTCTATCTGGAAGCCTGGATCCTGTTTGCCCTTTCAGCTGGTGTGTGCCTGGGCTGGGTGGTTAAATCGCTGCGTTACTGGAACAACAAGCTGGAATTCCTCTGGCAGGCGGTGTTCTATATTCTGGTGGCTTCAGCGGCGCTGTTCACATTGCTAGGGACAGCCGATAAGATCCGCGACCGCATAGCAACTGACGCTCCACACACCTTGGACGGCATGGCCTACATGGCCTATGCTTCTTATTATGATATGGGCGTGGATATGGACCTTGAAGAGGATTATCAGGTGATCCAATGGATGCAGGAAAACATTGAGGGGTCGCCTGTAATCCTGGAAGGGCAGGCCTATGAGTACCGCTGGGGAAACCGTTACACCATCTATACCGGCTTGCCGGGTGTGGTAGGTTGGAACTGGCACCAACGGCAGCAGCGGGCGATCTTGCGAGATAACCGTGTCCAAGAGCGGGTGGATGCTGTGGGCACATTTTATTTGACAGAAGATCCCACTTATGTGGTTGATTTCCTTGAGGCGTACGATGTGTCCTATATCCTCCTGGGACAACTGGAACGAGCGTTTTTCCCCGGCCCTGGGTTGGAAAAATTCGCAGCCTACGAAGGCCAGCTTTGGGAGGAGGTCTACCGCCACAAAAGCACCATCGTTTATCAGGTGTTGGACTGAGGATGTGGATGGCCTTTTGGTGGTTTGCCGCGCTCACGCTCCTGGGTTGGTTATGCTTTCCACTGACAGCTTATGTTTTTCGAAAGCTGCCGGGGCGAGGGATTGCCCTTTCCCGCCCATTGGGACTTCTGGTTTGGGGGATAATCTTTTGGATGTTGACCTCATGGGGGGTGCTTAATAACGACCTGTTTGGGCAAAGCATTGCCCTGGGGATTACGCTTCTCCTTTCAGTCCTTGCAGCCATCAAATGGCGTTGGGGAGATCTGTGGCGCTGGTTGTGGCTGCATTGGCGGATGATCGTCAGTGTCGAAGCTGTTTTTTTGATCGGATTCATCGCTTTCGTCGTTTTCCGCTCAACCTCGCCTGAAATCTTCGGCACGGAAAAGCCGATGGAATTGAGCTTCCTGAACGCTATCTTGCGTTCTGAACGCTTCCCCCCACATGACACCTGGCTGTCAGGTCATACTATCTCGTATTACTACTTTGGCTACGTGCTGGTCGCCATGTTGACCCGTTTGACGGGCACGGTTTCAACGATAGCTTTCAATTTGGCACAGGGCGCTTGGTTTGCGATGATTGCTGCGGCGGCTTATGGACTGCTTGTGGATTTGTTTGCCTTATGGCAGCGCGGAAAATCTGGTGGGAAAGTTCAGATAATGGGCTGGATGATGCGCTGGGCAATCCTGGCGCCGATAGTGATATTGCTAATGGGGAATGCCTATGGATTTCTGGATATTCTGCATGCCCGGGGTGTCTTATGGCAGCCGCACGAGGGATCAATGGTTTCGGGGTTTTGGGGATGGATGGATTTACGCGGCCTAAGCGAGCCGCCGCCAGAGCCTTATGGCTGGGGGACGACTGCCAATGTGACTGTTTCCTGGTGGGATGCTTCCAGAGTGGTACGGGATGCCGATTACGCTGGTCAGCACATCGAGATCATTGATGAATTCCCAAATTTCTCTTTTGTATTGGGGGATTTGCACGCGCATGTCCTGGCGATGCCCTTTGTGCTGATCGCAGTTGGGCTGGCGTTGAATAATTACTTTGCTCCGCTGGAAAAATGGAATTACTTGGGAAAAATGAAGCTGCTGATAAATCCTGGCCGGTTTTTATTAGATGCCGGGTTAATGGGGGCCTTGGCATTTCTCAACACTTGGGATTGGCCGATCTACGCGGGGTTATATTCAGCCGTATTTCTCATAAAGCAAGTCAAGGCTGCGGGCTGGAAATTCAGGCGATTGCTGGAGTTTCTGATCCACGGACTTACTATGGCGCTGGTGGGGGTGGTGCTTTATTTGCCTTTCTTTTGGCATTTTTCCTCTCAGGCCAGCGGTTTTCTGCCCAGCATCATCTTCTTCACCCGGGGCGTCCATTTCTGGGTTATGTTTTTTCCTCTGTTGATTCCGTTGTTGGCTTATTTATTATCGGCCTTTCGACGTTTGGGAGGTTTTCATAAGGTTGGTCTCGCTGCCCTGGTGGTGGGCTCCCTGTTCGTCTTGTTGATGGGCCTTAACCTTGTGTTTGCTAAGATTGCCCTGAGCCTGGGCAGTTTGGGTGAGTTGTTTATGGCAAATCAGGGTGCAGCAGGGGCAACCATGGCTGAGTTGTTTAGAGCAGCTGGACTCAGGCGAATGACGTCCCCAGGGGCGTGGCTGACATTGAGTGGAATTTTGATTATTGCTTTGAGTGTGATTTTCGGAAGCACCAAAAAACCTACCCGAATCTATCCATCGACTCACAACTTCATCGCATTACTCATTCTTTGGGGCGGGCTATTAACTTTCTTGCCGGAATTCATCTACTTGCTTGACCACTTTGGCACACGGATGAACACCATCTTCAAGTTTTATTTCCAAGCCTGGATTCTATGGTCGTTGGCAGGCGCGTTTTGTATTGGGATGATGTGGCGTCGGGCAAAATCATCCAAGGCGAAATTCTCGAAAATATTACTCGCTTCCTTTATTGTGGTTTCGCTTTTGACCATAACAATTTTAGCTGTGTCACCATCATCAGGTGAAGCAGGAGTTTCTCAGCAAAATTTTGGCGCATATCCCCTGGATATTATATGGACAGTATGGGCTAGCTTCTTAGTGTTTGCCATTGTTATTTTCCTGCTGCGCAAGCGGTGGTTGTGGGCATTCAGGATAATCGTCGTTGCCGTTTTAACTGTAGGCGCGGTTTATCCGGTTCTGGCGGTTAAAGCGCGAGCGGACAATTTTCGCAGCTCTGAGACCTGGACTCTGGATGGAACTGAGTACTATCGGCAAAGGTATCCTGATCTGATGGCTGCTGTGGATTGGCTGTGGACCGTTGAAGCGGGCGTGCTGACAGAGGCTGTTGGCCCTGAGGGCGGAGACTATTCCCTTTACGGCAGAGTTTCAATGCTCACCGGCCTGTCCACTGTCTTGGGATGGCGGTATCATGAATCGCAGTGGCGCGGGGGCGAGGATGAGATCGGCTCCCGGGGCGAAGATGTGGCCCTTCTTTATGAAACGGCGGATTGGGAAGTCGCGCAGGGGATAATTGACAAGTATAATATTGAGTATATTTATATGGGTGAACTGGAATCAGCCACATATGATCTTCAGGTGGAAAAATTTTATCAACACCTTGAAGTCGCTTTTCAAGAAGGCAGCGTCGTTATCTTTCGCTGCCCTTCAGATTGAGCACCACAAGATCGGAAAAGTTGTCCTATGAAACATGCGGAAAGAACCAAAATAAACACTCTACTTTTATTGGGTGCATTCGCCATCGCGCTCGCATTTCGCTTCATCCAATTAGGTCATCCTGCATTAAATAATTATGAGGCCGATATCGCCCTGCAGGCTCTAGGGGCTGCGCGAGGTTCTGAACCCCAATACGGACCTCATGCTGCATATGTGGGATTGACGAGTTTGAGCTTTATTATCTTTTCCGCAGGAGACTTTTTGGCCCGATTTTGGCCCGCCCTCATTGGATCCTTCGTTGTTTTCATTCCCGCTTTGTATCAGAAATTTATCGGCCGCTGGTCTGCGATCATCCTGGCGTATGTTCTGGCAATATCGCCGGAGATGGTAGGCCTGTCTCGCATTATTGGTTCGCCGATGATGTCCTTGGTGTTCCTCTTGTTGGCGCTGGGATTTTTATTGCAGTTTAAGCCAGTATTATCAGGGTTTTCTCTGGGGATGGGCTTGATGACCGGTTCGGGGTTCTGGATGGGTTTCTTTATCCTGGGAACGGGATACTTGATCGCCCATTTGGTCTTCAACCTCACAGAAAAGCTTACGTTCCCAAAACCGGAAAACAATAAAAAGTTTTGGATGCGTATGGGGTTCTCCTTTGCTGCAGCATTGGTCATTGTGGGGACGGGCTTCTTCCTCGCACCAGCCAACTTAAGCGGCGTTTTTGCTGGTCTGATAACCTTTATTCAGGGATTGATCAAGCCAACTTCAGCGCCCTTTGTTCTCATGCCCCTGACATTGATTGCCTACACTGGTGCGGCTGTGATCTTTGGTGTGTGGGGAAGCTTGCGCGCGATCCTGACAAAAAATAAACTGGATCTGTTCTTGTTAATATGGTGGGCTTTTGGGTGTATTTTTCTCTTCCTGTATCCCGCTGCAGACCCGGCGGATATGATCTGGGTGACGCTGCCCTTATGGGTCTTGTCTGCCCGAGTGGTGACCTCTGCTTGGCATTTACCCGACTCTTCAAGATTTATAGTGTTGGTCACTGGCTTGTTGGTGGTTGCTGTTTCTGCCTTTATTCTATTTGCTGTGAGGTCTTTGCTGAACCAGGGTTTCGCTCAGGGAGAGGCATTGAACACTTTTCTGGCCTTGATCGGCGGTGTGGTGCTGCTGGTTGTGATTGTCCTACTGGTCAGCTACGGCTGGTCGCAAGAGGTGGCCCTGCCCGGGTTATTAATGGGCATAGGGGTTGTTTGCTGTGTGGGTCTGATTTCTGTCAGCGTCAACAGCACGGGGTTGGCCCCCGATCTCAGTCAGGAATTGTGGTACTCGGATAAAGCCGCTCTCTCCCCTGAATATTTACTGGTCACTATTGACCGAATCCATGAATGGAACGCCCTCGTTGATACCCCTTTGGAGATCGCTGTATCTGATATGGATGCGCCAGGGATGCACTGGGCCTTGCGGAAGTATGGTCCCGTTTATTTTCTTGATTATGTTCCGGTCTCATCCCAGCCGGGAATTCTTATTACAGATACCCTGGAGACCCCGGAAATCTCAAGCGGCTATCGCGGACAGGATTTGGTTTGGTCAACAACCGCGTTGTGGGGACAGATGTCCCCTTATGATTATTTAACCTGGTTAATCACCCGCGCTGCTCCGACGACTTCCCAGGAAGTGATCCTGTGGGTTCGGACAGATTTGATGCCGGATGATTTGAGTACACCTTAAGAAAGATAGGAAATAATTACTTTATGTCCACGCCTACCACTATTGCAATTGATGGACCAGCGGGCTCGGGGAAATCGACCCTAGGTGCTTTGCTGGCTGATTATCTAGGTTACTTATATTTTGACACCGGCGTGATGTATCGGGCTGTCACACTGGCAGCCATCAGACGGTGTATTGAGATCGCCAACGAGGAGGGAGTCGGCGAATTAGCGGGTCAAACTCACATTGATGTCCAGCCCCCAAGCGTGAGTGACGGCCGGGATTATGATGTGCTGCTTGATGGGAAGGACGTGACCTGGGATATCCGAAAGGATGAGGTAAACGCGAATGTTTCCTCTGTATCCACCTATGCCGCTGTGCGTGAGGCCATGACAGCCCAACAGCGCCGTATCGCCCAGGAAAATAAAGTGGTGATGGTGGGCAGAGATATTGGTACGGTTGTTATGCCCGACGCTGGCTTGAAGATATTTCTGGATGCTTCTTTATCCGTCAGAGCCCATCGGCGTTATCAAGAATTGGTCGAACGCGGTGAGGAAGCTGATTTTGATCAGGTTTATCAGTCCCTGAAGAATCGGGACGATATCGATTCCAATCGCAAGATCGCCCCTTTAAAGCCGGCTGAAGATGCAGTTGTTATTAATGCAGATTGCTTGGGGATTCGGGAAGTCTTTGAACGTGCGAAGGAGTTGATAGATCATGTGTGATACTTTTGTCGCTTTGGGAAACGCCACCCAGGATGGATCGGTTATTTTTGGCAAGAACAGTGACCGAGAACCCAATGAAGCCCATAACGTTGTGCTCATCCCTCATGCGAAGCATCCCAAAGATTCGGTTGTGGCGTGCACCTATATTGACATCCCGCAGGTTGAGGAAACAAATGCCGTCTTGCTTTCAAAGCCCTTTTGGATTTGGGGTGCTGAAATGGGCGTCAATGAGCACGGCGTTGCCATCGGTAACGAAGCTGTTTTCACCAAAGTGCCCTACCAAAAAGAGCCGGGACTAATCGGGATGGACTTCCTGCGTCTTGCCCTTGAACGAGCCTCCTCTGCTGAGGAAGCGCTGGATGTGATGATTGACCTGCTGGAGACTTACGGCCAGGGCGGGAACTGTGGCTTTACCCATGAGATGTATTATCATAATGGATTCTTGATAGCCGATCGGGAGGAAGCCTGGGTTTTTGAAACTGCTGGAAAAGAATGGGCGGCTGAAAAAGTCCAGGATGTCCGCTCGATATCCAATGTGATCAGCATTGGCGATTCGTGGGACAGAGCTTCGGAGGGTTTGGTGTCCATGGCGGTTGACAAGGGGTGGTGCAAGAATCCCAAGGATTTTAATTTCAGTCGTTGTTACAGCGATTTCATCTATACTACTTTCGCAGCCGGCAGACATCGTCTATGCCGGACGGATGTTCTTTTGCAGGATAATGTGGGACATATAAATATTCCAATGGCAATGCGCTTGCTGCGTGATCACGGCCCAGATGCTGGCGAGGATTGGCGCCCTGGCAAAGGATTAACAGGTGCGGAGGTGTGCATGCATGCCAGCTTTGGCCCGATCCGTGTCAGCCAGACAACGGGCTCCATGATCTCCAAATTATCTTCACAAGGTGATGTGCATTGGGTCACCGGGACGGCTGCCCCCTGCACCTCGTCCTATAAACCGGTGTGGATGGATGCCGGCCTGCCGGATCTCGGCACATCACCGCAAGGCACCTATGATGAGGCCGCATTGTGGTGGCGACATGAAAATTTGCATCGGGAAGTGCTGCGGGATTACGCCACGAGGATCAAAGAAATTGCGGCGGCGCGGAAGGTTATGCAAACGCAATGGATTGCAGAATCCCAAAGCCGAATGCGTTCGAGCGCAGAGAAACGATTGGCCTTTACGAAGCAGTGTTTCGATCAGGCGGATCAAGCCGAATCACAGTGGCTGGAACGGGTTCGGGGTTGCGTCATCGAGCATCGCCGCCCTTTGCTGGATAAAATTGCCTGGCGGAAATTTGATCGCGAGGCGCAACGGCCGAATTACCGCTAACAATAGGGATACTCCTTGGTGATGTATTCGATGTGATGGATTTGTTAAACACCCTGATGCTATAATGGTTCTATCCTTTAGATCAAAGACCTAAAATGTCAGATTTAGCTGCAATACCGATATCAGAATACGCCCTTGAGTTCCCCAATGATCCCTTTGTGATTTTGGGCTGGCTATCCTGGCTGATCGTCATCATCGTTGTTACATTACGCGCCAGGAATCGGGACCTCAAATTGGATCGTAAGACGCTAATTTGGCTGGCGGTGATAAGCTTGAGCGTCCTTCTGTTCACGCCCTTCTTTGGAATCCCGATATCAACCCAGTATTCAAATAGCCAAACGCCGACATTAATGGTGTTTGGGGCGCTTCCCTGGCTGGTGGCTGGCGGGATTTTCGGAGCTTTGCCTGCGGTGATTTTCGCTGGCCTGTCAGGCTTATTGATGGCCTATCTGCAGACGCACCATAGCTTCACACCGCTGATCTTTATGACAACCGCTTTGCTCTTCACTTTATGCATTCGGCAAAGGTATCGGTCAATTCTGTTTAAATTACTCAGATTTCCATTGGTGGCTGCAATTATCAGTGCGCTTGCAGCTTTGCCAATAATTTTCTTGGCTGAGGTTATACAATTACCCGGCGAGATTAATGTCAGGATTCTCCAGGGGATGGAGTCCCTGCCAGGCCAAGCGCTCTCCTTTGGCGGTATGGTGGCGATCGGTGGATCGCTGTGCATTTTTGTTAAGTGGGCTGTTGGCAAAGGGTGGGGAAGACAGGATGCCCTGAAGCCTGGACCCTGGGAGAAGAGCTTGCGGTTCAAGGTTCTGGCCGTGCTCCTGCCCGTGTTGCTTTTGTTTTCTATTGGACTCCTGGTAAACCGATGGAGGGCGGCGGAAAATGAGGTGAGACATGGGGCTATCCAGGAGTTGACGCGGACCTCTGGCCTTGTTTCAGAGGGATTAGCCCATTTCGTTGACGACGGTGAAGATCTGATGACAGGATATGCAGCAGATGACCGCCTGGGGACAGGAGACCCCACATCGGTCGCTCAGGCATTGGCTGATAAGATGAATCTAATATCCTATTTTGACCACCTAGCTGTATTAAACCTTAATGGTGAAGTAATTGCGGTTCATCCCGCGGATGAGGCTGTCACCACCTCTGCAGGTGTGGTGGAGAAATTATCTCAGGTATCCAACGCCAGTCAAGGCCAGGTCATCATCGCTGTCACCTCACCTGAGGATGAAAATCGTGCAAGCCTCATCCATTTCCTTAGGGAAATCAATGACCCCTCCGGCGCAGCAATGGGAATCCTTTGGGGTCAGGTAAAGCTTGACGAGCATTTCATCCTGCTGGCCGCTTTTGAAGCCTTGGATGCCTTTTCCGCAGACGCTGGAACTGCACAAATCCTTGGGCCGGATGGAACGATTGTCTATCCCTCATCCCCCGCTGGGGAAACAGGAACCTACACTGGATATCGGTATCCAACAGCGACCTTTATTGAAGGGCAATCCTTAAACGGCCAGTCCGTGATGCAATATTATCGTCCAGTGGGGGATACTGGCTGGGCTGTGGTGACCTCACTGCCGAAAAAAGTTCTGCAGTTGCGGGCTTTTAAGATGCTTTCTCCATCGATGGCCTTTGGTGCCGTTCTGATACCCCTCACTTTCCTGGTCGTTTTTCTTCTTTTATCACCCATTGAAAAAAGCTTAAGAAAACTCGAATCCACAGCCTGGGCAGCGGCTGGGGGCGATTACGAAAGCAATAGTCCAAATCTACAAACCTCAAAGGGTGTATTGGCTGGTTTATGGGTTGCTGTTCAAGATTTGATGTCCTCCTTGCAGACATATCACAGCAACAGGTCAGACTTGTTGAGCCTGAGCACTCAGCTTTCGGAACAGTTATCTTCTCATGATTCATTAAAGATTGTTTTATTATCGGCTTTGGAACGCGGCCTTTCTTCAGCTCGCATTCTGATCACTGACGGAGGGGCGAAAACGCGATCAGCCGTGCTGCTTAATCGTCTGGGCTTGGGCCAGCACACACAGAGTCTGGCCACACTGGATAAACAGATTCTTGCCTTGGTGGGGGAGCGCGGGGAGCTGGCATTTCGGGATATTCAAATTGGCAAAGTTTTAAAAATGCGCAAAGAGATCCCTTATCCTTCATCCTTAATCGCGCTGCCATTGGAATGGCAGGGCTCAAGGGTGGGCGTGTTCTGGGGTACCTTTCACAACGGGCGGCATCCTGAAACGAACGATTTTAGATTTTTTAAGGACTTATCCCAGAAGGCAGCAAAAATTGTCATGAAAGCTCAGGAAGCAGGGGCGTTCATTGAACCGCACGCTCAACTTGAAGGTGTTCTGAATGCACTCCCTGATCCTGTGTTGATTGCCGATAATTATGGCAGGATTGTCTTTCTTAACGTTGGTGCGAAAGGCCTGACGAAAGGAAAACAGGGGGCTTATGTTGGTAAAATGTTGTCCAGCGTTTTTGAGGATGAATCTCTGCTTTCCCTTTTTCAAAAGGCGGAAGAACAAAGGCAATCCATGGAAATGCGGTTCCCGGATGGAAAAACCTATCATGTTATCGCACAACCAACATTCATTGAAGAAGGACAACAAGGTGTTGTGGCCTGGTTCAAAGATATTACGCCATACGAAACCAAGGACGCCCTAAAGAATGAATTTGTCAACACTGCCAGCCATGAGCTGCGCTCTCCATTGACGTTGATCCACGGATATGCAAAGATTTTACGGTTGACGGGAAATTTGAATGAGCAGCAGGATAAATATGTCAAAAACATCGTGGACAGCGTGGAAGGGATGCGCGATCTTGTTCAGAACCTGTTGAGCCTGGGGCGGCTTGAGTCAGGTAAGGCGTTGGCATTGAGCGAGATCACCACTGATGATATCGTTAAGAATGTTGTAGATGAGCTGGCGGCGCAAGCCAGCCAGAAAAATATACAACTGGACACGATCCTGCCCGAATCCCCCATCCGATTTGAAGCGGACCGGACTTTCTTAAAATTGGCATTGAGAAATTTGGTTGATAACGCGATTAAATTCACTAAAATGGGTGGCGATGTGATCATGCGTGTGAGTAGGCGGGAGAACGGCGTTGTATTTGAAGTTCAGGATTCAGGGATAGGGATAGCCCCATTGGATCAACGCCGCATCTTTAATAAATTTAACCGCATGAATCATGGGGGAGATGACGTCCAACAAGGTAGCGGGTTAGGGCTGGCGATTGTCAAATCCATAACTGAACGTCATCACGGTAAGGTGTGGGTAGACAGCCAATTGGGAAAGGGCAGCACTTTTTATTTGCAAATTCCAATAAAACATGAATGAAAGTTTGTTTATAAGTGCTGGACATTCCTATAAAGCCGTGGTAGAATTGGTACCTTGATTTATTTGACAAAAGCCCTATAAATTTGTTATAATTACGGTTTGCATGCATAGAGCTAAAATGACAAGAAATTTCGGAAACACCTGAGAAAAGTTTATTTTCTCTAGGTTTTTCTCGCGTTAACGCAATATATTAGCAATTATTTCCATTAATACAGGAGGCTCCTTGTGGAAACGAAGGGATTAAAAGCACTGCGGATTGGACTAGCTTCTCCTGAGGTTATTCGCAGCTGGTCGTACGGTGAGGTTCTCAAGCCGGAGACCATCAACTATCGGCGATTGCGTCCTGAAAAGGACGGCTTATTTTGTGAAGCCATCTTTGGCCCCACACGAGATTATCAGTGTTACTGCGGTAAATATAAGAACCCCCGTTATAAAGGTATCATTTGTGATAAATGCGGTGTAGAGGTGACCCGGTCATCTGTACGACGTGAACGGATGGGTCACATAGATCTGGCTGCGCCCGTTGCCCATATTTGGTATACGCGTCGTATCCCTTCCTTCCTGGGGTTAATGTTGAATATCTCACGGCGCAATTTGGATCGTGTGCTTTATTTCGCACAATACATCGTTACTTATGTGGATGAGGATGCACGCCAAAAAGCACTCAAGCGTTTGGAAGATGAGATCAGCCTTTCTGAGCGCGAGTTGGGCGATAAGATCAACGCACAAATTGCGGAGTTAAAGAAGAGCCGTGATAAAGCGTTGAAAGAACTGGATGAAGAGCGCGAGTCGATCAAAGAGAGCTACGATGAGCAGATCGGCAACCGGATTGACCCGGTGATTAAAGAGGGACAACGGTTGGAAAGCGAAATTCAGACTCGCATGGGGAAGAAGATCCGCAAACCCATCGTGTTCAATGCGCTGGATAAAGAAATGACCATTGTCGATTCCGGCATTGTTGTCGAATCCTCACATCTCAGCGAAGTTCAAACCATCGTCAAAGAGATGATTGAAGATCTGGAATCTGATCTGAAAGAACAGCGAGACCGCGAAGTTGAACATCTCAAGATCCAAAAAGAAGAGATCAAAGCGGAATCGGATCTAAAAATGGAAGAGCTCCGTAATGCGCTTGAGGATCAGGCAGAAGAAACACAGACCGAATCGGCCCGATTGCGGGACGAGTTATATGAGCTGGAACCCTTTACCTTCCTGAGCGAGGCTCGCTATCGTGAGTTGAAATCCCGTTGGGGACAGGTATTCCGTGCGGATATGGGAGCAGAAGCCTTCTTTGACATTCTCAAACGCATTGACCTGGATGCCATGTCCGAAGAGCTATGGGAAGAAATTCGCACCACCCGCAGCAAACAAAAACGCAAGAAAGCCACCCGCCGCTTGGGCGTTGTTGAGGCCTTCCGCCGATCACGCAATAAGCCAGAGTGGATAATTTTGACTGTACTGCCTGTCATCCCCCCCGATCTGCGCCCAATGGTGCAGTTGGATGGCGGACGTTTTGCCACCTCCGACTTGAACGACCTTTATCGGCGAGTGATCAACCGCAATAATCGGCTGAAACGATTGCTGGAGCTGGGTGCACCGGATGTCATCGTGCGCAACGAGAAACGCATGCTTCAGGAATCCGTCGATTCCCTGATTGACAATTCCCAGCGCGGCAAAGCGCTATCGCGGCGAGGACGCCGTGAGTTGCGCTCATTGAGCGACATGCTCAAGGGCAAGAAGGGGCGTTTCCGCCGCAACCTGCTGGGTAAGCGCGTGGACTACTCCGGTCGTTCCGTGATCGTGGTTGGCCCGTATTTACAATTACACCAATGTGGATTACCGAAATCGATGGCTCTGGAGCTGTATCGCCCCTTTGTGATCTCACGTTTGGTTTCGCAGGAATATGCTGCGAACATCAAAGGCGCGAGGCGTTTCATTGAGCGCAACCGACCAGAGGTCTGGGAGACGCTGGAGGAAGTGATTAAAGAGCGGCCAGTTCTGCTGAACCGCGCGCCCACGCTTCACCGCCTGGGCATCCAGGCTTTCGAGCCTGTCTTGATTGAGGGCAGCGCTATTCAGTTACACCCCCTGGTCACAACAGCTTTTAACGCGGACTTTGATGGCGACCAGATGGCTGTTCATGTACCCCTTTCTCAGAAAGCGGTTACCGAGGCTCGGGAATTAATGTTGGCTACAAAGAACTTACTGAAACCCGCTAACGGTGAACCGATCATCAGCCCCTCCAAGGACATGGTATTGGGTGTTTATTACCTGACGATGCACATCGATCAGGAATTTAAGGGAGATGGAAGGGCATTTACGGACCTTGATGAGATCCTAATGGCCTATGAAATGGGTCAGTTGGACATTCATGCCCATATTAAAATCCAAACCCAAACCTGGTATGACGAAGACAATAACCGGATGGACGAACCCGAGATTCGATTGATTGACACGACCGTTGGCCGTGCGATTTTCAACAATGCATTGACGGAGCGTATGCGCTATTTCAACGGTGTGTTGGATAAGGGCGGTGTCAAAGACTTGATCGCTGAGATCTATGAAGTCTGCGGGCAGGAAGAAACCGTTTACATTGCTGATCAAATCAAAGAAGTGGGCTTTAAATACGCAACACAATCTGGTTCGACCATTGCTATTGCGGATATCACGGTTCCGGCAATGAAACAAAAACACATTGAAGATGCGCTTGATTCGGTTGATTTAATTAACCGAGATTTCCGACGCGGTCTTTTGACTGAACAGGAACGCGATGAGAAGATTGTTGAAATTTGGCAGAAAACGACCACTGAAGTCTCCAATGCTGTGAAAGATGCCCTTGATCCGACTGGTGACCTTGCGACGATGGCAAATTCCGGTGCGAGCAAGGGTGGATTCAACTCCATTTCCCAGTTAGCAGGGATGCGAGGTCTGATGGCAGACCCAGCAGGTCGCATCATCCCCATGCCCATCCGCTCAAACTTCCGAGAGGGTTTGACGGCTTTGGAATATTTCATCTCAACTCACGGCGCCCGAAAGGGTTTGGCGGATACTGCCCTCCGTACGGCTGACGCGGGTTATCTGACTCGCCGTTTGGTGGATGTCGCCCAGGACATCATCGTCAACGAAGAAGATTGCGGTACAAGCAATGGCATCTGGATGCATGCTGATGAAGATATCGCTGGCGAGCCCTTCGCCGAACGCTTATATGGTCGTGTCCTGGCCGAACCGGTGATCGACACGGATACCGGCGAGATTATCTTTGATAACGACGAGGTATTAACACGGGATAAGGTGAAGAAAGTCATCAAGCTGGGCACACCAGCGGTGAAAGTACGTTCTCCTTTGACCTGTGAAATGGTCCACGGCATTTGCGCCAAGTGTTACGGCATAGACCTTGGGCGTGGTGATATGGTCAAGCTGGGTGCGACGGTTGGTATTGTTGCAGCCCAATCCATTGGTGAGCCAGGTACGCAGCTTACGCTCCGCACCTTCCATACAGGTGGTGTGGCGGCGGGCGGCGATATCACGACCGGTCTACCCCGCGTTGAAGAGTTATTTGAGGCGAGGAAATCACCTAAAGGTGAGGCGATCATTTCTCGCATCGCTGGGACAGCTCATGTGATCCATTCTGAGAAATACACAGACCAACGAATAGTGCGCGTTGAGCAAAGCGAAATTGTCTCTGATGAATACGAAATCCCTGAAGATTGGAAAGTTGAAGTCAAAGATGAGGATGAGGTTGAAGATGGCGCCGTTTTGGCAACCCAGGATGACGCTGTCATCAAAGCTCAAAATGCTGGGCGTGTCCGCACTACTGATAATAATGTGATTGTTTCTTACGAGGTCAAGGAATCTGAAGAATATGACATTCCAACCACCTCACGGTTGATCGTCAGCGAAGGCGATAAAGTGGAAGCTGGACAGCCCCTGACAGAAGGCTCATTAAATCCACACTCGATCCTGCGTATCAAGGGCCGGGATGCTTGCCAACAATATCTCATGGGTGAGATTCAGCAGGTTTATCGAACCCAGGGGCAGAACATTAACGATAAGCATTTTGAGGTTATTATTCACAAAATGCTGGGCAAGGTGCAAATCATCCACCCAGGCGATTCGGATTATCTCCCTCAGGACCTCATCAACCGCTTGGAAATCCGGCGAATGAACGAGGAACTTGTCGCAGAAGGCAAGAAACCCGCCCGCTATGCAGAAATTCTTCTTGGCATCACCAAGGCAGCGCTGGAGACCGATTCATTCCTGTCTGCATCCTCCTTCCAGCACACGATCAAGGTCTTATCCGCTGCAGCAGTCGCCTCTCGTGAGGATCCCTTGTACGGCTTGAAAGAGAACATCATGATTGGTAAACTTATTCCTGCTGGAACAGGTTTTGAACCAGGTCAATTCTCAGCTGAGACCCCCATTGAAGAGCCGTCTCAGGAAATGCTTGAAGGTCGTGTCCTGGATCTTTTCGAAGAAGAGTTGGATGAAGTTGATTTCATTGATGAGGAGGACCTTGAGGATATTGATGAAGAGGATATCCTTGAAGAAGAACTTGATGAGGAAGATGAAGTTGACGATGAAGATGAGGAAATTGATGATCTCGATGAAGCAGAGTTGGAAATCGTCGAATAACTTCTTTTAATTCAAATAAAAATATTAATCCCGAGGAAACCCCTCGGGATTTTTATGATATAATGAAACAAATGTTCTTTAAGGTTATTGTTTTACGCCTGTCAACAAAAAGGTAATTTTGGTCAGGAGGAGAAATTTATGGATTTAGGAACCGTTCGCTCAATAAATATCAATGATGAGATGCAGCAATCCTATCTCGACTACGCCATGAGCGTGATCGTGTCCAGAGCCCTTCCTGATGCTCGGGATGGATTGAAACCCGTCCAACGCAGAATACTTTATGCTATGTATGATATGGGGCTGCGGCCTGATTCAGCTCATAAAAAATCCGCCAGGATAGTGGGTGAGGTGTTGGGCAAGTATCATCCCCATGGTGATATGGCCGTCTATGATGCCATGGCGCGCTTGGCGCAGGATTTCTCACAGCGCTACTTGCTAGTTGAGGGGCAGGGTAATTTCGGCAGCGTCGATGGCGACCCGCCTGCAGCTATGCGCTATACAGAAGCTCGGTTGACAGATGTGTCATTGGATATTATCCAGCAGCTTGGCATGGATACCGTAGATTTTATCGAGAATTTCGATGGCTCTCTGGAAGAACCCGTAGTATTGCCATCATCTGTTCCCAATATGCTGGTGAATGGGGCTTCCGGTATCGCCGTTGCGATGGCGACCAACATCCCGCCGCATAACCTGGGAGAGGTTGTCGACGCCCTGGTCATGATGTTGGAAAATTGGTCCAAGATTGACGACATTGGCGTTGAAGACTTGATGAAATACATTAAAGGTCCCGATTTTCCCACAGGTGGCTTGATCATCACCGATGATCGCACTGAAACCCTCGCGCAAGCCTATGGCAGTGGGAAAGGGCGGGTGCGAATGCGGGCACGGGTTCGCCTGGAAGAGATGAATCGTGGCCGAAAACGCATCATCGTCACAGAACTTCCTTATATGACCAATAAGGCGTCTCTGATTGAAAAGATCGCTGAATTTGTACGGGACGGCAAATTAGAAGGGGTGAGTGATCTGCGGGATGAATCTGACCGGCAAGGGATGCGTATCGTCATCGAGCTAACCAAATCAGCAGACCCCGAAACGATCCTGAAAACTTTATATAAACGGACGACCATGCAAGGCACTTTTGGCATCAATATGCTGGCATTGGTCAAAGGAGAACCCCACAAACTAAGCCTGAAACAAGCGCTGAAGGTCTTTGCGGACCATCGCATTGAGGTGGTCAAGCGCCGCAGTGAATATGAGCTGCGCAAGGCGGAAGAGCGATTGCACATTCTGGAGGCGTATCTGACCGCGCTTGAAAACCTGGATGAGATCATTGAGACCATTCGGCGGTCCCAACGGATTGAGACGGCCAGGAACAACCTCATGCGCAAGTTCAATCTGGATGAAGTGCAGGCGCAGGCTATCCTCGATATGCCCCTGCGCCGGCTGGCAGCATTGGAACGTAAAAAAATTGAAGATGAGCATAAAGACGTTTCAAAACGGATTAAAGAACTTAAAACCTTACTGCGCTCACCGAAGAAAATGCGCGGTATTGTCATTGAGGAATTGAAAGAAGTGCGTGAGAAGTATTCGGATCCGCGCCGCTCTCAAATTATCCAAATGGACGAAGGCGAAACCGCTGTGGACTTGTTGACCACGGCTGATGTGATGCCGGAAGAACAGGTGTGGGTGGCGATTTCCAATGATAACCATATCGCCCGGACGAATGCGGATAAATCCTTCCGCCAGTGGGGTGTGGATGCGCCCAAGATGATCCTGCGGACGACCACCCACCAGACGATATATCTTGTTGCTGATAATGGGGAGGCGGCAGCCCTGCACGTCCATGCGCTGCCGATTGCCGATGAACCAGAGAAGGGCAGTTTGGTATCGGCGATAACACCGCTAACCGCTGACCACAAATTGAAGATGGTTTTCTCTGCGCCTATGAATACGGATGAAGATGATGGTTATATTATGAGCGTCAGCCGAATGGGTATGGTAAAGCGCTCACTGTTGAGTGAACTTCCGGCGCCATCCGCTAATATATTCACCTTGGTAAAAATCAATGATGATGATTCTTTGTGTTCCTTAGTGTTCACAAAAGGGGAGGAGGACGTGATCCTGGCCACCAAAAATGGCATGGGGATCCGCTTCAGTGAAGAAGACGCCCGTCCGATGGGCCTGGTCGCTGCCGGCGTCGGTGGCATGAAGCTCAGGGGCGATGATGAGGTAATCGGCGCTGGTGTAGCCTCACGACGAGGAGAAGTCCTTCTGGTTACCAACCGTGGCAAAGCAAAGCGCATTGCTCCGGATGAGTTCCCAACCCAGGGACGCTATGGTTACGGCGTCATCAGTTGGAAGCTGGACGATAACGAGCGGGTGATTGGCATGATGATCGGCTTGCTGACGCATAATGGCGTTTTGCATTTCAAAGACGCTGCCAGTCGCCTTGTGCATGTGACCGATGCCCCTGGCTGCAATCGCATGCAAAATGGCAAGTCCATTATTGATGTCAAGAAAAATGATGAGATCCTTGAGATGACCGTCCCCCTGGATATGGTGTATGTACTGGATAAGCTGGATTAGGTTTCAGGAACGCGCGTCGAGGGGCTTGATAAATGAATAGTGATAGCTGATTTTATCTTCCAGGACGCCCACTGTGTCCTGGCCCTCAACCGCATTGCCATCCCTGGTGGTCACTTCCCATTGGAAATTATAGATATTTTCCTCATGGGATTGACTGATTAAGTTAAAGGTCGCATCAGCATAACTCTTCAGAAGCGATGTGATCCATTCCCGGATATTCTCTTTTCCCTGAACAGCACTGGATGTACGGATATGAACGGCATTATCGGCGTACAGCTTTATGACATTGTCCGGATCTTTGCTGTTGAGGGCTTCGACATACTGCCCTGGCAAGCTGATCTGAGTGGGGGTGACGCCATAATTGTAATCACGAACCAAGTCCCAATATTCCGGCATGTACCTGCGGCAGCCGTCCCAATACCAGAAGTTGACGGCTGATAATCCCAATTTCTTGGCCACCTGCATAAACTCAATTATTTCATCTTTGGTGGGAATCCATCCGCCTTGTTTGTAGGTGGGCCCGGTGGGGATGATGGGGCGGAAGGGTCGCATATTCTTAAACTCATTCACTGAGCGCTGGAGCTGCTCCCCTGCCTTATTATGGGATTGCTCCCAATAGACCTGGGGCATATTGTAGTCACAGCGGTCAAGGAAATTCTTCCAGGGAAAATGGGCATGATAGGAGGGATAGCGGTAAGAACTAAGGGCTAACGGCATGCTGCCCAAATTGCTGCGCAGGATGTTCATGTATCTGCTGGCAGCGGTCGCTTTTGAAAGGGATTGATATTCCAATTCTGCATCAATCACGAACCCGTCCACACCCAGCTCAAGGGCTCGGGTGACGGCGATTTCTGCTTCCTGATCGGGATAGTTGCCATAAACATACTGCCAACCCCAAACCTGGATGTTCTGTGCCCGCAGCTTATTGACCGTCGGACGTGCATAATCATAGCCGTTGTCCAGATCTACATTATAAGGAAAGGCGCCATCGGCGATCTTAACCAGCACGTGGGTCAGGTTCGCCTCGCGAGCCAGGGCTGCAATGCGGTCGGGGTCGCCGTTTTCGCATTGCCTCACCTGCCAGATATAATACCCTTTCCCTTTTAAGGTCATGATTTATCCTTTGTCTTCCTTGTCAGGTTCACCTGCTAAACCCAATTCTTCTGCGATGTCATCCATCGCTTGGATGACATTGGCGACATGCTCCCATAACGCAACACCCAGGTCTTCAGCACCCTGTTCAATCTCATCACGATTGACACCTGCTGCGAAAGATTTATCCTTCCATTTCTTTTTGACCGATTTGGGTTTCAGGTCATAAAGCGCCCGCGAGGGACGGACGAGGGCTACTGCCACGATCAATCCGGTGATTTCATCGCAAGCAAAAAGGGCTTTTTCCATCAATGTCTCCCGAGGGATGCCGGTATGGCTGGCATGACTTTGAATGGCCCGGATGATGTCTTCCGGAACGCCATGTTCCCGCAGGATGGGTTCGCCCGCAGAGGGGTGTTCTTCCATGGTGGGGTGGATTTCCCAGTCAAAATCATGCAAGAGGCCTGCCACTGCCCATTTTTCCTCATCTTCCCCGAATTTGCGAGCATAAAAACGCATGGCAGCTTCCACAGCCAGCATGTGCTTGACAAGGTTGGGGTTCTTAACGTATTTGTGAACAATCGATAATGCTTCTTCGCGATTCATCATACTCTCCTTGGTGTGCAATATTGATGCCAAATTCGATTTTTAGAATGGTTTATTGATTATTAGACGTCTCTTGAAATATAGGTTCGGGTTCCCCTAAGATAGGCTCTGGATGCAGGACATACACATCCCAATAAGCCTTGATCGAGGCAAATATCTCACGCATCCACCAAAACGTATAGCTGCTGCGATGGTAATAGGCCTCATCCGCTGGCACGCCGTCTGCTTCGATGTCAAAGGCATTGCATAGGAAAAGGGCCCGAGGGAGGTGAAAAGCCTGAGTGACGACGATCAGGTGGTCTACGCCGAAAATTGCCCTAGCTCGATAACAGCTATCGTAGGTACGCCTGCCGGCGAAATCGAGGACGATGTCCTCGTCAGGGACGCCCAGAGAAAGGGCATAGTCGCGCATCGCCCCCGGTTCGTCATAGTATTCTGTGCTGTTATCTCCGCTCATCAGGATTTTTTGCACCTTGCCCTCAAAATATAAATCCGCTGCGGTTTGTACGCGGTCGCTGAGCACCCTGCCTGGGGTGCCATCCCGATTCAAACCCGCACCCAACACCAGGGCGACTGGTGCGTCCGGGACATCATCAGGCAGGTGGGTTTTTGAGCTGCTGAAAATCAACATGCTGACCCTGCTTGCTGCGAGGATCAGAAACCCGGCAATGGCCAGGTAGATTGTGATATGGAAACAAATGCGCATCAATTTTTTCATCAGTTAATTATGGATTGGTTTGCGAGAAGAGGATGGCTTCAAGGTCCGGTTCAAGGGGAACAATGGCGTCACGCAAGGGATTATAGAACTGGTCACTGACCTCTTTGAGGGCATCCACCTGATAATCGAGAGCTGTTGTGATGAGGGTTAGCCCTTCCTCTGTCTCTGAGAGGTTCAGGAAAGCCTCTTTGAGACGGTATTCGATATTTAAAGGCAGGTTGGTTGACGTGGACAGGTTCAAATTGGGGATGATGCCCTCAGACTGCCAAATCACCTGCACCTGTTCCTGGACATCCGGTAGATCTTGCTGAACATCCCCTGCCGTGCGGGGGTCGCCGATCAGCGCGTACCCGACACCGAAGTCACAAATCCCCTGGATGTATAGGGCGCGTACCACAGCGCTGTAGTCATAGGCAAAAACCGGGTCGCGGGTGGGCGTGCTGGCATTGGCCAGCAGCCCCATAGGTACAAAATAACCAGGGATCGAATCGGGGTTGATCAAACAAGGCCTTGTCCCAGCGAACTGCTGGAGGGCAATGATCATATTCCCGTCGCTTTGACCTGTTTCTGGATCGTAATACGGCGTGAACCCACGATCAATATGCGCCATGAATTGCACCCCATAAGCATAGACGCCGAGATGGTTGGTGACCAGGACGATCTCGGCTGCACCTTCCCAATTGAGGTAAAGGTATTCGAAAGGTGCCAGCCAGAAAAGATCCAGGTCTCCGTCCATTATGGCTGAGGACAGGCTGATGAAATCGGGATAGAAAGATGCTTCCACTGCATAGCCCGTGTCCTCTGCGATCAGGAAGGCGATATCTTCTGCGGCTTCTTCCTGTTCAACCAATTCCGGACGGAGGATAAAGCCGATCTTGACGGGATTGCCCTCATCTCCCAAAGGCGGTAATGTCGGCGTTAAGGTTGGCCTGGGGGTGGATTCCCTGGTTGGCGTTTGTGATTCGAGGGGCAGAGGTGTGGTAGATGGGGTTGTCGTTGGGGCTGGCGTGGGTGTCGCTGGTGTGCATGCGGAGAGAAGCCCCGTTACCAAAATCAGCAAGGCGAGGAGACATCTTGCTGTGTTGAAAGTGTTCTCTCTTTTCATATTACATCAGATCCGTTCCGTCCATGAGGGATGGGCGTATTTTTCTTTGATGAGCTCTTGGGCCCTGACCTTTTCCTTATTGGATAGGCTTTCTGGCACAAGGTCCAGGTTCAGCGTGTTTGTGAAGGCTTCCTGAAAGGCCTGCGCTGCCTCGTCCCAGCTTATGGCCTTCCCCAGTTCCATTTCCACGGTGGTGGCATGCTTGAGTAAACGGGCTTTAGCCCTGGACCGTTGGCTTTTGTCCTTAAATTTGAGAGCTGTGATAATACGGGTCAGGTCGCCATATAGAGGCAGCGCGCCGTGCTGTAGGACTCCCTCTTTGCGACGAGCCTGGGCTGACCCGATCAATTTCTTGCCGTTGACCGTGATCTCGTAATTCGATGGAACTTCAAAACAGACTGGATTTTGTTTTTGAGCCTTCTCAATGTCGTGTTTTTCTTTAGCTTCTGGCTCCAGCCCAAGGATTTCCAGGACATCAAGCAGGGCCTGGGATAGGCGCAGGTAGCCGCTGAGCACGCCGCCGGCGACCCTGGCTTCCGTTTCCGGGGCGATGACGGCATAGGTCAGTTCATCCACATGCAGGATAGCTCGTCCACCGGTGGGGCGCCGGACAATGCCCCAGCCGTTTTGGGATAGGGCTTGGGTGTCGACTTCTTCAAAGGGCTGGGCATGCCCCAGGGAGAGGCAGGCGGGATCCCATGCGTATAGCCTTAAGGTTGCTGGGGAATCACCTTGATATACCGATTCCAGGATCGCCTCATCGACTGCCATATTCCAAGAGCCCTGGGATGGGGGATGCTGAATTAATCGCCATGTTGCTTTTTTATAGGTCATAAGTGATTCTCTGTATGTTGGTTCTACTGTTCTATTTTATACCACTTCCCGACCAAGCTGTGAATATGGGGCTTTTATTGGGCAAAAACAAGCCCGCAAGGTCGCGAATTGCAACTTCTGCACCAATTTTCCGTATAGTTAATGAAAGGAGTATACAAAATATGATGGAAGAAACAAGAAGATTGTATCGAATCCCCAACCAGGGGATGATCGGTGGCGTGTGCGCTGGACTGGGCGATTATTTGAGGGCTGATCCTACTTTGATCCGTCTACTGTTCGTCTTTCTGGCGCTGGCAGGGATGTCTGGTGTCTTGATTTATGTTATTATGTGGATTGTCGTGCCGGTCAAGCCCTAACAGAAACGTGCCATATTTTGATTGTTTGATTTAAAGACCCAGTGAAATAGTTGGGTCTTTTATTTTGTTTGGGGAAAACAGTGTAGTATAATCCTGTCTGGAGACATAATAATGACAAATCCGACCAGAGATAGAATAAATCCTGAAGAAATTGATACTACTCCCCGCCGGCGGCCGGACTGGATCCGAGTGCGCGCCCCCAACGGCGAAACCTATGAGAACCTTCAGCATCTCATGCGCAGCAAAGCTCTGCATACGGTGTGCGAAGAGGCCGGCTGTCCCAACATGGGCGAATGCTGGGGAAGCGGCACAGCCACTTTTTTGATGCTGGGTGATGTTTGCACGAGGACCTGCGGGTTTTGCGATGTCAAGCACGGCCGGCCTGAAAAGCTGGACTGGCGTGAGCCGGAACGCGTGGCGCAGGCCGTTCGCAAGATGGATTTGAAACATGCGGTGATCACAAGCGTCAACCGTGATGAGCGCCGGGACGGCGGCGCACCGATCTTTGCCATGGTTATTCGCCGGATTCGGGAATTGCTCCCTGGCTGCTCGGTGGAGGTCCTCATTCCAGATTTCAAGGGCAGTATTGAAGCCCTGCGCATCGTGATGGACGCCCAACCGGAAGTCCTCAATCATAATGTGGAGACAGTCCCCCGTTTATTCAAGACGGTGCAGCCACAAGACCGCTATATCTGGTCAGAACAAATTTTACGGCATGCCCGCAAGTTGGACCCCGGTGTCCTGACGAAATCAGGGATCATGGTCGGGTTGGGCGAGGAATTCGAAGAGGTTCAGGCTACCATGCGGGATTTACGGAGGTGGGGCGTGGATATCCTGACCATCGGCCAATACCTGCAACCCAGCCGTAAACACCTGCCTATCCGGCGCTATTATGAACCGGAGGAGTTTGATGCACTGAAGGATTATGGCCTTGAGTTGGGGTTCAAGTGGGTGGAAAGCGCGCCGCTGGTACGCTCTTCGTATCATGCGGGTGAACAGGTGCGTGCCCTGTCGAAGCGGCATAAAGAGCTGAATTAATCCTGTTTGATGTTTTTATCCCATCATTCCTCCAATGGAAATATGTTAAAATTAATCAACCATTGGAAGGAGTGTGAATTATGGATATAAAGAATATAAAAATTCAGAAACCGGAAGACATCAATTTTATCCTGGGACAATCCCATTTCATTAAAACAGTTGAGGATATCCACGAAACCCTGGTCACCAGTGTGCCTGGGATCAAGTTCGGCCTGGCATTCTGCGAGGCTTCGGGCGATTGCCTGGTGCGCTGGAGCGGCACAGATGAAGAGATGATTGACCTAGCCAAGAAGAATGCCTTGGAGATCAGCGCGGGACACTCATTTATCCTGTTCCTGGGGGAGGGGTTCTACCCGATCAATGTCCTTAACCAGATTAAAACAGTGCCGGAAGTATGCCGCATCTTTTGCGCGACAGCCAACCCCACTGATGTGGTTGTGATTGATGTGGGAAGCGGCCGCGCGATCCTGGGCGTGGCGGATGGTCACCGCTCCAAGGGCATTGAGGATGAGGAGGATATCGCCTGGCGCAAGGACCTGCTGCGAAAAATCGGATATAAACAGTAACGAGTATCTCAAAATCATGGAGGATGAATTATGGACGCTCTCAAAGCGATTATGACGCGCCGCAGTGTGCGGGATTTTAAACACGACCCTGTATCAAAGGATGACGTTCAGGTTCTATTAAAAGCTGGAATGCAAGCGCCATCGGCGAAGAACGAACAGCCCTGGCACTTTGTAGTGATCGACGACCTAGACCTTTTGCACGCTATTCCTGAGTTTCACCCCTATTCCAAGATGTTATTGGATGCGCCGTTGGCGATCCTGGTGTGCAGTGTATTGGATTTAGAGAAAAGCAGTGCCGTTCAGGACTGTTCGGCTGCCACCCAGAATATACTTTTGGCGGCCCATGCCAAAGGCTTGGGGGCGGTCTGGTTGGGGATTTATCCCAACGAAAAGCGGGTGTCGGGTGTGGAAGCCTTGCTGGAATTACCAGAGGATATTTATCCCGTCTCCTTGATTGCCGTTGGTCACCCTGCATCACAGCCGGAGCCCAAGGACAGGTTCAAGGAAGACCGCGTTCACTTCAATTCCTGGTAAACGGATAATTTATAAAGGTCAGACTTATAAATTGTAGACTTCTTTAAGAATAGGGATCATGGCCAGCAGGGCATTGCCCCGGTGGCTGATTTTATTCTTTATCTCAGCCGAGAGTTCTGCCATCGTGGCTTGATATTCGGGAATATAGAAGACAGGATCATACCCAAAGCCACCTGTGCCGCGTTCTTCAGGGATGATCAAACCGTCACAGCGTCCATCGGAGAAATAAATTTCATGTTCATTAACCATTAGAGCTGCGGAACAATGGAAGTGAGCCTGCCAGGGTCGGGGTTTGCCCCAGAGATGCTGCAGAAGATAGTGACGGCGGTCCGCATCGGTGGCGTTTTCCTTTGGGGAATATCGGGCAGATCGAATCCCGGGTGCGCCATCCAAGGCTTTGACTTCCAATCCGGAATCATCCGCCAGAGTAATCCAGCCAGTGCTCTTATAGTAGGCTTCTGCTTTGAGTCTGGCATTTTCTCGGTAGGTCTCCCCTATTTCCTGCACATTTATTTCGTTTTGATCTGAATCCATCACCGTTTTTATTTCGAGGTCAAGGTGGGCAAGGATCGTTTTTATTTCCTGGACTTTACCTGGATTCCCAGATGCAATGAGCAGAATGTTATTCAATGTATTCCTCCTTCAGGACCCTGCTGCATAATCCTCATTCGTTGACGCTTAAATACCGACGTGTTATAATTTTGATCGTGTTCAACTTTACCCAACAGCTAAATTTGAATTGATTATCGTGAATAATAATAAACCTTTGCGGCTGAACGTCGGCTATATGTTTAATAAAGCCATTGGTACCAGTCGTGAAATACCGGTTGAAGTAGACAAAATAGAATTAGAAGATCTGCTTCTCAGGAACCTGAGTAGTGTTGTTCGTACCTCACGAACCCGTGAGGGACTGCTGCTGCAGGTTCAGGCTGAGGCGGAAGTACAAACGACATGCAGTCGTTGTCTTGAGGAATTCTTTCTTCCAGTCAGTATTACTTTTGATGAATTATACCAATTCCCATCCCGTCATCGGGAGGAAACAGATTTACTCCTCCCACCGGATGGGTTCATAGACCTTGAACCGCTATATCGTGAGTATTTCATCTTGGAAATGCCCATCAAGCGGTTATGCAAACCCGATTGTAAAGGTCTCTGCATCACGTGCGGCGCAAATCTGAATAAAACAACATGTGAACATCACAAAGAAACCAAGCCAGCCACTGGTATAATTGAAGGCGAAAAGACAGCTTAGTTATCCCTATCAAGGGGGAGTCTGAGACATTGTTGAGAAAACTGACTGTCAGGAGAAGAAGGTATGGTCAGTGATCGCCAGAAAGTAAGAACTGAAAGAGCGATTGAATCGCTTTTAGAGCGTGCTGACTCACAAGGTTTCCTGACCATTGAAGATTTGATGGACGTTTTTCCCAATGGGGATGATGACATTGATGGCTTAAGCACAGTGATGCTGGTATTGAGAAGGCAGGGGGTGGATATATTGGATCAGGAGAGCTTTGAACGAGCTTATTCCGAAGCCGAAGAGGATGATGAAGATAATCCCAACCCCCGGGTGGGTTTGGAAAAGATTAGCTCGGATGACACCGTTGGTTTATATCTGAAAGAGATGTCCAAGGTACCGCTGCTTTCCATGGATGAAGAACAATCCCTGGCTAAAAGGATAGAGGCGGGAAGAGGCGCCAGGATGGAATTGAACGACTCAGAGGTGAAGTGTTCCAAAGAACGCCGCCGCGAACTTCGTGTGTTGATTAGGGATGGGGAACAAGCCTGGGAACATCTGATCAAGGCTAACACCCGACTGGTGGTCAGCGTCGCCAAGAAATATATTGGCCGTGGTGTACCATTTCTGGACTTGATTCAGGAGGGCAATCTGGGGTTGATGCGCGCTGTGGATAAGTTCGACTATACACGGGGATTCCGATTCTCAACCTATGCTACCTGGTGGATTCGTCAGGCGATCACCCGTTCCATTGCTGACCAGGGGCGCACTATCCGCATCCCGGTGCATATGATTGATCGCATCCGTGAATTATACAAAGTCAGCCATGCCTTGGAACAAAAACTGGGACGCAAGCCCTTTGCCAAAGAGATTGCTGCAGAGATGGATGTCAACGTCCGTAAAGTGCAGTGGATGATGCGTATTTCCTGGCTGCCCTTATCTCTGGAGAGTCCGGTGGGGGATGAAGAAGATTCGGAATTGGGCATGTTTGTGGAGGACGATCTGACGCCTTCGCCCATGGAAGTGACCTATAAATCCATGCTCAGTGATAAGATTGATGAAGTGTTGAATACCTTATCCCCCCGTGAGGCAAGGATTTTAAGGCTGCGGTTTGGTCTGGACAGCGGCCGTGCTTACACGCTGGAAGAGGTGGGGCAAAAATTTGGCCTCACTCGGGAGCGCATCCGGCAGATAGAAGGGAAAGCGCTTCGGCAATTGAGGCATCCCCACAAAGCGCGTCAGTTGAAAGATTACTTATAGAGGCAGATCTCAACCACGCATTGTTATAATACTCCATCAAAATTTTTACTTAAATCAATTCCAGTTTACTGTTTGGGTCTGATAGAACCATCAGCATTGTAAGAAAGCAATGTTTATGACCTGTTTGGGTGTCTGCTGTTTATATCATATTCTTGAACTGTTTTCAAAGATTACCTCATCAGGTATCGTTATTTATAGGTGCGTTGTGGATGACTCTAAGCGACGCATGCTTTCTTAAGAATTGCTCTTTAAATCGAAAAGAGTGCCTATGGCCGATAATATAAAGAAAAAGGTTGATACAGAGGATATAAATCGAGAAGAAACTCAGCAAGAATTTCTTGATTGGGATATTATCATTGCCTCAAATCGCGGCCCCATAGAACATCTTGAGGATGAACAAGGTGACGTTGATCAACAAAAAGGCAGTGGCGGTTTGATAACAGGCCTTTCTGGTGCTGTTAAATACAATGATGTCACATGGATATCCTGCGCTCAGACCCAACAGGATGTTGAATTTGGTGAGGGTTATGTTTCCTTGGTTGGTAAGGAGAAAGATATTCATATCAAATATATCCAGGTGGAGCCCCAGATATATGATGATTATTACAATGTCATCGCCAACCCGCTAATTTGGTTTCTGCAACATTCTATGTGGAATGTCCCTTCCGAACCCGTCATTGATCACACAACCTGGGAGGCTTGGAATGAGGGTTATTTGACGGTCAACAGCCTGTTTGCCGGTGAAATCATAAGACAAATCAACAAGAAGGACAAGAAAACGTTGGTCATGCTCCAGGATTATCATTTGTACATGACTGCCAAGTTTATCCGCGATAAAATACCGGAAAATGATATGCTGACACTGCTACATTTCATCCATATCCCCTGGCCAGGTCCGGAATATTGGCATATCTTACCACCGAAGATGCGAAATGCGATCCTGGATAGTCTGTGTGGTGTGGATTTGTTAGGTTTTCAAACCAAGGAAGATGGCCTGAATTTTATCCGCACGATTGAGTCCCAAATGCCGCTTGCCCATGTCAGCTATGAAAACATGCGTGTTTGGTATAAAAATCATGCGACCTATGTCCATGATTTTCCAATATCACTGGACGTAGACAATTTGAGAGATATGGTCCATAACGAAACCGTAGTTGAGCATAAAAACACTCTTGAGGAAACGGTGGGCGATAAAAAATTGATTTTACGTGTGGATAGAATTGATCCCAGTAAAAACATTGTGCGTGGATTTCAGGCTTATCAAGAACTTCTCACTTTACATCCCGAACACGTTGGAGAGGTGATATTTCTGGCGATGTTGGTCCCCTCCCGGCGGGGGATTGATGAATACAAAGATTATCTCGATAAAATCATGGCTGTGAGTGGGAAGATCAATGCTGATTTTGGAAAAAAGGATTGGGAGCCTGTGCGCATTCTGGTCGGTGAAGATTATGAACGTGCATTGGCAGCGATGCAGCTCTACGATGTACTGCTGGTGAATGCTATCGCCGATGGCATGAACCTGGTTGCCAAAGAAGGGCCCATTGTCAATACAAAAGATGGCGCTCTTATTTTATCTGAACGTGCTGGGGCAAGCAATCAACTTTCTCCTGGTAGTACCATCATCTCTCCGTGTGATATTTACGCCACTGCAGAAGCCATGCATCAGGGATTATGCATGGATGCGGAAGAAAAAGCAAACCGCGCTAAGACTCTGAGAGCGAGCATTGAACACTATGATATCCATCAGTGGTTTGCCAGCCAACTCGACGCCGTCATCAAACTGAATTTGTGATGAACAACTCATCAAAGACTGCCTTCATCCACTATTCTGCCCCCCCAGTAATTGGTGGGGTTGAAGCCGTGATGAGTGCGCATGCAAAGATTTTTATTGAAAATGGATATACGGTGAAAATTATTGCTGGACGGGGAAATCAGACTGCTTTGCCGCGAGGTGCTGAATTCACAAAAATTCCCTTATTCGATTCCCAGCATCAAGAAGTCTTAAATGTAAATGAAGAACTTGCTGAAGGGTGTGTCAGTCAATCCTATAAGACATTACTGGACACTATTAAAATTCAACTTGAAAAAGAACTTGTGGATATTGACAATGTTGTTGTTCATAATATTTTCAGTAAGCATTTCAATTTAGCTCTGACAGAAGCGTTGATTACGCTTTATGAGGAGGGCAAAATTCCCAACCTTATCGCGTGGTGTCATGATTTCTCCGTTCGGAGTGAAAATGACAAGCCCGATCTGCATGAAGGCCTTCCCTGGGATTTGTTACGGACGTATTATGATGATATCAAATACATTGTGGTCTCGCGTGAACGGCAGGAAATCTTGGCTGACATTTTCGGGATTGCGCGAGAGAAAATTGAAGTGATTTATAACGGATTTGACCCGGATCAGTTATTGGGAATATCGGATGAGTCACAACAATTGATCAGGCACTTGGGCTTAGGTGATGCGAGTTTGATAATCTTGATGCCCATTCGAATCACCCAAGCAAAGAATATTGAATTCGCTTTGCAGGTCGCTGAAGCATTACAATCATTCGGTTGTGACTTTAAAGTCATCCTGACAGGACCGCCTGATCCGCATGACCCAGATAATATGGCTTTTTTTCAAAGGTTAAAGCAAATGCGCAAGTCACTGGGGGTCGAGGAGAATTTTCGGTTTTTATTCGATGAAAACCCACAATCCGATGAACCTTATATTCTCGATATGAATGTTGTCGCTGACCTTTATCGAGTGTGCGATATGATTCTTATGCCATCCCATCGTGAGGGTTTTGGCATGCCTGTTCTTGAGGCAGGATTTGTTGGGAAACCGGTGTTTTCAACCCGAATCCCTGCATCCGTCGAAATTGGCCGTGAGGAAATACACGAAGTTGCGCTATCCCGTGGGTCACAAAAGGCAGCTCAACAAATTCTGGATTGGGCATCAACAGACCCCGTCCATCAGCTGCGGGTGAGGACTCGTCGAAGCCTCACCTGGCAGAAAATATTCAGCAAACAAATCCAGCCCTTATTAATGGCCAATTGAAAAACAAATGAAGCGAAGCTACGAAAAAATCGAATGCATCTTGGAAGAGAATGAAGATCGGGTACTTTTCTTGGATTATGATGGAACTTTGGCGGATTTTTCTGAACATCCAGATATTGTAGAACCAAATCCTGAAATAGTCCGACTTATTAATGCCCTCTTAGCCTGTGAAAACATCCTTCCCATCATCATTAGCGGGCGGAAATTAGCGCAGCTTCAAAAGTTGATTCCAATACCCAATATGATACTGGCTGGCACCTATGGAATGGAAATTCAATTCCCTGAAGATGAAGTGTTTCATCCACTCAAACTTGACACAATCAGGCCAGCACTAGAAGAACTAAAACCAATCTGGCAAGCTTTACTCGAAAATGAAAACTCTTATTTCTTGGAAGACAAAGGCTGGTCTTTGGCCATCCATGCCCGTTTTGTTGATCAAGAGACGGCTGAAAGAACTCTTGATGACGCCCATGGTATCGCTAATAAGCAGTTGGATTCCGCCATATTTCAGGTTAATGCTGGACATAAATTTCTGGAGGTTAGCCCAAGGCAAGCCAACAAGGGAACTTGTGTCAAATATTTGGTGAAGACGTTGTCTTTAGAAGATGCGTTATTAATCTATGTGGGGGATGATGACAAAGATGAGCAAGCATTTGATGTTGTTCATTCCTATGGAGGTATAGCCATCCGGGTTTGCTCGAATGTGATTAACAATCCCATAGAAGATTGGCGTTTGGCGGATCCGAAAGCTGCCCGGGAATGGTTGTGGTCGTTAATTGAAAGCTATTGTTAGGTTTTGTGTCGCAACTATTTTACACTTTCTTGTAATGATGAGAAAAGCGGGATTACAAATTCTGCTTCTTCAGCTATAATTCGTTTGCTTCCTGATGATACTGTATCATATATCCGTATT
>NPIE01006425.1_pt1 | contig 60608 bp, 65 predicted proteins | sample 8637661 | NCBI WGS metagenome assembly NPIE01 (sample SAMN07420842, study PRJNA396082) | bioreactor metagenome | isolation source: sample BA12 brine-fed electro-methanogenic bioreactor BA | place: Japan: Kochi | collected 2016-12-09 | reverse complement strand
AAAAAAATTTATAAATTTTTACCAGGTGCTCCCTTTGGAAATAATAAAAGAAGAGATACAAAAAAAAATTGAAGACTTACGTAAAGAAATAGGGCATGAGGAAGCAGAAGTAAATATAAAGGAAATAATCTATATCCCTGCTGAGGAAAAACTCATAATAATCACCCCAGATAGGCCGGATAAATCCGCAGTTATTGGAAAAGGGGGATGGGTGGTAGGTCGCCTTAAAGAATCTTTAGGGGTTAAAAATATCCATGTGGCAGCTTACGTGGATATAATGGTTAAAGAGTACAGGATGAAACTGGCCCTTAAAAAACTCAATACTTATCTATCCATGGATATATTAGAAGACCCATTACCTCTCCATAATTTTAAAAAACTGCTTTTAAAAAAGATGGAAAACCCTTATGATTTTAATTTTCTGGATTATTTTGATTTAAAAGATCATCCTCATAACTATTCTTCTGATATAAAAAAAAATCAACATACCCTGGTTGCATTATCTGGTGGTGTGGATAGTAGTTTTTCTCTTATAATAGCTCATCTTTTGGGATTTAATCCCCTGGCCCTTACAGTGGATCCAGGAAGTATAGTCTTACCTAAACATTTCAAAAATAATATAGAATCCCTGTGCCACTTACTTAAAGTACCCCAGGTATATGTTCCGGCAGATTTTACCGGTATCATACAGGATAGTTTCCAGGGACGCTTCCATCCCTGTGGGCCCTGTTCAAAAAAAGTTCATGAAAAAATTTTTGACTATGCCCATAAAAATAATTTTAAAATAGTTATTTTTGGTGATTTATTATCCACCGGATGCCAGTCTATACTATCTTCTGAGGGTATAATCAGAATCAACTTACCGGCCTTACTGGGGGTATCCAAACAGGAATTAAAAAGGGTTAGTTACCACTTTGGAGTTAAAAAAGTTGCTGGTTTTGGCTGTCCTCTTTTAGGGGAAGTTGAGAAAAAATTTCCACACATGAGCCGTTATTCCATCCAGAGAGTGTTAAGAGAAACCCGTTCAGGAGCTTTAGAGCCAGGTGAAGCACTGGAACTTATATGGAGTTCATTTAAACACTTTAAGTAAACCATATATAACCAGAAATATTCCCACCAGATAACCCACCAGGAAGGGGTAAATTAACATTAATATACCAATTAATACTGCCAGAAGTCCAATCATTTTAGGGTCAGTTTTTGTATCCATATATATTATTATGGGATTAATTACTATATATAAATTATGAGTGATTTTAAGAAAAAATTCTGCCCGGAATGCGGCTCCAGCAATATTAAATGGACCATACCTCAAAACTGGTCTCTCTGGGAGTGTTTTAACTGTGGATATGTGGGTCCGGTGGTTATTGATGATGAGAAGATGGCAGATGAAATTAAAAAGCACCATGATTTAAAAAAGAAGGTATGAATTATTTTAAATTAAAAAATAGGGAGTAACTAAAAGGATTAAAAAAAATATAAATTATTTATTCTTTTGCTCTTTCCTTTTTTATGTATTCCTCAAGATTGTCCATGGCCTTTTGCACCATCACCGGAGAGGGACCACCCGGCACAGTCCTCATCTTCACATTTTCCAGAGGATCCAAGGCTTTTTTTATAAGGTCTTCATCCAGATTCAATTTATCACCGGTAATATCTGATGATATTTTATCCAGAAATTCACCACTAATCTGGTCTGGTTTTAATTGTTGATTTATGGCCTCAGTTACCATTTTACCTACTATTTTATGGGCGGTTCTAAAGGGCATCTTTTTTTCCCGGACCATTATATCTGCCAGATCCGTGGCAGTGGCAAAATTAGCCCCGGCCAGTTCCAGGCAACGTTTTTTATTCACTTTAACACTTAACAGCATATTGGCTACCATGTCCAGTATTTCCTGAGAGTGCTTAACTCCATTCCATAAATGGGGAGTTATTTCCTGCAAATCACGGTTATAAGTATAGGGCAGGGCCTTTAAGATGGTTAGTATGGTTACCAGTTCACCATATAAAATTGCACTTTTTCCCCGGGCTATTTCTGCCACATCTGGATTTTTTTTCTGGGGCATGATAGAAGAAGTAGATGAGAACTCATCTGCTATTTCAATTATCCCGAATTCATAGGTACTCCAGAGCACCATTTCCTCACAAATCTTACCTAAAGTGGTAACCAAAAGAGATAGACAGAATACGGTTTCGGCAATGAAGTCCCGGGAACTAACAGCATCCATGGAATTTTCCATATAAGCACTAAATCCCAGTAAATCCGTGGTAATATCTCTGTCTATAGGAAAACTGGTGGTGGTCATGGCTGCTGAGCCTAATGGATTTAAATCAACCCGTTTATATGCATCCTTTAATCTTTCATAATCTCTTTTAAGGGAGTGGGCATAGGCCAGTAAGTGGTGGGCAAAGGTGGTGGGCTGGGCATGCTGCAGATGAGTATAACCAATCATCACTGTTTCCTGGTGCTCGGCGGCCATTCCCAGGATACATTCGATGAATTCCAGTATAAAACCCTGGATTTCATCCAGTTTCTCCTTTAAAACTATCCTTAAATCGGTGGCTACCTGGTCATTACGGGATTTGGCCGTATGCATAAAACCTGCTTCTTCACCCACCTCACCGGTAACGTAATTTTCCACCGCCATATGAATGTCTTCTACAGAGTGATCAAGATTAAGCGCCTCAATACCCTCGCTTTTTAATTTTTCCAGGGCTTGGATTATTTTATCTGCAATTAGAGGATCTATAATTTGTTTTTGGGATAGCATGGTGGTGTGAGCCCTGTTACATTCAATATCAGCCTGAAAAATGTATCTATCAAATTCCAAAGAAGAAGTAAATTCAGCCGTCTTAGCACTCATTTTTTTACCCAATCGTCCGGATCTTAAATTCACAGATACTCACCCTTAAAAAAAAGTTTTAAAAATAAATAGTTAAAATAAAATAAATTAATAAATCAAGTTTTATTCCTTGGTTTTCCATTCGGTGTAACCACACTTTCCACAGGAGTATCGGTCCCCGTGGTCAGCCATGAATACTCCGCTGGAGCATCTAACACAAAAAGGATTTTTACGCTTGATTTTGTCTCCATCCACTTCGTAAAGTTCACATTTTTTCATTATTATTCCTCCTGGTCTTCTTCTTTAGAAGCTTCTTTATTTTTTTCCAGGATGTGTTTAGTTTCTATATCATTTAGACTTTCTTTAGAATCGTAAATTTTAGCATAGCATTTGGCCCGGCCTTCTCCAAAGAAAGGCTGAACATTATCCACTACCATTAATTCTTTATCAGCATCAAGTAATGCAACCAGCTTACTTTTAATATCTAAAAGTTTCGGGGTAGCTTCTCCATGGTATAAGCATTCAAAATCTATTTCAGTTCTGTTAAGAACTGGATTTTCAGTTTTTTCTATTATATTGAGTTCCATATTATTCCTCCTCAAATCTATTGATTAATTCTTCAACTTTTTTCTTTACCTTTTGACTTTTCACCATTACCAGACCCTCATTAGGCTGCCCATATAAGATTACAGAATCTTCAGGGGCTAAAAGGATGCAGGGAAGAACAGCAAGATCTTCTTCACCACTTACTATAATCAAAAAGTTTTCAGAAAACTCCTGTGAAGAGCTTAGAGCTTTTTCTATGGTTTCCCATAGAGCTTTGGTTATAGTTCCCGGGGGGTTTTCGGCTTTTAAAATGGTGGCAGAGTAATTAATTTCTTGATTGGAATCTTTTCTCTGTATCCGATTGTCGATAATGGCCAAACGGGGACAGATTCCTGATTCAATGAGATTTTTTGTAGTGACATCCCCTACCGAAATTATAAAATCTTCAGGGGATAATAAATCAATTGCTTCTTTAAATGAAGGATAGAGATCTCCTAATGGTTTTTTAAGTTCTGATCTCAATTCTTTTTGAAGTTTTAACACTATCTAACCCTCAATGCATATTCTCCCGGTATATTAATATTCAACTCTGAAGCAATATCAGACTTATCAGGGTCGATGATTATTAAAAGCCCACTCCAGTTAGTGGAAGAGGGTAAATCACACACCGGGCAACGTTCATCATTAGTTATACGGTTGCACTTTGTACAGGCTTTTATGGTCATTTTTTCTTCTTCCTTTTCTCGTTTTCAATCCATTCGTCTTTTCCAAGACCAGGCTGCCTCATGGTAAGACCTATCTTAGTTTCTTTAGAAGATTTACCCTTCAAACTAAGGGCCACTATTCGAGCCCGTACTTTATTACCTTCTTCCAGACTCTTTTTAGATTCTTTACCAAGTAAGGCTCCTCTTTTAGCGTCGTAATTTATATAATCGTCAGTAACCTGAGATACGTGAACCAGACCATCCATTGGTCCCATTCTGACAAATGCACCAAATTCTGCTATTTCAATTACCTCTCCTTCAATGATTTCATGGAGTTCTGGTTTGAAAAATATAGCATTGAATTTCAGGTCGTGATAGGCGGCTCCATCTCCCATGATGACTCTACCGGTACCCAGGTCCTCTATATCTTTAACAGATACCATCAAACCTAATTTTTTATCAATTTTTCCTACATAGGATTCATTTAAGGTTTCAATGGCCACCTCTTCTAAAGGTTCATCAAAACGGTGGGGCGGAATCCGCACAGTGTCTTCTATTTTAGATAGGTAATACAAATAAATCCCTCAATTAACCTTTTTTTTAATTATCCATAAATCTTAAAATATAAAATTTAAGTATCATTTATACTATAAAAATGATAGTATATTAAATCTTAGTTGCATTTTCTGTAGATAGTATATTAAATCTTGGTTGCATTTTTTGTAGATAGTATATTAAATCTTGGTTGCTATTTCTGGTATAAATCAATGGAGTGTTCAATAGCTTTAAATGCTTTTTCTGCATTTTCCCATCCTAAAATCTGGGTGCTTTTACCCTCCAGGTGTTTGTACTCTTTGAAGAAATGTTCAATTTCTTTTAGCAGGTGGGGTGGAACATCGCTAATATCCTTTACCTCTTCATAGCGAGGGTCCTGAACTGGAACTGCCAGTATTTTATCGTCCTGATCTCCCCCATCAATCATACGCATTACCCCGATGGGTCTACTTTCAATAACGCATCCCGGGAAAGTTGGTTCCTCCATCAGTACCAGTATATCCATAGGGTCACCATCATCGTAAATGGTCTGGGGGATGATTCCGTATTCAGCAGGGTAAACAAATGGTGAATACAGCACCCGATCCAGTGCAAAGGCTTCCATATCTTTATCATACTCGTACTTGTTTCTTGATCCTTTTGGTATTTCAATAACTGCATATACCACTTCAGGTACTGAAGGCCCAGGGGCAATATCTTTCCAGAGATTCATTACATTCCTCCTGATAAACTTGGAATTAATTTAAATGATTTTAATAAATTTAGTTAAAAAATTTTTAATCCTTAACTACTATGGCCTTCCACAGCCATGTATCTTTTTTGACGTAAGTAAACCACGGTTATCCCTTTAGAACGGGCCCTTTTTTTTAGTTCCCGGTCATTGGTACATAAAACTTTTGATATTCGAAGAAGCGCATCATCCACCTTTTCGCCTCTTTTAAGAGGATATTCAGTGATTTTTATTTGAGGAGAAGATACCATCTTCAGGGCAATTGATGCTGCCAGTTTATCCTTACCCTTTGCTGTTTTTTTTATACCTTCCAGTTCTCTAATAACAAAGGAAGGCACAGTTAACTGGTAAGAGGGTAATATTTTTTCCAGTTCCTCTATGATATCCACCTTGAACTGGAAAGGCAGCATTAAAAATTTGTATCTAAAACCGCCTCTTTATTTGATGATACCATATCCAATTAACCTCCATCTGGCACCTACCCTACGGGATAAAGCAACCCTTTGACCGGTTTCAGCACAAACAGGCAATTTAAGAGTTACACTGGCCTGATTACCAGCAGTGGTAACCACTCCAATGGTGGTGGTGGTACCGGCATTAATCATCAGAGGTTCCTTGGCTTTTATGGGCTCTACTTCTCTTTCTTCTTTAGTACCCACTACCCTTTCGAGTAAATTGACTTCCATATCCAGCTGGTGCATTACGGGAGGTAAGGTTCCTGCTTCACCTGCTACAGATCCTGAAAGAGAATCAGCTTTGGTTAAAGCTGGATCAAGATTGGTACCTACACCGACCAGTCCTCCGGGACCTACTTCATCCACGGTTTCTCCACCTGCTATTAAACCGGTTATACGGGAGTGTAAACTAATCCAGGTAGTTTTACCATCTTTTTTGATTTGTACACCTGGTTTTATTTCTAATTCATCCCCTACTTTCAGTTTACCCTGCACCAGGGTCCCTCCAATAACTCCCCCTACAATGTCTTCTGGTCCAGACCCTGGCTTGTTAATATCAAAGGAACGGGCCACATACATCAGTGGTGGTTTATTGATTTTCCTCTTAGGGGTTTTAATTTTATTTTCAATTAAGTCTATAAGAATATCAATATTAGCTCCTTGCTGAGCAGATACAGGAATTATAGGTGCGTCTTCTGCGCAGGTACCCTTAACGAAATCCTTAATTTCCTGGTAACTCTCCAGGGCCCTTTCTTTAGATACGATATCTATTTTATTCTGGACTACAATTACTTCCTTAACTCCAATAACATCCAGGGCCATAAGGTGTTCCTTGGTTTGAGGTTGAGGACATGGTTCATTAGCAGCTATAACCAGAACAGCTCCATCCATTATGGCTGCTCCAGAGAGCATGGTAGCCATAAGGGTTTCGTGCCCAGGAGCATCTACAAAAGATACCTTTCTTAAAATTTCGGTATCCTTTCCACATTTCTCACAAACCAGTGCAGTGGTGAAGCACTGGGGTGGGGCACATTCGGCACATTTACGGAAGGTTATATCTGCATATCCCAACCGGATAGAGATACCTCTTTTAGTTTCTTCACTGTGGGTATCGGTCCATATACCAGATAATGCCTTGGTAAGCGTGGTTTTACCATGGTCTACGTGACCCACTAGCCCTATGTTAATTTCCGACTGAATTTTCACAGATTACACCTATAATTTTATTATTAATATTTGATTCTAATAGATATTTAATGGGGAGGATTATTCTTCTGAAGGATTTTTGATTTCATCCAGGGATTTTTCACCAGATTGAGTTACTATAGTATTAATCTGTACTATATCATCAGATACAGTGTTTCCCCTGACTGTTTTCCTTCTTCTTAGCCCATCACGGGTGGGATTAAAACCAATGCCTCCTGCTAATAAACTTTTAATTCTACGAGGTCCGCTTATATCTTTCCTCATAGGGAAACCGTTTTTATCGCTCCCTCCAGTTATTTTTAATTTATAACCCTTTAATCCAATTAAAGAACCATCGAATTCTTCACCAATGGTTAAACCCACTAATTTTTTAGAGTTAGCAGCGTCTAATTCCATTTGTAAACTTTTTTCTTTTTCTGAAACAACTACTTTAAATGCCACAGTATTTCCTCCTTCATTTCTTCTTTGTAATTATAGTATATTTAATTTTATTCTATTAAGGAGCCTTTTAAAAGACTTTTTCCACAATATATATTTATTCTATTCTATTAATAAGCCGTTTGCATTCCCCAGTCCGGTTCATTCTTTCTTTTAATATCCACTGTTTCACCCAGGGTTTCAAACTCGTCTTCACTCAATTTTTCTTTTAGTTCTCTTTCCAGTATAAAGTAGTGTTTTTCCGGGATGTCCACATATAAGACATCTCCTTCTTCAAAGTTTTTTCCATGAATAGCATCTTTAATGGCCATGGCCACTTTCTGTCCACGGGTGATTGATTTTTTATTATCTCCCTTGTCCTGCATACTCTCCACAGTACCAACTTTACTACCATCTTCCTTTAAAAGAGAATATCCCTGTTTTACAGTGCCGCTTAAGACTTCAATACCTGCAATGGCAGGTTTACTTTGTCTGAAAATCAGTTTAGGTATTATTCTGATTTTAGCGGGTTTGATAATAGCATCCATCCATTTCTTTTTCTTTTGATCCTCGGTATCCTTGATCCATTTTTCATATTCTTCGGTAATCTGATAGATTACCTTACCAGAGAACAATTTTACCTGGGAGTCTTTAAGTTCCTCCTGGGCAGATGGAAGTATCTTAACATTAAAAGCAATAATAACCCCATTAGCAGGGTCTTCCTGACGAACAATGGCCGCATCTATTATATCTCTACGGGATACATCGCCAATATCTGCGGTCCTTATGGGTATATCTATATCCTTTAACAGGTTAACCAGTGCTTCTAAGGACCCCAGGGTATCAGCTTTTACCATTATACCCACATCTTCGGTATCGATTTTTATATCTTCAATTTCCCTTAACATTTCTTCTTTTATAGATTCCATATTCCCTCTTCCCACTCTTAAAGGGGAACCTGAAACCACGTTTTCAATATTAGGGGCTACTATTTTAATACCGGCAGCGGCCACCACCTCATCCACTTTCTGGAATCTTTTTTTAGAGTCCCTTATTTCTTCTAAAGGTCGAGGCTTTAAAAGAGATCTAATCCTGGTGGTTATGACATCTTCAGAGGTCATTAAGGCTATTTGATCATCCTTTTTAATAATTCCATCGTAAATAACTGCATCAATGGTAAGACCCAGTCCCACTTCTTCTTTTACTTCCAGTATAGTGCCCTTTGCCGGGGCGTGGGTTTCAATTTGCAGCTGCTGTTGCAGGTATTGCTGGGCCAGTCCCATTAACATGGTTAATAGTTCGGCTATTCCTTCTCCTGTCTGGGCACTAATAGGGATGATAGCAATCTGGGAGGCAAAATCAGTAACCCGATCAAAACGTTCTGATTCAAATCCTTCCTGATGTAAAATTCCCACCAATTCATAAATCTGGGTTTCCAGATTTTGTTGGATATTAGCTGGCTGTTTAGAAAAAGTTTCCATAAAAGAAGAGTTTTCATTAACTTGCCATCCATATAAGCGGTCTATCTTATTAGCAGCAACGATAAAAGGAGTTTTATACATTTTAAGGATATTTAAAGCTTCATAAGTTTGAGGCTTGAATCCTTCATTTATATCCACAATCAAAATAGCCAGATCTGCCAGAGCACCACCTCTCTTACGTAAAGTGGTGAATGCTTCATGCCCGGGGGTGTCAATAAAAAATAGTCCCGGCAGGGTATCTTTGATGGTGACTTTATTTAAAAAATCCCCGCATATATTTTCAATGACTTCCATGGGAATTTCTGTTGCCCCGATATGTTGGGTAATTCCTCCTGCTTCTTTAGAGGCAATAGCACTACCTCTAATAAAATCCAGTAAGGTGGTTTTGCCGTGGTCCACATGACCCAGCACCGATACTATAGGTGATCTGATCTTCATCGTAGTCTCCAATCATGGGGTTATATTATTTAAAGAATTATCAAGTTTTTAGGTTATAGCACTTGGATTAAATATTAAAGAATAGAAAAGTAGAGGGTGGATTATTATTCCTCGTAAATCAGGTCTGAATCAGGCATGCTATAATCACAGATTTCTGCGTCCTGGAAAAATAATGCAATTTCCCTTTCAGCAGATTGGGGTGAATCTGAAGCATGGATAATATTCCTACCTGTATCCAGAGCATAATCTCCTCTGATAGTTCCTAAATCAGCTTCTTTAGGATTGGTAGCACCTACCATTTTTCTAATCATGCTGATACAGTCATCACCCTGTATTACCATGGCTAAAACTGCAGAAGAAGTTATATATTCCACCAGGTCATTGAAGAATGGCCTTTCACAGTGTTCGCCGTAATGCTCCTGGGCCAGACCCGGGCTGATATGCATCATCTTAACAGCTACAATCTGCAGTCCTTTTTCTTCGAACCTGCTTAGAACTTTCCCCATAAGTCTTCTCTGGATCGTGTCGGGTTTCATCATTACGAAGCTTTTTTCCATCATTCTTTAACCCATTTAACTTTTCTAGGAACCCTTCCTAGTTTAATCATATTCTTCTCGCATTTACTGCTACAGAAAAAGTAAACCGCACCATCTCTTTTAACATACATGGTACCGGTCCCTTCTCCTATTTCTTCCTTACAGAATGAACATTCTCTCATGTTCAGCACCTCTCCTTATTAGATTAAGGAGTACGGATCTCCTTGGCTTCACGGATAGTGTCCAGTAACATCAAAACATCCCCTTCTTTAATAGGGCCCATGACATTCCGGGTTAGTATCCGGCCTTTGTCTCTTCCATCCAGAATCCTGCATTTAATCTGCATGACTTCCCCAGTCATTCCAGTTCTTTTGAGGACCTCAATAACTTCTGCTGGAGTTCCTTCTTCCATATAATCACCTGTTAAATTAAATTAAAAGGCATCATGCCTTTTATAATAGATTGAATTTCTATTAATTTTTAAGTTCTTCGACTTTTTCCACAACTTCTTTAATCAGATCTTCTGCTTCTCCAGCATCAACTATACATGCAGATGCAGTACCCACATTTAAGCCTGCTGCTCCACCAACTTCATCTTTGGTAGGTAAGTATGCATAAGGGATTTCTTTTTCCTCAGCTAGAACCGGTATATGTGCTACTATTTCTGCTGGTTCAACATCTTCTGCTATTAATACCAGCTGAGCATTTCCTCTTTCTATGGCTTTGGTAACCTCATTGGTTCCTTTAGCCACTTTACCAGTGTCTCTTGCTATTTCTAATGCTTCTGCAGCTTTATCAGCTATTTCTTGGGGTACGTCGAATTTTACATAAATTGATTTTGCCATTTTATTTACCTCCTTTTTCATCTGGAATTTTACCATCCATCGGCAAATAGTCACAGCCTAAAAAAAGGCCATGATACACTAAACCAGTGATTTGCAATTTTTAAAGGTCTAATTATGATGCTGAAATATACAGCAAAATTATGGATTTTAAAAAAATTTTATACTCAAACCTAATTCTTTTAAAAGGATAGTCCATAACGAATATAAAAATCCAAAATTAGTCAATTTTGGTAATTAGACATATTATGCATAGGGCCTTATCCTTTATAAAGTTTTTCTATCATTCCTGGATATTCCATCGGGAATGGAAATGATTAACCAGTCAGGACCCGATCTAAATATAGATTGATTTACCTGGATCTTTTAATTTATAATTAATAATATTATAAGTTGTAGAAAAAGATTTAATCTTTTCTAAAGAGTTGTAATTAATAGGGTTATTTAATAGTTTAAGCCCTTATCAGAACGATAATTTTTTTTTAGTGATGGAATTATAAAGGATAATTTAATCAGTAACATGGGCGATTAAATCACCTGGGAAATAAAATCAGATTTTATTAAAAAATTTAAAAATAGAAAATAAAAAAAATGCAGTTTTAATGTTTCTTAGAGTCTTTTAACTGCTAATTCTATGTCAGAAGCTTTTACAGTTTTTCTTCCAGCGTGTTTAGCTAGTTTAACAGCTTCTGAAGCTAGTACTTCCCCTTTTTCTTCTAAAGCCTTAGCCAGTTCTTCCCGAGCGTCATCGCTCACTCTTTCTGCACCTGCATTTTTTATTATTCTTCCGATTGGAGCAATAGGTAATTCCATAATTAATCACCTCATATTAAATAATATAATCTGTATTAAAACTCTTATATAAATATATCGTTTTTTAGTGGGATTATGGGCTAAAAAATATGGTATTTGCTCATGAATCTATAATCCATATGATTATGGCTGATGTTATGTGCAAATATATGTTGATGAAGGAGTCTGGAAAAAAAGATAAGATAATAATAGTCAAAATAAGCTCTAAAAGAAAATAAAAATTAAAAGGTTATCTACTTCTAATAACCTTTCTCAAGTCATTAATATCAGCCTTAACATTCAAGGGTTCACTGCAGGCGTTAATAGCAGTATCAGGATCTTTTAATACATGTCCTGTTACAATACATACCACCTGTTCTCCCTTATCAATCACGCCATCTTCAACCAGCTTAATAAGGCCAGCTATAGATGCAGCCGAGGCGGGCTCCACACCAATTCCTTCTGTTCGGGCCAGCATTTTCTGGGCACTGAGTATCTCCTCATCACTAACGGTATCAGCACAACCATCCGATTCATAAATAGCCCTTAATGCTTTTAGAGAACTAACCGGGGCACCAATACGTATCGCGGTGGCCACTGTTTCTGGATTTTTAACAGCTTCGATTTCCATCCTATTATCTCGAACGGCATTGACAATAGGGCAGGCTCCTTCGGCCTGAATACCAGTCATCATAGGTCTTTCTTTGATAAAATCAGCCTGGTAAAACTCATTAATCCCTTTCCAGATAGCAGAAATATTACCGGCATTACCTACAGGTAAAATGATTCTATCCGGCGATTCCCAACCCAGATCATCCACTATTTCAAAACCAATTGATTTTTGACCTTCTAAACGGAAAGGGTTAATGGAATTAAGTAAGTATAGTTCTCCTTCCAGGGCCAGGGCCGTTACCGCTTCTAATGCCTCATCAAAATTTCCTTCAACAGAAAGTACCTGAGCTCCATGAAACATGGCCTGGGCTAATTTTCCTAAAGCTACTTTACCTGAAGGGAGTAACACTACGCATTTTACTCCTGCCCGGGCAGCATAGGCAGCCAGTGAAGCAGAAGTATTGCCTGTGGAGGCACATCCTACGGTATCCACCCCCAGTTCCATGGCCTTGGTTATTCCTACACTCATACCCCTGTCTTTAAAACTTCCTGTGGGATTTGAACCTTCAACTTTAACATAGAGATCTATTCCCAGATCCGATCCCAGTTTATGGCACCCGATAAAAGGTGTACCACCTTCTTCTAAACTGACAATTCTGGATTCATCCACCGGCATGAATTCCTTGTATTTCCACATGGTGTTTTTTCTACATGCAAAAACATCTCGAGATACATCTGGATTTATTATAACTTCCAGTATGGAACCACATTCTTTACAGGTATATATTATTTCATTTAAATTGTATTCTTGACCACAGGATATGCATTTAATCATTATTTCACCATTAATTTCTTACGGTAAATATTAGTAAAACTGATATTTTCATTTTAATTATAATTCTAAATCTATTTAAATACTCTAACTTAATTAATCTTATTTACTAAAATAAAAAAGTAATAATAACTCTTTTTAAAATATTCGGGCCTATATTCAATCATATATTAGCCATTACGTACTGGGCCACAGGTAGAGTTATATTTGCCTCTATAAAGGCAGCTATGAACAATAAAACAATGGATATGCCTAAAAGTATCAGTGATTCTTCTAATTCCGGTGAATTATTCTGGAAGGTGTGGGTCATTTTTCCCAGAAGGGAACCATACCAGCTTTCTGATATCAGCTCTGTAAAATAGTTGTATACAAAACTGGCCAGTCTAAAACCACCTGCTCCGGCAATGATTATACTTAAAACTTCAAAGATTCCATGGGGAATGGTTAGTATGGCCAGATCTCCTAGAGGAACCTTACTGGCAAAATAACCAATAAATGAACCATTTATAAACAGGAATATTATGGTAAAGGATCCCAGTAATATACCTCCTCCATACAGGAATAATATTATGCGGAGGTTGTGGGTGAAAAGGGACAGGGTATTTAATTTTATTTTACCCTGGGCTATATTTCTTTCAAAATCCCTTAAAAGGCCTTCTAAAAAGAAACTAAATAATCCGGAAAGAAAATAACCCATAAACATTGATCCAAAGAATATTAGAGCAGAAAGTCCAAAAAATTTTTCATTTCTACGATACAGGGCATGAAGGGTACTTTCATATTTTTCTTTATTAATCATTTTATTCTCCAATGTCTTGAATCAGATTCATTCCATCAATAATTATTATAATAGTTTAATCCAGGTTATTAATAAATTATTTTATATTTAATTTCACACTGCCGCCATAAATTAAATAATTATTAGTATTCTACCAGCACCTTATCTGCTATTTTCGCTGCTTTTTCTCGCTTTTTAGAGAATTTCTCAAAAAATACCCTTATCATATCCCTGGTCATGCTTTTACATTCACCACACATCATGGTACCATTTTTACAGTTATCATGGATTTCCTGTAACTTTTCATCATTTTCCAGAAGATGATAAAGTAACATTTCATAGATTACACATTCTTCTGGCTGACCTCCCAGTTCTTTTTGAATTTTTAGGCTCTCTCTACCTCCTGTTTTCCCGGTCATGACTTTTTTTTCCGCATCTTCCGGGGTGTCTGAGAGAAATATGGCTGTTTTAGGTTGACTACTGGACATTTTACCTCCGGTCAGACCGGTTATAAAGCGGTGATAGGTAGAAGAGGGTGCCACAAAATTATAGGTGGATTTAAATCGATCAGCTATGTCCCTGGTTAAACGTATATGGGGGTCCTGATCTGGCCCCACCGGAACCACCGTGGCTTTAGGCCCACCAAATTCCTCCAGCTGAGGGTGTAATATATCTGCCACCTGGATTAAGGGTACATAGAGATGGGCCATATTGGTGGAACCATTAAACCCATAAATTGCTTTCATTTCATTAAAATTAACTTTTTTTGCCAGTTCATAAGCCAAATCCTGCACAGTACGGTTTTTTGATTGAAGATAAACCCTGACATTGGAGGCTTTAAAGTCCAGGCCCAGGGCCAGGTAATTGGTAATGTATTCGGTTATGGCCAATTTTCGGGAGCTTTCAAAGTCAATTCCCCGTGCCGAATATGATTCCATATCAGCAATAGGGATGTAGATATCTGCACCATTTTTCTGATACCAGATTAACTGATCCACAATCATCTTATGCCCAATATGCATATTACCACTGGGCATCATTCCACTTACAACTGCAAAATCTTTTTTTTCTCTAAGAGCCTTAATTATGCGCCCGTAATCTCGATGGCCAAATATTATCCCTCGACTCATCAAAAGGTGTGGGTTTTCCAACTCACCCAGCAGCTCGGTGAAGGGTTTAATACCAAATTGCTTGGTGAGTTTTTCATAATCTAAACTGGCTGAACTCCAGGGGTTAATCAATTAATCACCTTAAATCTTATTTATCATCAATATTATCTGAATAAATACAAAAATCTGTTATTAGAATATATTCTTAGTAAAATCTTAGAACCTGGAATTATTCTCTAGGGCCGGATCCATTCCACATTATAATAGGTGATGTCTCCTTCTTCATCAACCACAGCCATTAATAGTTTTTTATTAACACCATGGGCTACCCTTACATAGCTGGAAAAATCCAGAACATTTAAATCATAATTTTCTGATATTACATTAACCAGATAATCGGAGTGACCTTCACCTGGAGATTTTCCTCTTTCATAAAGCCTGAATTCTGATCCGTACTTAAAACCAGTTTTGACTATATATCCTCTGTTTCGAAGGTCTTTAAATACCAGGTATTTGCTGTATAAATCCTTATCTTTGATGATGCCGGTCATCTCTTCCAGGGATAGTTCTTTATCCTTAGAAAATATGGAAATTTTTTCTTTATCCAAAAGATAGAGAGCTTCAATCAGGGATAACTCTAATTGTTCATTTTCCATACGCCCGTAATGGCTTTTTTGATTTAATTTCTCTGCTTTAGGACTTATTACTGTAACCAGATCATTTGATAACTCTGAACGCATTTAAATTCTCCTTGAAAGGGATTGAATTTATTCAATAATAGCATGCCTTAATTTTAAATCCTGTTCTTTTTTACCCAGTAAGGCCATGAATTCAGCTATAAGACCATCCAGGAATAAGTGGGTGCTATCCTCAAACATGGTCCCCATAGGTGTCAGATCATCGTAATCACCTTTTAGAGAATTGGAATTATAATCCTTCCAGGGTTCTTTGGTTTTACTATCCATGTAAATAATAACATCCAGGTACTGGCTCAGGGTTGACTCCTCACTGGCGGTGATGGCAATTACTTTAGCCCCTACCTCCTGGCTAGTTTTAGCAGCCAAAGTTACGGTTTTAGTTTCACCTGACCCGGAAATGGCAATAAGGCAGTCTCCTTTTTTTATGGCTGGAGTGGTAACATCTCCTACCACATGCACAGTAAAGCCCAGGTGCATCAGACGCATGGCAAATGCCTTACCCACCAGTTCTGATCTTCCACTCCCTACAATGAATACCGAATCAGCATCAATTATGGTTTCAATCATCAGTGAAACCTGGGTGGGACTAATTTTTTCTATAACTTCCAGAGCATGCCTGGCTATCTCTTGGGTGGTTTTTTTAATAATTTCCATCTTATTCACTTATCCTGGTTATTAGAACATCTATAAATCAATATTATAAACTGAAAGTGGTTAGAATTTAAAATTTATTCTTTATTAAAAATAAGAATTTAAGTTTAATTATCATAATCCTGTAATCCTTAATCCTGCTAATCTGGTTTTATTTTTTATATTCAGGGTAATAAGAAGGGGGGTTATTTTTTCCACAATTCGTGCATTCTCTAAGGGGCCGCAATCTATGGCTCTTACACCAGGGATTTTCTCAGCAAGCTCCATAACCTTGTTTTTTGATTCTGCATCATCACCTGATACCAGGCAGTCACATTTTACATCTTCTTTAATGTTGGTCAGACTGGAAGAGCTGATATTATTAAAAGCAGACACAATTGTGGTTTCTTTTTCTTTTAAAAATTCCGCAGTTCTCTCTGCAGCAGAACCTTCCCATAAATCAACATATCTGGTTGAAGATCCTCCTATACAAGTTTCCAGAGGCACAGTAGCATCCACCAGGATTTTATCTTCCAGATGATCTTTAATACTCTGAAGAGTTACTTTCTGTGCCTGAAGAGGTACAGTGAGTATTACAAGATCTCCCTTTTGAGCTGCCTGTTGATTGGTCATCCCCTGTATACACTCCAGTTCTTCTCCTTTTAACATATTATGGATAATATTAACGGTGTTTTCAGCTTTTTTAATATCCCTTGAACCTAAAAGGACCTTTTCACCTGCTTTAGCAAATCTTAATGCTAGTCCAAAACCCTGATCTCCTGTTCCACCAATTATAGCCACTTTCATCTTCAAAACCCCTTAATTATTTTAAATTAAAACCACTATTTTATTTTTCATCTTATTACTTATCTTAATATATGGATCAATAAATATTTGCACCGGTTATTATAACTTCTTTAGCCGGGGCTTTAGATAATCCAGGCTTTCTTCAATCTCTGCTTTATTTTTAACTTCTATAGTCAAAATACCCTGGTAATTGATTTTATGCAATTTATTTAGAAGTTTATCAAAGTCTATGTTGCCCTGACCCAGGGCCTGGTGATTATCAAAGGACCCGTCGTTATCTGAAAGGTGTAAATGTCCTAATGAATCAAAATCAAGCATACTATCGGTGGAAAAACCCATGGTATGGGCATGCCCCACATCCAGGGTCATTAAAACCCCTAGATTATTAACCAGATTATCTAATTCACCCAGGTCTTTAAATAGATATCCTTCCATCCGCGGCATGTTCTCCACACAAATCTGGATACCCCTGTCCTGGGCATAGGAGGCACATTCTTCTAATGCCTGGTAATTATTTTTTAATATCTTATCCTGGAATACCCGTGCTAAAAAAGGCACCTGTCCGGGATGAACCACCACCACTTCTGCCCCAATAGTATAGGCCCACTCCACTGATTTTTTCACCTGACCAATAGATGATCTTTGAATGGATGGGTTTAAAGAAGCTATATTGATATCTGATAATGGTGAATGTACTGATATCTTCAGGGAGTAAGAATCCAGGATATCCACGTCCAGATTGTGATAGGGATATTCATGAATAATTTCACAGTACTCTAGCTGCATACCTTCCAGATAGTTCAAAACCTCTTCCCATGGTAGGGGATAAAGGGCTAATGTGGAAACACCGATTTTCATATATATTCATCCCTGATTTTTTAATCCGGGCGTACCCGGGCTAAAACAGCTTTATTTTTATCAAGAGCTTGTTTAATTATATCTGCCAGTTCCATATCCTTTTTAATTTTTATAGTGCCTTTTTTACCCACGGTAGCAGTAAAAAGATACTCCTTTTCCACAATAATATCAAAAGCCACTCCTATGGCATCTTTACCAAAGTTAAGCACCATGTAGTTACCGGTTATTTCCACAGGTATTTCAAAAATATCCTCTCTTTTACGACTTTCTAGAGGCTCAATCCCAATACTTATACCAATTTTTTTTTCCAGTTCCTCAATATTTTTACCCTTTTTACCAATTATCTGGGGGATGTTTTTTTCTTCAATCCAGACCTGGGCCCTTTTGTCAGATTTAACCACTACCTTAACTGGTCCTCCCCTGATTTTCTTTTTGATTTCCCGTTCTATTTCCCTTTCTGCAATTTTCTGCACCGGGGTTTTTTGAGGAAGAGAACCAGCACCGGTAACCCCTACATCCATAACAATGGTTTGTTCTCCATAGGTGTAAATTTCATGGGCCAGTTCCCCATTTTCAAAGTTACGAATCTCTATTACTGGACGGGATAAATCTGCTTCCTGCATACCACTGGGAACTTTAACTGTTAGTTTCACATCATAGATGGCCTTTACCTTTCCCTCATCAATGAAGATGGTGGTATCCACCACCGAAGGGATAACCCCTAATTCCACCCGGCCAATGATTCTCTGAATGGCATCAATAGGTCGGGTGGCATGGACTACTCCAATCATTCCCACTCCTGCCAGGCGCATATCGGCAAATATCTTGAAATCTCTGCTTTTTCTAAGTTCATCATAGATGGTATAATCCGGACGCACCAGAAGCAATATGTCCGCAGTTTTTTGCATATCCTTTTCCAGAGGTGCGTACTGGGTAATCTCATCCCCTACCTGTAAATCACGAGGGGATTCCATAGTTTTAACTACAGTTTTAAGGTCTTTACTGAAAAAATCGGCCACAGCTTGGGCAAAGGTACTCTTACCTGCTCCTGGTGAACCAGAAATGAGTATGCCTTTAGCAGTATCCCTTAAACGCTCCACGAGTTTTTCAGGTAATCTATAATCATCCAGGGATACCCTGGTTATAGGCCGGACCACGGTAATCTCAAATGCTTCTGAAAAGGGAGGACGGGCAATGGATATCCGGTATTCTCGGAATTGCACCACCGTAGCCCCTTCCATCTCTATTTCAATAAAACTTTTAAAATCGCTTTTAGCCCTTTCTACTATCTCCCGGGCCATAGCATGTATATGGGAATGTTTCAAGGGACGGGAACCAATTTCCAAAAGCTGTATATTACCCGGGGTACCTTTTTTGGCCATGGGCACCACATTTTCTTTAAGATGCACCGACATGGTTTCCGGATCAAAGTATTTGGTTATTTCCAGTTCCTCATATTCCATCACCTCTGGTCGGATATAAACTACATCCAGACCCTGGGCTTTTCCCACTTCGGATTGGACCCGGTCACTGGTTACCAGAACCGCATCTATATCCCGCGCGGTGCTGCGGATCATAGCATCTATTTCCCCTCCTCGAGATAGGGATATCTCTTCTAAGGTGGGCCGGCGCCCTACAAAGCTTATGGTGATAATATGATCTTTATGCAGCTTTTGTAAATTTTTAAGTTCTGAGAGTCCATTAAATCCGGTTTCTCTTCCCCGATTGGCCTGATATTCCAGTTCAGATACCACTGCTTCTGGTACAATCACCTCGCTTCCTCTGAATTCTTCTTCCTGAACAATGCTGGTGATTCTCCCATCCACAATTACACTGGTATCTGGCACAATTTTCATTTAACTCTCCCCATATATTTTTTCAGGCTCAAAAACTTTTTTGCCAATAGTTTTCAAATCATCTGAATCCAATCTCCTGTAAAAACAGGAGTAATAGCCGGTGTGACAGGCTCCACCTTTTTGTTCCACCTTTAAAACAACCGCATCTTCATCGCAGTCTACTAAAACTTCATGCACTATTTGCACATGCCCTGAACTTTCACCCTTAAGCCACAACTTTCCCCGGGAAGTACTCCAGTAATGGGCTTTTTTTGTTTCTAAAGTCTTTTCAAGGGCTTCTTTATTCATATATGCAACCATAAGTACCTGGGAGGTTTTTATATCCTGGGATATGGCTATAATTAAATCCTGGCCATTGATTTTGTGCTTGAAATTTAATGAAATTTTAACATCTCCTGTTATATATCATAATATGATGGGTATTAACATAAAAATTTATATTAAAACCAGGTTCTTTTAGATAAATATTATTTTAAGTGAAAAATAAATGGATATAAAACCTGGTTCAGGACCTTATATGTTCCAGTAATTCTTTTTCACTAACTAGTGTTTGATTCCCGGTTTCCATATCTTTCAGGGTTAACTTACCCTCTTCCAGATCTCTTTCACCTACCAGGACCACCTTTCTAACCCCCAGATTATGGGCATAGGATAATAATTTTTTAAGTTTCCTCCTTCCCAGATCCACTTCCACAGATATCCCCTGGTAACGTAATTTTTGAGCGATTCCAAATGCAGCTTTTCTGGTTTTGGGACTTATTGGTGCTATAAATACGTCTGCAGCTACTTTAAGATTTAAATCTTTCTTTTGTGCTATTAAAGCAGCCATCAAACGGTCAAATCCAAAGGCAAAACCAGTTGATTCAATTTTTTCCCCACCAAATGTCTCCACCAAATTGTAGGTCCCTCCACCGCAAATCTGTTTTTGAGCCCCCAGGGAGGGTACATAAATTTCAAATACCATTCCCGAGTAGTAGTCCAGACCCCGGGCAATACCCAGATTAAGTACATAGTCATCCATCTGGAACATCCCCAGAGTTTCCACTAATTCTTCCAACTCAAATAAGGCTTCTAGTGCTTTATTTCTATCTTTTAATAATTCTTTTACTTCATCTAGTAGTTTAGATGTTCCTTTCATTTCTATTATCTTATACAGGATTTTTTGAGTGTCTGGCTCAATTTCTGATTCATCTAAAAATTCTTGAAGTAATTTTGGTTCTCCCTTATCAATAAGTCCCATAATATGGTCCTGGGTTTTTCCAGTAATATCTTCTTCATCCAGGATCCCTCTTAATATTCCCAGATGCCCCAGGTGTATCTCAAAACCTTCTAATTCTAGTTCCTTAAGAGAATGGGAAGCCATAGCTATTATTTCAGCATCGGCTTCAGGTGATTTACCTCCAATCATTTCACAACCAAATTGCCAGAATTGTCGGAATCTCCCGGCCTGGGGCCGTTCATATCTGAAACAACTCCCATAATAATACATTTTTATTGGTTTAGGGCTTTTTTGCATTTGAGCCATATATAAACGTGCCACCGGTGCAGTTAATTCTGGTCTAAGAGCCAGTTCCCTATCCCCTTTATCTTTAAAATTATAGAGCTGCTCTACAATCTCATCCCCTGATTTCTGGGTAAATAAAGATAAATTCTCAAAAATCGGGGTTTTAATTTCCTGATAAGCGTAATTTTCAAATATTCTTTTTAAGGTGCTGGCCACCACTTTGCGCTGTTTCATCTCTTCAAAGAGGAAATCTCTAGTTCCTCGAGGTCTTGATAGTTCCATTCTATTGCTCCCGCAGGGTTTTTTATAAAATATTAATTAGTATAACTATTTTTATTTAAAATCTAATCTTATCTTAATATCTAAATTTTATTTACCTCTTAGTTTGATATTACTCCATTTAGAGGAATATAGAATATATGGATTATTTTTTCATTAATCAAAATGATATATTATTCCCTAAGTATTAATTTTAAGAAAAAAATTTACTTAATAATCAGTTTAATTTGAGTATTATTTATTATAATCAGATTTACTTATGAGATATTTATAATAGCATGGATTTGGTATTTTTTCAGGCATTATTAAAAGAAAAAAATCATTTCAACCTTAATTTAAGATTATTCATAATATTTAAGATATTCCTGGAGCATTTGAGGAAATGATTTGGCATGTAAGAATCTCAAGCCCAGTCGCTCTGCCCAGACTTTTATGCCTTCATCTGCAGCCACCACTCCTGCTCCTAATTCTTTGGCCAGTAAAAGCACATCGAGATCCGGGGCACTGTCCAGGGTTCCTTTCCTTAAAGCAGCCCTATATTTTTTTCTAAAATCTTTTATGGCCTTACCTACAATCTCCATCTCGATTTTATTCTTTTCCTCACCCCGGGACATCATCACCATGGATTCCACAGCAGCCTGCCACATGGCACTTTCTGATATTTTCATACCTTTATTCATCCTCTCCCGCATGTCCTGAACATATTCAAAGAATATCTCGGAAGGAATCTGGGTATCATATCTATTAGGAGTTTTCTTAACAATCCATGTTTCTGCTTTTATCATTATATCCTCAGGGCACTCATAACGAGCCATGTAATCTGAGAATTCTTTATAAGTTACCGGGGGCATATGGCAACTTATATTCAGTTTAATTCTAGAACGGGCAATCAAATCAATCAGATAATTTACCGACTGATTAAGTTCTCCATCACCTAAATCATCCCGTAACTGGTTATCAGTAAAAGCAGTAGTATCCAGAACAAACCTTTGCTTGGCAAACATTTTATACATCTCCCTAACCCCAAATTCACATATTAAAATAATCGATTATTAAATACACTCCATTTAAATTTGAATCTTATAAATTCCTTTTTTTATAAGGTGAATATATAATAACTTTTATCTTGAAATATACTAATATAATTATGGTTAAAGATTAACCGGCATAGTCTAAACTAAAGAAACAATTCCCACTAGAGATTAAATTAATTCCGCCACCACCGGTAAAATCTGGAAAAAATTATATTAACTTTGCCTTATTTAAGTACTGAAACTATGGTTTTAGTTATTTAAAAATACTTACTTTCCAGTTATTTATTTAAGGTGGATAATGATTTACCAGTTATTATAGGCTAGTGAAATTTACCGTTGTTATTGTAAGGTGAAAAATTGATTACAGGAAAAACTAAGATAATAGGGCTTTTTGGAAATCCGGTAGGTCACAGTCTTTCTCCAGCCATGCATAATGCTGCTTTTAATTATGAAAAAATGGATTATGTATATGTGCCCTTTAATGTAAAGCCTGAATATTTAAAAGAGGCCACCCAAGGTGCTTCTGCTTTAAATATCAGGGGATATAATGTAACCATCCCTCATAAAACCAGAATAATAGACTACCTCCCGGAGGTGGACCCTACTGCTGCTTTAATTGGAGCAGTTAATACAGTGAAAATCCAGGACGGTGTAAGTAAGGGGTATAATACCGATGGTATAGGGGCTATTAAGGCTATTGAAGAAATAACTCCTATTTCTAATAAAAAAGTGATTATACTGGGTGCCGGTGGAGCCAGCAGGGCGGTTTCATTCCAGCTACTATCTTCCTATGAAGTGGAGTTACTGATACTAAACCGGACTCCGGAAAAAGCATTTGAACTTAAAAGTGACCTGGAGAGTAATCTAAAAACCACTTTATCTATCGGGGGATTTGAACTACTACTTGAGGAAATAGAATCAGCAGATATTTTAATTAATACCACCCCCCGGGGTATGCATCCCCATGAAGATGATGAACCTTTTTTAAAGGCCAGAGACATCCCTTCTCATGTGGTGGTTAATGATCTGGTATACAATCCCCTGGAAACAGGACTTATAAAAGAGGCCAGTAAGGCCGGTGCTACCACCATTTCTGGATTAAAGATGTTGCTTTATCAGGGAGTAGAAGCATTCAAGATATGGACCGGGCAGGAACCACCGGTGGATATTATGGAAAAAGCGCTATATGATTTTTTATAATCAAAATTATGCCCTAATCTAATTTTTCAGTTATAAATATAATTAAGAGCATTAATCTATTTTTTTTAGTCACAGATACATTTTCATCCGGATCATATCTCTACAGAGAATACCATTTTCATAGAACTCTTCAAAATAATGTTTATAAAAATCAAGCTCCACGCCTACAATCCGGAAACCACATTTCTGGTATAATGCTATTTGCTTAATACCACAGTTTCCTGTTCCAATGGCAATGATTTCATTTTTCCCGGCCCGGGCCATATTAATAACAAATTTTATCAGTTGTTTACCAATTCCTTTATTCTGAAATTCTTCCCTTACAGCTATATTAAGAATTTCCAGAGTCTTTGGTCGGGTATTAATTATAACAATGATTCCCACAATCTTTTCACTAATTTTTGCCACATACTTTTGGCTACGATTAATATAATCATTTAACATATCCTTAGAAGAATCTCCCAGTAACAGCAAGTCATAAATATCCTTATCTATCTGGGTAATTTCTTCAATCACTATTTTAATTGTCATTTGATAATAATTCCTCTTTTATTATGGAGTTATAGAATAAGATATTTAAATTTTTAGCAATTATCCTGATTTATTTCTACTTTTTATACTGGCTATGGCTTTTTTAAGTGCAATTTCAAATTCATAAGACTCTCCCTGGGATTTATTCAATGCTTCTTCCAGATAGGGAATGGTATTCTCCTCACCAATGGTTCCCAGGGCATAGGTAGCATTTACCCGGACAAGATAACTATCATCCTGCAGGGACCTTAAAAGTGACTTTATGGCCACATCATCACCGATTTTACCCAGAGAAGTTACGGTACAGGCTCGAAGAAGAAAATCATCTTCACCCAGGATTTCACTAAGGTGCTTAGATGCTTTTATATCTCCCAGATTTCCTAATGCCCCTACCAGTTCACATTTAACATTTAAGGAACCATCTTTTAAGGCTTTAATTATGGGAATAACCGCTCTTTTATCACCAATAGCCCCTAATGCCAGAGCAGCATTTTCACGTACATGCCAGTATTCATCATTTAATAATTTAATCAGTACCGGGACTGCTTCAGGATTTCCTATTCTTCCTAAAGATAGGGTGGCTGCTTTACGCAGGGGCCAGTATTCATCATCCAGACAATTGATTAAATCATCCATAGAATCATCGGCATGAATATCTCCCAGTATATAAGCCACCTTTTCACGTATTTTATTATCTTTACTGGTTTTTAAGGTACTAATCAGGCCTTCAATGTCCTTTTCTTTTCTCATTTTTTCTAAATCATTCCCGGAATTCATTATTAATCGCTCTTTATATTAATTTGAAGGGTTACTGTACTAATTTATTACCAGTCTAATTAATAATTGCTTTATTTTCTAATAATTTTTATTAATAAAGTTAATTTAATAAGGTACAATAACAAAATAAAAATACAGTTAAAATCTTTTAAAAATAAGTTATTTTAAATAAATAAGCATGATTTTGCTTCTTATTTAAGTAGATTCATCCTGGAATATTATTATGCAGATTAAAATTTTTCAAAATTAAAATCAAAAGGATTACTAATAAAAATTATTTACTAAAATGGTGATTATATGAGTGGACCATGGGTGGAAAAGTACAGACCAGCAACACTAGACGACGTGGTAGGTCAGGATCATATCATAGAAAGGCTCAAAGCATATGTGAAAGATGAAAGCATGCCTAACCTTATGTTTACAGGACCTGCAGGGGTGGGTAAGACTACCACGGCACTTGCATTATCTAAATCAATCTTAGGAGAATACTGGAGACAGAACTTCCTGGAACTCAATGCTTCTGATGCCCGGGGTATTGATACGGTGCGGACCAATATCAAAAATTTCTGCCGCTTAAAACCAGTGGGAGCTCCCTTTAGAATAATATTCCTGGATGAAGTGGATAACATGACCAAAGATGCTCAGCATGCTCTTAGAAGAGAAATGGAAATGTATACCAAGACTTCTTCATTCATACTATCCTGTAATTATTCTTCTAAAATCATAGACCCTATACAGTCTCGTTGTGCCATATTCCGCTTTACACCGGTAAAAGGGCATCAAATAATTAAGAGACTGGAATTTATTGCCCAGGAAGAAGGTCTGGATTATGATCCCGCGGCTATTGAAACCATGGTTTACTTTGCCGAAGGGGACCTGAGAAAGGCCATTAATATTCTACAATCCTCGGCTTCAATGGGAGAAAAAATCACAGAAGATAGTATTTACCAGGTAATATCTAAAGCCAGACCTAAAGATGTTAAAAAAATGATCTTAAAATCATTGAATGGGGATTTCATGGGAGCACGTGACTTACTTCGTGAAATTATGGTTTTACAGGGTACCAGTGGGGAGGATATGGTGAATCAGATTTATCAGGATGTTTCTCGCATGGCCACTGAAGAGGAATTAGATGGTTCTTCTTATCTGGAGATAATTGAAGCTATTGCTGAGACTGATTTTAGAATAAGGGAAGGTGCTAATCCTAGAATACAACTAGAAGCACTTCTAACCAGGTTCTTATACAAGGCCCGGACTTAAGATATATAATCACTCTTATTTTTTTCGAGGATAATTACATGTTATGGACGGAAAAATATCGACCCCGAAGCTTTGATCAGGTAGTGGGCAATGCCAAGCAGGTTAAAGAGATTAAAGAATGGGTTGATCAATGGATTAAAGGAGAAAAACAACCCTGCCTATTTTTAGTGGGTCCTCCTGGAACAGGTAAAACAACCCTGGCCCATATAATAGGTAGAGAATTCTCTGATTATGTGGAATTAAATGCCAGTGATAAAAGGTCCTATGATATTATCAAAAATACAGTGGGGGAGGCTTCTGCCACCAGATCACTATTTAGCCAGGGCTTGAAATTGATTATTCTGGATGAAGTGGATGGTATTCATGGTACTGATGACCGGGGTGGCAGCCGGGCTATTAATAAGATAATAAAAGAGGGACACCACCCCATGATTTTAACGGCTAACGATCCATATAGCAAGCGTATAAAATCATTTAAGTCTAAATGTAAGGTTGTTAATATTAAAAAAGTGCATACTAACTCTATTAATGCTCTTTTAAAAAGAATATGTTCTAAAGAAGGGGTCAGCTTCGATGATCAGGTATTAAAAGAACTGGCTAAAAGATCCAATGGAGATTTACGTTCAGCTATTAATGACTTAGAAGTCCTGGCCCGGGGCAAGGATAGTATTGATAAAAGCAATCTGGAGGAGGTAGGGGTGAAGGATAGCCGCTCCAATATCTTCGATTCAGTGCGCCGGGTATTAAAAAGCAAAAACTTACCTAAAATCCGCCAGGCCATGTACCTGGATGAGGATCCCACCCTGGTGATGGAAGTTATGGCTGAAAACATCCCCCGGGAATATGAAAAACCACAGGAAATCCAGCGGGCATATGAAATGATTTCCCTGGCAGATTTGAATTTTGGCCGTGCCCGTTCCAGCCGCAACTACTCTTACTGGAGATATGCCTCTGATTTTATGGGTATCGGGGTGGCTTTATCCAAAAAAGAAACCTACCGAAAGTTTGCCCGCTATACGGGATCCACTTCCTTTGCTCTTCTGGGTAAAACTCGCTCCAAAAGAGATTTAAGAGACAGGGTGGCGGATAAAATGGCTGAAAAAATGCATATATCCCGGCAGGTGGCCATATCCCAGTTTCCCTATCTGAGTCTCATATTTGATAATGATGAGATGGCCTATGAAATTGCCACTTATCTGGGACTGGAAGATGATGAGGTAAAATTATTCCGGAAGAGAAAAATAAAAAAACCCCCTAAAAAAAAGAACATTACACCTAAAAAAATAGGCACTGATATAAAATCAGATGGAATAAATTCTTCTATTTATACTAAAAAATCAGAAAAGAAATCTAAATCTGATAATAAAAAGGTTAAACCTAAGGATAAACCTCTTAAAAAGAAAAAAATATCTAAAAACTCCCCTGAGGAAGATAAAACTTCCCCTGATACCAATAAAAAGGAGAAAGAAAAACAAACTTCTCTATTTAGTTTTAACTAGAAACTGATTTCCTGGAATTTTATTTTAAATTCAGTGGGGTCTTTACGATTGACGGTAAGCTGGCCATTAATTTGTTCAGTAAGACTATTTACCAGTTGCAAGCCCAATGATTTAGTATTTTCTACATCAACTTCTTCGGGTATGCCTATACCATCATCGGAAACGTTCAGGATAAAATAATCATCCTGAGGGTAAAAATCTATTTTTATTTTCCCTTTACTTCCCGGTGGGAAGGCGTATTTCATACTGTTGGTTATTAGTTCATTTACTATTAGCCCCAGGGGTATGGAGGTGTTAATATCCAGCATTACGTGTTCTACATTTAATTCTAACTTCACCTGGCGGGGTTCTCCTACAATGGAGTGGTATAGTTCTGCAGAAAAGGTACGAATATATTCTCCAAAGTCTATTCTTTTAAGGTCAGTGGAGCGGTATAATTTTTCATGAATAAGGGCCATGGATTTAGCCCTATTTTGACTTTCTTTAAATACAGCCAGTGCTTTTTTATCCTTTATATAACGCGATTGCAGACTCAGCAGACTGGAAATCACCATTAAATTATTTTTAACCCGGTGATGAATTTCCTTTAAAAGCATCTCCTTTTCTTCCAGGGCCTTCTCTAGCTGGATGTTCTTTTTTACCAGTTTTCTTTTGGTAGTGGTCAGTTCATTATTTAGCTGAGTGAGCTGGTCATACTGGGCATCGGAAGTTTTTAAATCATGTTTATAACGGGTTAAATCTTTCATAATACTCCTTAAAGCATTGTTTTGCTCGGTATTTATTTGATATATTTCTTCCCAGAACTTTTCAATATCTTCCGGGGATTTAACTCCATAAATAAGTAAATCATTATCCTCTATTAATAAACCTGAAAAATGCATTACCTCAATTTTTTTATCCAGGGAAATATTTATTTCCCAGTTAAAAGTAGCTTGTTCTTCTTTTATTCTTTCTATAAAATTTGATGCTTTATTTTTACTCCCAGCATCTACAGAATCTATAAATGAAACTCCCTTTTTAAAGTAGCCACTTAAATTTAATCCATCGTGGATTATATCTTTTATTTTACCATGGGAGGTGCAGGATAATGCTATTCCTTTCACCTCTTCTTTTTTATAGTTTTTCATATGGATTCCTGAATATTAGACTTTTTAATATATTCTTTTTGCCAGGTAATCATCCAGTCTACATATAGGGTTATCTCTGAGGCATATTCCTCCGGTAAGGCTTCTATTATTTGTTCACGGTAAATCTCAAGCCTTTTAAGAATATGTTTCAGGGCTACTCCATCATGTGGTAGTCGAACACAGGCCCAGTTTAGTTGATCTTCCAGTATGGATATTTCACCTACCAGCATAGCGGATTCTAACATCCTGGTGGTAAATTCCATTCCAATGGTCAATAATTCCTGGCCTGGTCCCCATGCTGATCAACCTCATCTGAACGCTTCATAGAAATATTAACCGTATTTTTAATTATATCTGGAGAATGTTCTTTAAAGGACTTCAATGCTTCTGGAGAAACTGGAGGAAAATCTTCCTGATTCATTATAATAACCTCTTTTTATGAAATTAATTCGCTGGCCACTTTAATTGCTTCCAGGGCATTGGAAGCAGTAGCATCAGCACCAACTTTTTTCCATAACTCCGGTGATATGGAAAATGGTCTACCTCCTACCATAATTTTTAACCGGGATCTCAAGGGGAGTGAATTAATTTTATCAACTAATTCTTTTACAGCCGGTATATTAAAATGAATAGATGCAGATATGGCAACTACATCTGGTTCTAAAGTGGATATAGTATCTAAAATACTATCTAATGGCGTGTTAGCCCCTAAATAATAGGAATCCCATCCCTCTAATTCAAATATATCTGCTACCATCCTTAACCCAATTTCATGCATTTCTCCAGCCACACAGGTAGCCAGTAATTTATAACCCTTTTTTGGTGACTTGAAGATTACAGGATATAATTCTGACATTATCTGCTGGGTGGAGGCAGAGCAGTAATGTTCCTGGGCCACATTTATGATGTTTTTCTGCCAGAGCCTTCCCACTTCATGCTGGCTGGATTCAAAAACTTTTATATAAATATCTTTAATAGGCACACCCTCATCTAAAGAGCTATGGATAATTTTGCTGGCTTTATATCGGTCTAAATTTAAAAGAGCATCCAGGTAATTTTGGGCTATTTCACTTAATTCTCCTGATTCTTTTTCAAACTCACTTAAAACCATATTCCCCACCACCTTCTTAAACTGGCAATGATTTTCTCTTAAAAAGATTTTATTACATATATATTATTTTATTTGCTTATTTAAATATTCATTCGCCCTTATTTATTTCATTTTAGGAATTACCAGACGGATTATAGTCCGTTAAAATATAAATTAAACCGGGGATTTTTTAATTTACAGGGATTTTTTAGTAATAAATTGGCTGGATTTTAAAATATTTTCCCTCACCTGGGGCACCACACCCTCTAAAAATAGTAAAAATTCAGGGGATAATTCTTCATCATCAACTGGACCGGCTTCATTTTCAGGATTTAACCAGTCTTCCAGCCACTTTTCAGGAATATTTAGAAGGGGATAAATTAAACGCACCTTACCTCTTTTAATTTCCGAACTTTGTAACTTAATTTTTTTACCGGTAAAAATTCGTTCTAAAACACCTTTCACTTCCTCATCCAGGGTTAAGGGAATAGCCAGGGAGTCAAAATTATAATCTGATTGTTGGTCCAGGTCTTCCACTTTTAAATGCTTTTTTATGATTTGTATTCCATATTTACGGGTGTAGGGTTCTAAAATAATATATAATGCTTTGTTTTTTAGTGTTAAATCAGATTCAATCACCACTCTTTCCTGGGGATGAAGAGAATCCCCCAGAACCCGGGAAGAACGTGCACATATTTTCTGAAATAGGCTGGATCGTATTACCTCTCCTGAAGGGTAGTTTTTTAAAAATAATTCTTCCTTTTTACGGGAAAACCGGGAAAACCGTAGATTATTAATATATAGCCGGGGGTAAACTACACTAACAAAACGGGTATCCACCCCAATTCTTTTTAAAAATACCAGTATTTCTTTTTTTTCAGGTATCATAACATCAATAAACCATTTTAAAGGGTTTTTCACCACTTTCTATATAATTGATCTTTAATATTTGAATTATTTTAGTTTTATAAAAACAAAAATTTAATTATTTTATTATAGATATTATGTTTCAGTTGTTTTTAGAAAGGGTTTTTTATTAATATAAGATAGGGGACTTTTCATGTTTAAGATTTTTGGCCAAAAAAAGGATGAAAAAGAGGATATTTTAGAAATAGTACTAACAGAAGAGGTGGACTGTGTAGGGGATTTCACCTATAATTTCTACTGGCAACACCAGGGAGAAAAACTGGATCCTGATGAAAAGATCCCGGGTAATGATTATTCCTTCCGGGATGTGGTAGAACACCTTAAAGCCAAAAAAACCGTTAAAATTAAGGGCAATGTGGGCCACCGTTTATGTTCCAGCATGGGGGTGGATATTAAATATTTTGGAGGTAGTAGCCAGGATATAGAAGTGGGTACGGTGATAGTGGATGGAAATGTGGATAGCCGGATGGGTATTAGTATGGTACGGGGGACTATCTATATTAAAGGAGAGTTTAAAACCCCCATAGGTAATCTCCTGGAACTAAAATCAGATAAAAAAGGTTACCGTAAATTCAAATCCATCACCGATATTGTCAAAAATGGTTTAAATGGGGAAAAACTTATAGGGGCCCAACTATCAGGCAAGCGGTTGTTAATTAATGATGGCCTGGTAAAAGACACGGTAGGAGCCCGCCTGGATATAGATGCAGAAATTGTAATGGAGGGGGATGCTGATTTATCCACCGGAATATTGATGCGCCAGGGACGGGTGATAATAAATGGTAATGCCGGAAAAAACACAGGAGCACTTCTAAATGGAGGTACAGTGGTTATAAATGGAGATTGTGATGATTTTACAGCTATTGAGATGAAGAAAGGATTAATAATTGTTAATGGTGATGCTGGAAAATTTTTAGGGGCTCAAAAGAAAAAAGGTAAGGTTTTAGCTAAAAAGGGAAGTCCCATTCCTCCCACCACTAAAAAAATGCTGGATGAGGCTGATAAGAAAATTTTGTTACAGCAGGGATATAATCCTCACCACTTCCAGGCATTTGAATAACTTTTTCTAACCAAATGTAACTTAAGTAATATTTCAGATTAGAAATTTGAATTTTTTACTAAAAAATTAATTTTTATAGACTGTTATAATAATTATTTATTTAATTTAAGCTATTTGATAGTTTTAATTTCTTATTAGATTTTGATTATATCTTTAAAATAGATTTAAATTCTTATTATGTCTTTTATTTTATTTAAAGTCAGGTAATAACCAAAAGATTTATAAGATGATTATCATATTATGGAATCGAAATATAAGATGTAATATTCATGGAGGAAAATACCATAATGAAAAAATTCAGTACATGGAAGCTTAAATTAAGATTAATTTTTGCCACCTTCCTGCTCTTTGCACTGGTTTATGCTCTGGTAGTACTGGTGGGATCATTCTTAGGCATATCTGGACCTCTATTTTATGTTGGATTTGGTCTGGCTATTGTGGTAATTCAGTACCTGGTGAGTCCAAAAATGGTGGAACTTACCATGAAGGTACGTTACGTTTCCCCAGAAGAAGCCCCTCAACTGCATCAGATGGTGGAGGAACTCTCTCGAAATGCAGGTATACCCAAACCTAAAGTGGGTATAACTGAAATTGCCGTACCCAATGCTTTTGCCTTTGGAAGAAGTAAGGGTGACGGTCGGGTATGTGTTACCCGGGGCATAATTAATCTCCTGGATCGAGATGAGTTATATGCTGTTTTAGGTCATGAGATATCCCATATAAGGCACTCGGATATGGCAGTTATGACAGTTATTAGTGCCATACCCTTAATCTGTTATTATATCTTCTGGAGCACACTATTTAGCCGGAATGATAACAACAACGGAGCTGCACTTATAGGAGTGGCGGCATTAGTTGCTTACTTAATTGGACAACTCCTGGTGCTATTCGTATCCCGGGTGAGGGAATACTATGCCGATGAAGGTAGTGTGGAAATCGGAGCACAACCTCATAAAATGGCCAGCGCTTTGTACAAACTGGTATATGGATCGGCCAATTTAAATAAGGATCAGTTAAAAGAAGTAGAAGGGGTAAAAGCCTTCTTTGTAAACGATGTATCTGATGCCCGGAATGAAATAAATGATTTAAGACAGGTTGATTTTAACCAGGATGGTATAATCAGCCAGGATGAATTAAATCAACTCAAATACTCCGATGTAAATATTAAAACTTCCAGTAAACTATTTGAACTTATATCCACCCACCCCAATATGGTAAAAAGGATTAAAAGATTAGCAGATATGAACTGATTTTTTAATCCCCAACTTTTTTTTAAAATTGAGTACTTATTTTGAAAAATATAGTTTCAATTTAATTTAAAATTAAAAAAAATATAATGGTTTAAAACCCTTAAAATTCGCTGTTTAATTAAGCTTTTTCAGTTATTAGCTGTCTTAATTCTTCTATTTTGGTAGTAAATGCTTCTAAATTATTAATAGCTGTTTCTAAACCGGATCCAGTTTCTAAAAATTCGATATAATTGGTTAAGAAGTTATTGTATTCCTGTATGGCTTCTGTGGCTTTTGCTTTTATTTCTTCATATCCGGCAGGTGGAGTACTTGCTTCTAAATCAGAAAGTATGGCCTGCACATCTTTTTGACTATTTTCCAGTCTAGTTTTTAATTCATCTTCAGTTATATTCCCATCTACCTGGGCTTGTAAATTAGAATTTACTTCCATTCCAATTTCACCCATCTTAGAAATATAATCATTTATCTCATTAAGGTATTCTGCACCTTCTTGATTATTTCCAATACAACCTGATACCAGAACTAAACTGGAAACCAGCAATATTATAAAAACACCTTTAATTTTCAATATCAAACACCCCCTATTCATATTATTAACTATCTATATAATCAGTATTCAATATATTTTTCTAAACATTTATTGAAAATCAATATTTTAATTCTTTAGAGGATAAATACACGGACCGCGAGTATAAAAAAAATTATTATTTTTTCTAAAACAACATTTAATTTATTCTATTTTGAATACTGTCATGATGTTTTTGAAACTAAAAAAAGAAATTTATAAACAGATGAATGAAAGATATAACATTTAATATAATTCACCCTACATAATAGGTATAACATTATCTTAAAAAAGGGAATTTAATAATAATCTGGCAAATGGGGTGGAGAATATATACTGTAAAAACTGCGGAACAAAAAATGAAAAAACAGCTAAATATTGTGAAAAATGCGGGCAAACTCTAAATTCAGGGGGTTCAAATACCACCAAAGTTTTAATAGCACTGGTCTTAATTTTATTCATAGGACTGGGTGCTTTAGCCGCTTATGTAATGAGTATGGATACCACACCGGTGGTTATAAGTTCCACCTATAATGAGACTCAGGAAAAAACCCAGGCCTACCAACCATCCTGGAAATTAATTGATACTTATCAGGGAGTAAGTGGTGATTCCCGATCATTTACCACCAGGGGTAATAAATTTAAAGTAACCTACTCCGCCAACCCCCTGGTAAATTATAATATCAATTATCTGGAAATACTGCTTATTCAAGGTAGCCAGAGACTGGAAACTGGTTATGTATCATGGGAAGCATATGATTCCCCTAATACTAAAAGTGGAACTATAGAAGTAAGTAAAGGACCAGGAACATATTACCTGGATATCTATGCCTATGAATTAAAAGACTGGAATATAGAGGTATATGACTACTATTGATACCAGGGATAATAATCTGCAGTCATTAATCCGGGAATTCAAATAAAATGAGTTAGATTAAAGTTTTAATCCCTACCCCCCTTAGTCCTGTACCTTTTATTAACTATAATCATATTCTTTATCCCTGGTTTTCTAAAAATTCCTGGATATATTCCTCTAATTCAGTTATCCGGGAGGGTACAAATAGATTATGTCCCTCTCCTCTTAAAATAATCCACCGGGAATCAGCTAAAGACTCTTGCATAATTTTAGATAATTCTATACTGGTTAATTTATCTTCACTGCCTGAAAAAATTAAAACCGGACATTTAATTTTAAATAATTCTTCGCTGATATCAAAGTTTAAAATAACATCAATAGTACTCATAAGGGAATTTATTGAAGCAGTTTTGGCTTTAAGGACCTTAAATTCTTCTAAGGCTATTTTATTTTCAGATAGAAACTCCGGGGTATTAACCACCTGCACTGCTTCATCAAAAAAGGCCTCATAGTTTTCCTTTAATTTTTCTTTAAAATTATTCAATTGGAACTTTAAATTATGGTCTACCTGACTAAATCCAGAAATTATTGTTAGTGATTTTATCAGATGAGGAGCATCACAGGCTAATTTAAGTAAAATAGCAGATCCCCATGAAAAACCAATAAAATGTGCTTTTTCTATGCCCTGATTTTTTAGAAATTCTATTAAAGTATCATTAAAAGAATCAAGATTAAAATCATTATTAATCTCTGAAGAAGAACCATGGCCCGGTAAATCCAGGGCCAGGGTGAAGTAATCTTTTTCAAATTTATTTATTAATGGCAGCCAGATACTTAAATCATCAGAAAAACCATGTAAAAAAACCAGGGGAAATCCAGCACCGCTCTTCTGGTAATGTAATTCCCGGTTATTTATTTTTGAATAGATGATTATCCCTCCCATTTAACCCCTACTGAAAAGATGATTCTAATTCCTATTTTATGATAGCAATTACTAAAAATTTATAGATTATCAGTTACCATAATTTAATATACCTATATTAATTTCAGTATTTACCTTAAATAGTTGGGAGAGGGTTTTACATGGTACGTTACCAGTTAGATGAAATTCCCAGTTCAATTAAATGTTCTAATTGTGGAAAAACTTCTCTAGAAGTAGAAGGAAGCTTTCAACAGGCCGGTAATTTTATAATAGTTTATTATGAATGCCCTGACTGCGGGCATAAAGATAAATTACAGTGTGGAAAGCCAGTGGATATTATTGATTAATATATAAAAAGGGGACTAAAAAAAAATGAAGGTTAGTGAAGATATAAAAAAAATCTCCCTTAAGGGAGAGTTTAGAATATGCCCGGAGTGTGGCTATGAAAGTGGTTTTCATAATTCCTTTTTAAAAAAAGAAGCTGGTAACTATCAGAATATCCTCATATGCCCCCAGTGCGGGGCCCGCTATGATGTGGGATGGGAAGTACCAGTATAATAGTAGAAAATCCAAAATTAAGGGAACATAAATAAAATAAACAGGTGAAAAATATGGAAGACTACGATGTGAGTGGATATGATATTGTTTCTAAAAAAATAAAAGAAAGTCTGGGGCTTAAAAGATCCCCGGTAGCCATAAAATTTGTTCTAAAAAAGGAGGATCTACCTGAGAAGATTCAGGAAATTGATAAAGCAGTAAGGCACTGTGAAATGGTAACCCGGGCCAGTCTGGGTGAAACATTCTATGCCACCTCCGAAGATCAATCCTGTAAAGGTGGAGCAGCAGCCATTGGTGCTGGTGAAGCTCCAGAAAAAATTAAAACCGGAGAATTTTATTATGATCTGGGACGCTTTTCCAGTATAGGTGCGGCTAAAAGGACTCTGGATGCTATTCCAAAAATAGATATGGATATTTATGCCACTATCTACGCTCCCCTGGAGGATGCTACCTTCCATCCGGATATAATTGTGGTTGTGGGAAACCCGGCCCAGGCCATGAAATTATCCCAGGCCCTGGTCTACACCCTGGGTGGTAGGGTGGAAGCAGATTTTTCCGGTATACAGTCTCTATGTGCTGATGCAGTGGCCGGACCCTTTACCAGTAAAAATCCTAATATAACTCTGGGTTGCAGCGGATCCCGTAAATTTGCCGGTATTGAAGATGAAGAAGTGATTGTGGGGCTTACCGGGGAAAATATTGGATGTGTCCTTAATGCTCTGGATGCTATTAGCTAAGCATCCCCCTATTTATTCTTTAAAATCATTTAAAATAAGTTCATAATCCTTATAATGATTTATATTTATTAATTCCAGCTTATTTTCTGGAGGAAATCCAAAAAATTCCACTCCTTCTTTAAACATTTTTCTTAACATGGGGTTGAGGTTGCTTTTATAATGGGGCAGGTAATCTAAAAGCAGATTCCGGGAAGAGGCAAAGGGCATCCCTAAACCTTCAGCAGAATCCAGATGACCGTAAGTTTTTCTACCCAGAATAGAAACCATGTTATCCGCCTTATCACTATTAATAATTTTATCTTTTAATTTTCTAAGGCTATTACTTTTTACAGTGGGCTGATCCCCGGCTACACAAAGGCATATATCACCAGAAGCAGATTTCAATCCATTATACAATGATTGGGCCAGGGGCACATCAACCGGATTATTTTTAATTATTTTTAAGCGAGGGTCATGGATATTACTTATAGCAGGTAGTATTTCATCCTGGTAATGACCTACTACCAGGATACATTCATCTACCGGGACATTTAATACACTTTGAATGGTGTGCTGCAGCAGGGGTTTACCCTTAATTTCTAAAATGAGCTTATTTTTAAGGGGCAGGCCTTTTTTTTCCAAGTCTTCCCTCATACGCCGATTTTGTCCTGCTGCTGTTATTATGGCACTGGTAATCATTTTATCTTTTTTATTTCTAATGGGGGAGTTAATTTACCCTGGATAATCTAAATGGGGGAGTTTTTGTCTCATTATCTAATTAATTGGAGAGTAACTGTCCTGATTATCTAATTAATAAGGGCAGTAACTGTTGATAAGATATTAATTGGGTAATAACTATTGGATTACCTAAATTAATTGGGTACTAACTCATAGACTTCAGCATAAATCTGTGTATTTCCGGCTGTGCCTCTGGTCCACATAATTATTAGTAAAGGATATTCCCGGGTATTATTCACCTTTACTCCAGTGGAAGGATCCACTCCAAAGGCTACACAGTTAAATGACCAGTTTAAACCTACCGGTAGAGGTACTCCTGCTGAGGTAACTGCTCCTCTTAATGCCCGGGCCGGAGGACAGGTCCCATGGGAAGCAAATCCACCTGGTGCTTCAGGATCCCTCACCCCTACAAAACCTCCTGATTTTCTACCAGAAGCCAGACTCTCAGGAGGTACTATGGTCCCGTTCCATCTATTGGCAAATTCTCGAGCATTATGGGCCCGAGAATAATCATTGAACTCTGGAAAAGACCCTAAATAACTAACCGATCCAGATACTTTCTGGGGAGTGTAGTCATGCATATAAGCCATTACCGGGGCCCCTTCTGGGTAATCTTTAATGTACTCCCGCACAGATTCCCCGAAATAATCCTCAATTTGGGAGGGAGGTACCGTATTTCTACCATCACTGAAATTGGTAAGAGCATAATCCAGTACAATTTTATCTCCTGTCTGGGCCTTATCATACCATTCTTTTACTTTTTCCCCGGAAATATATTGATTAGGGATGGTATCATTGCTGATATCTTCCCCACCAACCACCCTCAAAGTCTGGTTATTTTCACTGATTTCTAAACCGTCTTCAGTTTTATATCCATAGACATAGGGGTTTTTAAATCCCCAAATAAAATTATCAGGGGGGTTAACTGTTAATTTTTCCGCATTAACCACCAGCATTCCTGGTCCTTCATAACCGGTGGCAACTCCATACCGGGAAATACTGCCTCCCGTAAGGTGCACAATAGGGGTGCGGATACTGCCGGTTAATAAAGACTCCATTAAATCCAAAATACGAATATCCCGGGCAAATTCAATCAGATAGCGGGGGTGGGTAATTAAGGGAACCTTCCTTATTTTACTATCATCCACCACATCAGTTCCAGGTAATATGGTATCCCCTGGTGATAAACTGGTGATTTCCTCTGCATTCTGAGCAGGGTATACTTCTTCCAGGTAAACTCCCAGAGGGGTGCTTATAATACCTAGAAATATTAACACTACCAGTACTTTAAATGCCGAGTTCTCCCAGTATTTTTTTAGAATACTTAACTCCTCCTTCTCCAATTATTAATATAATATCCTTATCTTTAACCAATTCCAGTGCTTTTTCCAGGGCCTCCTGCACCTGTTTTTTACTGGCACCCAGGGTTCCTTTTTTTATATTCTCGGCACTGGCATGGGTTTCCACAACCTCTTTATGGATATATTTAGAAGATTTATAGGCAGCATAGGAAGCAGGTATAACCACATCGGCATAGTTAAGGATTTTTGCAATATCTCCATCACCCTGGCTGCCGCTTTCTGAGGAAATGGTGTTTACCACGATTAGTTGAGAATCATCAGGTTTCTTACTTAAAATTCTTTGAATAACTGCTTTTACACCGGCAGGATTATGGGCATAATCTATGATTATGGGGGGATGGTCGCCTATTTTTTCAAACCGACCTTCCACACCACTAAAATCCTGAATACCAGCTACTATATCTTCAAATTTAATACCCATTGCCCAGGCACCTGCTGCAGCAGATAGGGCATTGTAAATATTATATATTCCCTCTATTTTTAATTTAATCAGGGCCTGTTCTGATTTAATCCGAAGCACCATACTTTCTTCTGTTACCTGACGCCCGGATACATCCAGTGGTGGTTTTTTAAATCCACATATACATTTATATTTACCTAAATGCCCTAAATAATGTTGTTCATACTTGAGCAGGGCTTCACACTGGGGACACTCCCGTCCCTCAGAAAAGGTATTGGTTCTGGTATTAATATTTTCTATACCATAGAATATTATATTTTCCGGATTTTGGGAATGGGCAAAATTGGCTACCAGAGGATCATCGGCATTTAGTATCAATATATCTGCTACTTCTGTTATTTCTTTTTTACACTGCACATAACGGTTAAAATCATCATCTTTTTTTAAGTGGTCCCGGGAGATATTGGTTACCAGTCCCAGATTAACTTCACAGTTTAAGGCAGAGTTTTTTATTTCATCCAGGTTTCCAAAGGTACCTATTTCCACTACGGCCATATCTCCTTTAAGACGAGCCTGTAATGCAGGAATGAGTTCGGTATTGCCCTGGATAGGCATATGATGTTCAGGCACCAGGTAACCTGCTTTATGGAGGATATTTTTCAATATCTGGGTGGTGGTGGTTTTTCCATTGGTACCGGTAATGCCGATAACTGGTTTATCCACCTTACAGATGGCCATTACTTCCTCCACACCAATTATATCTGCATTACTATTTTGGGTAATCATATCCCATACTTTTTGGTTTTCAAATAGGCCGGGGGTGAGTACAATGGTATGGGCTTTTTCTAATACCTCCTGGGAGTGGCCTCCCAGATCCATATTTATACCTTCTTTTATAAACACATCTTTCAAATAGGTATCTGGACTTAAATCAGAAACTGTTACATCAGCTCCGTTATTTTTTAAAACTCTGGCTAATAAACTCCCTACAGTTCCACACCCTCCTATCACCACCACCTGGGAGTTACAATCCTCATAATAATCCAGGGCTTTAAGGATATCATTTTTTACATTGTTATAAGCATTCACTACACCAGGACCTAGGTGCAGGATAGTATCACCTGGTGCTGAAATTTCCAGAGCCATTAAAATAGAAGTGGTAACATCTTCCACTCCATAGCTTTCCACAGCTTCTGCACCAGAGATTACTTCTTCTACTGCTGTCCAGTCAATTTCCTCGGTGGTTTCATTTTTAGCACTGGAAATAATCACATCTGCTTTTTTATCTAAAATACCACCAATTTTTGATTTATCTCTGGTGGTAAGGGTGTCCGGGTTATCCAGGCTTATTATCAGTCTTCCCGGAACAGATAATCCTTCTAATAATTTTTCCATACTTTCCGGGTTATGGGCTGCATCCATAAAAATATTAACCTCATTAAGTTGGCCTATTTTTTCAAACCGACCTTTAACCCCGGGGAATGATTCAATTTGTTCTTTTAAATATTCCAGATCAAAACCCAAAACCAGCCCGGTCCCCAGAGCAGCCAGCGCATTCTCTATATTACAGCTACCCGGTATTTTTAACTGTATATCTGTTTTAAAGGGCCCTATTTTTTTTTGGGTGAAATTATCACAACTGCAACTTAGCTTTTTACAATGGACACATATACTACTAGGAAGGGTGGTGGTTACCAGGGTGAAACTGGAACCATCCAGACCATTTAATTTGATATTCTCTGCTCGAATATTAAGATCCTGAGGGAGAGGACCATAAATTTCATCCTCAAATTCTATGCACTGAGGGATTCCCAGGCCATAATAAACACATTCTTTGTTAATCTCTCTTGTTTTTTGGATGATCACCGGGTCATCACCATTTACCAGTAACACACCCTGGGGTGCAATTAAATGGGATAGTGAAAAGTTACGGTTTATATAATCTTCATAACTTTGGAACTCATCCATATGATCCGGGGTGAGGTTGGTTAATACTCCGGCACATAGTTCCAATCCATCAGCCATCCTTATAGTTCCATGGGGAAGTTCAAATATAGCCAGATCCTTTTTACTGGTTTCTTCACTCACCACCAGTTCTACCAGCCCTTCAATTATCAGAGAATCCTGCAGGGATGAAAAAGTCACGGTTTCCAGCTTTCCTTCCAGCAAGTGGTTAATCATGTTGGTGGTGGTGGTTTTACCATCAGTCCCTCCAATACCCACCAGTGGTAAGCTCAGCAGGGAATTCAAAATCTCCCCGATATGAAAAGTAGTTAAGAGATCTATTTTTTTATTTTCTCTACTCTTTTCAATGAATTTACGTATATCTGCCTGGGGTGGTATGTTAGGGGATATGAAAATAGCATCTGCCCATAATACACTGTCAAAGATACGGGTTCCCAGCTCAAAAACAACCCCCTTTTCTTCCAGTTTTTTAATTTTTTTTCGGGCTTTTTTAGGAAGGGAGTTATAATCTTGCATATCTGAAACCCTAACCTGATTACCTAAATAGTTTAATAAATTAGCAGCAGGCCTTCCTGCATTCCCTGCCCCTACTACCAGTATTTTTTTGCCATTTATCATTGTATCAACCTTTAGAAAGTGATTCAATATAATTTTGTATTTTCATTATTTTATTTTGACCATTTCCACCTATAAAAATATTTTTAAATGATAGGTATGGTTTTATAATCTCAGGGAGTTGATTTAATTCCTTTATGATTTTCACTTCACCTTCAAAGCCCAGTGATATTAATTTTTTCACCGCCAGGGAAGTGGTATCCTCCAGACCCGGGAATAAAATTATGGTCTCTGGATGGGATTTATATACTTCCTCTAAAATTTGAAACCTCCATTTTTCCTCTTTTCGGGGTGTTCCCACCACCAGCACCGGAAAATCTTCTTCTTTTAAAACTTCCTGAATGGCCCCGACGTTATCGGTTTTACCTACCACAATGTGGCTGCCCTGAATATTAAATGATTTTATACGCCCTTTGATGGGATTAAAATTCTCCAGTGAATCTTTAATAATATCCTGTTTTATTTTTAGAAATTGGGCCACAGTTTCTGCTGCTCCTGCATTAATTTTATTAAATTCTCCAAAAAGAAGAAGGGGATAGGAGGTCTTATCATAAAAACTGAAATTTACTAGATTTTTTGATATTTCCACCAGATACTTATCCTGTTTATTCAAAAGACTATGTTTTGACTTTAAAAAAGCACCCAGGTTATGGGCATAGTTTTCCAGGGATTGATGGTGGTTCAGGTGGTCGGACCCTATATTGGTGGCCACCACCAGATCGAAGTCAAAACAATGTTCGGCATAGTCCAGGGTCATATCACAGACTTCCACAATCATAGCCTGGTATTTATCACCATCAGCTTCTAAAATTAATTCACTGTAACCATCAAATCCACCCCCGGCATTACCCCCGATTAAAACATCTATACCCGCCTTTTCCAGTATGCTTTTTATCAAAAAAGAGGTGGTGGTTTTACCATTGGTTCCGGTAACTCCAATGGTGAAAATTGAACGGTGGGTGTTTATTTTATCAGACAATAGTATCTTAGATTTTTTAACTTTTTTACCTAAAGGAGTTTGCCATAAACCGGGACTTAGAGCCACAGCATCGGCTGAAAATATTTTATCTTCATCATGGAATCCTAAATCAAGATCAACATCCTTTTCTTTCAGGATGATTTCTTTATTAAGGTCAGTAGCATAGATCTGGTGATTCCTATTTTTAAGAGATTTGATGGCTTTTTTACCCTCAACTCCCAGTCCAATTACGGCAACTTTCATCAATACACCTTAAATATAAAATTAAGTAAATTATTCTGGTTGTCTTTTTCTGGTTTTTAAGATTAATTATAAGAAATTTTTATTAGTTATCTATTAAAATAAGTAATATTTAAAGTAATTTTTTATGCATATTTTATTAAAAATTCACAAGTTTATTCCTGTTGATAAATTAGAATAAAGTAAAAAAACCGGGAGTTAAGTAATGATTATTTTCTAAAGGATATTTTATTCTACTTTAGAATCATTTTTATCTTGATTTACAATATTATCTTCTTCTTTGTCAATACCATACTCTTCTTTTAGCTCATCCAGGATATCTTCATGTAGATTAGAAACTTTTACTTCTAGTTGTTCCCTTTTTCTAGTTTTTACTCTACGGCCAATAATCCATAACACCACTACCACCGACAGGATAAAAGCCAGTGCTACTACAACCGGGATTAAAAGCGAGTAATCAAATCCATCAATATTGAATTCCGGCCCCATAGTTAAAATATTGGTAAAGAGATATATAATAGTAATCATTTGAAATTTAAATAAAAAATATGTTTTATTTTACATCTCGGGGGTAAAAAATGGGATTAAGATATGATACCGGAGGACAGGGGTCAGCTGAATATGTGCTGCTTTTTGCTGCAGTTATTGTGATTGTTATTGCTGGATTATACATGTATTATTCTTATTTTAGTTTTGGAGAGGAAGTGGAAATGGTGGATGTGAGTTTAACCATTACCAATACCGGGCCCCGGCCATCCCAGTTTATTTATGAAGCCAATAATACCACTGGTGTAAATCGCCATATAAGTACCGGTAACCCTGGAAATTTCTTTTTCACCTTGGCTCAGGGCCGAAGCCGTACCTTTTCTTTAGGCACCATGCATTCTCCTGCCAGCTTCACCATTGAAGGAGGGGTGGGAAATCCCACCCGTGGAAGTGCCCAGCAAAGAGGTGAAGGTCAGTCTGGTAGATGGACCCTTACTATTGGAAACCAGACCATCTCCTGGGATATAAAGGGTCCTTATGATTGGAGAAAAAAACCTTCAGGTAGTGTTATTAGAAGCTTTTCTATAAGTGGAGGGGGAGGAGGACTTCCATTTAATATCACCGAAGACCTGCAAACCGTGAGGACCAATGTGAGTGGGGCCTTTAAAATAATATAAGTTTTAATATCCCCTTTTTTTATTAATTTTTATATGCCTCAAAAAGTACTACTTTTTATAATCCACTATTATTAGTTTGTTTTACAGTATTTTAATAATCCACTACTTTTAGTTCTTTTACCGGTGTACCATCACTCCACAAACCCATAAAACGCTGCTGGGTGGTATTTCCCAGGGCGTATTCTCTGTTTATCCCATAGAACGCTGCTTCATATAGCCCATCAAATAATTTCCAGGTTCCATAATAATCCAGGGCATTAACCATTAAACGATATTCTCCACAATTTAAAATTGCCAAAGGGGAGAGATGGTCCGCAATTAAAGGCGGGTTTCCATGGAAATCTGATACCATAATTACATAATTTTTATTTTCCAGGGGTATGCTGGTGGTTTCTTTTATTATCTTTTCTGAATCAAAAGAACCTACAATATCATCCCTATCACCAGCTAAGGTTAATAGCAGGGTGCTGGATGGTATTTTAGATAAATCCTCCAGCAAGGGTCCCATGGTCCGGTTTTCTGAACGGGATAAACCGGGCTGGACACAGAATATTGCTTTTGGTTGAGGAATACCTTCCTGGGATGCTCGAGCTGCCATATTGATGGATATAAGACCACCAGCGGAGTGCCCTACCAGGGCCAGATTTTCCCTCTGGGGCCGGACATGCTCACCATTTTCAAGCTGGATAAATGCATCTTTAAGGGAATAAATAGCATTCTGGGTGAAATTATCTGAAGAATCCAAAATACTGGACTGATAACGGGGATAAATCACAATATTACCTTTTTTTACCAGATGATCAATCCAGGGACGATAAAATAAAGGATTGGTAGCAGACCATCCATGGTTAAATACTATTACCGGAGCAGATTCAGGTGAAGGGGATCCTGGCTCAAATATCCAGTACTGCAATGCTCCACTACCATAAGTAGATGATATGACCTGAGAATGATTATAATCCATTCCACCAGGACCACTAACTGCCTGGAAGGGCCCCTGAATGTTTGAAGCATATATGGGGGGACATAATGCAACTATAATTAAAAATATAAAAGCAAAACCTGATAAAAATAGATATGTGGCTGAGGGAGGAGAGGAAGTCATGTATAACTTTTTTTAATTAATTGCTAATTAATTTATTCCTGGTAAGTTTTTTTAAAATAACAGGGAAAAAAATTTGTATTTATAAAAACATAATTACATTGATGATGAACACTATTTTTCGGTATACATCAGGGTAAGTATCTCTTTAAAGATAATTTCACTTCATGGATAGGGATAATATGAAAGAAGACAAAACACAAAAAGCTACCTTTGGAGCAGGATGTTTTTGGGGCGTGGAAGATGCATTTAGAAAGCTTAAAGGAGTTAAATCCACAAAAGCAGGTTATATGGGTGGTCATCTAAAAGACCCCACCTATGAAGATGTATGCCGGGGGGATAGTGGACATGCAGAAGTGGTTCAGGTGACCTATAATCCAGAGGAAGTATCTTATATGGATCTTCTGGATTTATTCTGGAAAATTCACGACCCTACCACCTTAAATCGTCAGGGGCCAGACATTGGATACCAGTACCGTTCTGCTATCTTTTACCATAACCTGGAGCAGAAGGCCCAGGTCTTGATTTCTATGGAAAAACTGCAGTCCTCCCCGGGATATGATAGGGAAATTGTTACTGTTATTGAACCAGCCACCACCTTTTACCAGGCAGAGGAATACCATCAACAGTATCTGGAAAAAACAGGGAAAAAAAGCTGCCATTTCTTCTAGTTATTTTAAAGATACTACCTTTTATAATAGAGATATGGGAGGACAATTTATTTACTTCAAAAATCATATAATATAATGATTTTATGTTAAAATCACTTACAAACACTCTTTTAAAACAATCAACTTATTTTAAAAGGCAGATTCCTATCTTTTATATTTACTTAAGTATCCTTATTTATTTTTCAAATACTCTGAATTACTTCTTTTTTCCAATGGATTTATTAAATACTCTTTTTAGAGCTTTTAATTCTTATTTATCATATTAAAGTATAATGCGGGTGAAAACCAATGTCCATGATAAAATTAGAAGAAGATGTTTCCCTGGTGCTTTGTGGTGAAGCAGGGCAGGGAATTCAAAGTGTGGAGAATATTATGGTGCAGGCCTTGAAGATGGGAGGTTACCATGTTTTTTCCACCAAGGAATACATGTCCCGGGTGAGGGGTGGTCAAAACTCTACCCAAATCCGGGCCTCCTCAAAAAGGGTTAAAGCTTATCGGGATAGGATTGACATCCTGGTGGCTCTAAGTAAGGGTGCTATCCCCCACTTAGAAAAAAGGATAACTGAAAATACCCTTATATTAGGAGATGAAGAGGTCCTCCAGGACTTGGAGGAGAAATACTATAATCTCTTAAAAGCCCCCTTTATTTCTAAAGCCAAAAAACTGGGAGGCCTTATATTCTCCAATGTGATTGCTGCTGGTGCCCTGTCCTGTATTATGGGGGTGGATAAAGAGATATTTGACGAACTAATCACTCTTCTTTTTGCATCCAAGGGCGAAAAGATCCTGGAAAACGATTTAAAAGCCGGGGTGGAAGGATACGATATAGGGAAAAAAATCATTGATAGTGGTCGAATTTCGGTTAAAATAGAAAAAAACCCGGCTACTGGTAAAGAAATATTAATTAACGGTACCCAGGCAGTGGGATTAGGTTGCATTTCCGGGGGATGTAAATTTATTTCAGCTTATCCCATGACTCCTTCTAGCCCTTTACAGGTTTTCATGGCAGATAATGCTTCAGAATTTGAAATGGTATTTGAACAGGCAGAAGATGAAATAGCTGCCTTAAATATGGCCTTAGGAGCATCTTATGCTGGAGCACGGGCTATGACTGCCACCTCAGGAAGTGGATTTGCCCTTATGCAGGAAGGGGTGGGACTAGCAGGGATGATTGAAACCCCGGTGGTTATCTATATTGCCCAGAGGCCAGGACCAGCGGTGGGCCTGCCAACCCGAACTGCCCAGGAAGATCTTAACTTAGCCCTTTACTCCGGGCCCGGAGAATTTCCCCGGATAATCTTTGCCCCCGGGAACTTTAAAGATGCCCTGGAATTATCCCATAAAGCATTCAACCTGGCTGAAAAATATCAAATCCCGGTATTTATATTATCCGACCAGTATATGGCGGATATTTATTATAACCTGCCCTCTCTGGATATAGAAAAACTGGAAGTAGAGGATTATCTCTTTGAAACTGATACCGATTATAAAAGATACCTCTTCACCCCGGATGGTATTTCACCCCGGGGTATACCTGGTTATGGGCAGGGCTTAGTATGTGTTGACTCAGATGAACATGATGAAGAAGGACATATAACAGAAGATCTTAATCTTCGAACCCGTATGGTGGATAAAAGACTAAAAAAGATGGATAAAATAAGAAAAGAAGCAGTTCCTGGTGAATTTTTTTCCACATCAAATTCGTCGTCCTATAAAACTCTGATAATGGGCTGGGGTTCCACTTACTGGCCCTTGAAAGAGGCCCTCCTGGAAATGGATAATGATAATCTGGCCCTATTACACCTCAAACAGTTATATCCTCTCTCTTCCCAGGCAGGGGAATTAATTAAAAAGGCCAAAAAAAGTGTTATGTTTGAGAATAATGCCCAGGGCCAGATGGCCCAGCTCATTCAAAAGGAAACAGATTTGAAAATTGATCATAAGGTTTTAAAATATAATGGAATGCCCTTTTCTGTTGAAGAAATTTTAGCAGTATTGGAAACTCTGGAGGAGGAATAATAAATGGATCCAGAAATCTTTGAAATGGAAAATGCAGATATTGCCTGGTGTCCGGGATGCGGGGATTTTCTTATATTAAAAGCATTAAAACAGGCCCTGGCAGATTTAGAATTAGGCCCAGAAAAACTGGTTTTAGTATCCGGTATTGGACAGGCTGGAAAACTACCCCACTACCTTAAATCCAATGTATTCAATGGTTTACATGGCAGATCCCTATCACCTGCCACGGGTATTAAAGCATCAAATCCAGATATGGTGGTTATTGATGTTTCTGGTGATGGTTGTATGTATGGGGAGGGGGGAAATCACTTCATGCACACCATACGCCGTAATCCAGACATCACCAACATAGTGTTAAACAACATGGTCTATGGTTTAACCAAGGGTCAGGCATCACCCACCAGCCAGGTAGACTTTAAAACCCCATTCCAGGTAGATGGAGTATTTGAAGAACCATTTAACCCTCTGGCCGTGGCCATAGCTTTAGGTGCTTCTTTTGTGGCCAGAACATTTGCAGGAGATATACCTCATATGGTGGAAGTCCTGAAAAAAGCCATAGAACACAAGGGATATTCACTGGTGGATATATTTCAACCCTGTGTTACCTTCAACAAGGTGAATACTTTTACCTGGTTTAAAGAAAACACCTACCTCATGGATGATACCCACAATCCCTACCTTAAATTAGAGGCCCTGAAAAGAGCCCTGGAAGGAAATGATGGGGAAGGTAAATTCCCCCTGGGTATATTTTATATTAAAAGGGGCCTTCCTACCTTTGAAGAAAATCTATCAGTTTATAAAAAAGACAAAACACCCTTATTCTGGAGAAAAGTGGATAAAAATAAATTAAAAAAATTAATTGATTCTAAAAGAGGCCTGTAAAATAAATATGCCTTTATAAGTATATTATTTACAGGATAAATTATAACAGGTAATACCATGTTTGAAGAAGAAATGGACAACCGGATATATAAATTATTTATAAGCCAGTATAAAGAGGAAGAAGAAGAAAATATACTTTTTATAAATAGACTGGAACAGGCCCATGATTTCCAGTGGGAAAATAATTCCCTCCCCCAGGATACACCACTTGAAATCAAAAATAAGATAAAGGAAGCAGATGTGGTGGTGGTACTCTCCGGACTATACAGTAACCACCAGGATTACATTAAACAGCTAATAAATACTGCCCAAGAAGAAGATAAACCCCTGGTCATTATCCGGCCCTATGGGGTGGAAAATATACCTCTGGAACTGGAAAAAAAAGCCCAGGAAGTGGTGGGATGGAATGCTCCCTGTATTGTGGATGCCATAAAAGGTGTTTTAGGTGTGGGGGAGGGTAGTTGTGATTTATAAAACATTAATTCCATTTTAGATTACCGGTACTTCCTCCTGGGCCACATCCAGAATCACCCGGGATTCTCCTTCTTCTTTTTTAACTTTAATTATATTATCAGCAGCTTCTTCCAGGTCACTATCATGGGTAACAATAATCATCTGGGGCAGTACCGATAATCTCTTCAGGATATCGATTAATTCCTGACGACGGTAACTATCCAGATGGATGGTAGGCTCATCCAGCATAATAAGCTCTAGTTTACCTCCAGATAGCACCCGGGTAATGGCCAGACGCAAGGCCAGGGCCACTGCAATTTTCTCCCCACCACTAATCATATCCAGAGTGGTCTTACCCCCGGGACCAAATACTTCCACCTCATAGTCCTCATCCAGGGAAATATCGGAATACTCAAAATTGAACCTGTCAAAAAACTTACGGGCCTCCTCCTGAATAAGAGGCCGGGAACGGTTCCGCAGATCCTTTTGCACTCCATCCTTACCAAATAACTTACGAATATAATCCAGAACTTTAATAAAATCTTTAAGATTATCTAACTCTTTTTCAACATCCTTTAAAGAATCCAGATCCTTTTGTAGATCCTCTATAGCAGAAATGGTCATGCCCTGAATTCCCTCATTTTTACTTTTCTGGCTAGTTAACTCTATGAAGGAATCTTTTTTTTGTTCATAAGCCTGGAGAATCTTTTGATGTGCAATAGCATCATACTCGATTTTAATAAGACTACTGTGAAGGGATTCCTTATTTTTCATATTTTCTTCCAGGTCCAGTTTCTTTTTTTGCAGCTTTTCGCTTATACTATTTTTTTGAGATACCCGACCCTTTAATTGATTTAAATTATTCTTGAATTCTTCCCTCTTATCAATCTCTTCCTGGAGGATATCACTATCCAGCAGGGAATAATCCTCTTTAAATTGTCTGAAATAATCCAACTCCAGGGAGGATAATAATTCCTTTATCCGGGAGTCTTCTTCAATTATTTTTTCCACCAAACTATTTTTCTCTTTTTCCAGAGTCGCCACTGGATCCAGGTTTTCCAGGGAATGTTTGGCTTTGAAATAATTCTCTTTATGATTTTCAATCTCTTTTAACCGGCTTTTTTTGGATTTTATACTGGATTCTATTTCTTCAAGGGCGATATTTTGGATTTTTAAATCCTCCAGTTTCATCTCCAGATTACTCATTTTGTGGGAGGCCGTATTTCTGGCTTTTATTTTTTCCTGAAGTATATCCATATTGATTTTCTGGAAGGAATTTTTACGTTTTTGTAACTCTTCCTTTTCATTATCCAACTTCTCTATAGATTCTTCCAGAGCCACCATCTGCATTTTATTGGAAGTGATATCATGCTGGTAAATTGTTACCAGTTCGGTTTTTTTGGATTTACTGATATCTGACTGGCAGATGGGACACTTATCCTCCACCTCTTTTAATTCCTCCAATGGTTTTTTTAGCTGCTGGTTTTGATTTTTAAGAGATAATAAGGTTCCCTTTTTATCCTGCAGTTCCTGGTCTAGAAGATTCAGTTTATGGTTCAGGGCAATTTCTAATTTTCTATGGAGTGAATCTATTTCCTCTGCCGAGTCCAGATTACTCTCCAGGATCTGGTTGTAATAAGAGAAAGTTTCACTTATTTGTTGATTCAATTGGCCTATTTCCTGCTTAGTTTTATCCTTATCTGATATGAGACTTCTTATAATGGCAGGGGTGCCTTCAAACTTCTCTTTATCCTTAAGCAGGGATTCTATTTTCTTTTCGATGTTATGATACTCCTCCTGGAACATCTTATTTGAGACTAAAACTTGATTTAAATCATTAACCTTTTTTAAATTTGATAAAATCTGTTTTTCAGTTTGATGGTACTTATCTAAATTATTAAGGCCTTTCTGGAGTAAAACCAGATTACTCAAAGGAAGGATTTCAGTTTCCAGTTTACTTATTTTAGATTCATCTTCTTTTATCCGGGATAAATCTTTTTTCAGGCTATCTTTATCTTCCTTTAATCCTTTTAGAATATTTTCCAGGGAATCCAGACTGGATTTGATTTCACGGTACTCCAGTTTTTTCTCATCCAGTTTCTCCTTATCAGTTTTTAGTTGTTCTATTTCCTGGTGAATAGCTTCAATCTCCTGGTTTAATTCCCCTATAAAAACATCCCTCTTATTTTTTTCCTCCATTTTATCAGCTAATTTTTTTTCCCAGGTTTCTTTAGACTCCATTTTACCCTTTAAAAACTGTTCCTCACTACTATAGTGGCCAATTAAGGGAACCATATTTTTCCAGGCGTTTTCCAAAGATTCAATACCCAGCAATTTACCAATCAGCTGCTTTTTTTCAGAAGGCTTTTTATCAATTAAATCTGCTATTTCGCCCTGGCGGATATATACGGCATTTAAAAAGAGACTGCTATCCATTTCCAGCAGGCTTTCAATTTCAGTACTCACCACTTTATCCCCGGTAGCAATCTGATGGAAACCATCCCGGTCTTCTTGTTCTAAAACAGCCCTTGAAGCGGATTTACTTCTCTCCCGGGTAACCCGATAAGTCTTACCATTAACCAGGAACTTTAAAACCACCCTTAATTTCTTTTCTCCAGTTTTAATAAGACTGGGTAAATTACGAGCAGAATAACTTTTAAAAAGAGCAAAACTAACTGCCTCCAGGATACTGGATTTACCCGCCCCATTTTCGCCCATTATGATGGATATACCTGCTGGAAACTCGATTTTACTTTTAGGGTGGGACTTGAAATTATGCAGCTGCAGTGATTTAATAATCATAATATTCCTCTAAAAATTTTTGACTTATCTTCTGGGCTGTATCCATATTACCTTCTGCTATTTCCTTAAAAAGCACCACACCCATATCGATTAAAGGCTTATTATCAGTTTCTTTTAGATGTGCCCGTAAAAGGGTGGGGATATCCAGTCCAGGACCATCCACCATCTTTTTTTCCGCATCCAATTCATCTATCTGGAAATTTGGACGCAGACTAAGCACCATTTCTGAGAGAGAATCATTGAGTTTCTGGTATGCCTCTGCACGGGAAAAATTACCTCCACTCACCGTTAAATGCAGCACCGGCTTACTCTTAAGTTTATGGATATAATCCTGCAATTTAACTATCTCCCCCTCCAGATGGGAGTATTCTGCACGGGTTTTGATAAACTCCCGGGGTAGTTCTATATTAACCGGATCCACCTGGAAGGATTCTCCATGGGTATCCACCAGATAATATCCTTTGCCTTTTTTCTGGTAGTTTTCCACTTCATCCATCTTCCATATCTCGGTAGAACCGGGATAAACCATTTTACCCCCTCCATAATCATCCACAATCCGGCTATGGATATGGCCCAGGGCATAATAATCAAATCCTTCTGGAATATCCGCCAGCTCCAGCTCATATTCATAGGGCAGGTACTTATCAATACCCTGATGCAAAACCATAATACGCTTATTATAACCAGCAGACTCCTTTTCCAGTAACTTCAACTTTTCTTTTAGTGTATCTGCATGGTAACGGGAGATGTAGGGGGACCCTCCAATAAAAATATCATCCTGCTCATAAAAGGGGGTGCGGGGGCTGATGATTTTTAAACCCAGCTCCTGGAATAAGAGATGAGGGGGCAGGGCATTTTTTTTCATAATAATATCATGATTCCCGGCAATGGCATAAACCGGTATCTTTGCTTCTTTTAGTCTGATTAATCCTTTCTGCACTTCCAGGAGGGCCTGGGTAGGGGGTCGGGAAAATTCAAAAAGATCCCCGGCATGCAGGACAAAATCCGGCCTCTCCTGGATGATACTACTTACCAGGTCTTGAAAAACATTATAATAATCCTTTTCTCTTTCAAAAAGACCATACTGCCGGTAACCCAGATGGGTGTCTGATAAATGGGCAAACTGCATCAGTAGTCCCCTCCCAGATTTTTAAGGTTCTCTTCCTGTTTTTTAATGGTTTCTTCTTTTTTTTGCCGGGTCTTACCCCAGATATCAATCACAGCTAAATCCTGACCAAATTTCTTATTTTTATGTTCATCAATTTTAACCAGGGCGGGGATTTTTGTCATTAACCCCAGCACCACGGCTTCCCCAATATTCAAGGAGGGCAGTTGTTTTAAGAGATCATCACTCAAGTTTTCACTGGCAGTCTGTACATGCCGCTGGTCCTGGGGTTCCACCAATCGCAGGATTATCATATTGTTGGCCTGGGAAAGGGAATCTGGATCAACGGACTTGGGGCTCTGGCTTACCAGACACAAACCCAATCCAAATTTACGTCCTTCCCGGGCAATCCGACTAATCCATAACTTGGACTGGGTGTTCCGGTTTTTAGGGGCCAGGATATGGGCTTCTTCCAGGATGAAAAATACCGGATGTTGCAGGGGCATTTTCTCATCAGGGTCACTTCTCAACCACTTCTTATTATTTTGCAGAGCATTACGCAGTATGTGGCTTACGATAACCTCGGCAGCAGACTCATCCACCGAACCCATATCAATGATATTGGCCTTACCCATCTCCAGCCTGCTCAGGATATTACCTGCTGAGAGGTTGATTATAGAACTGTAACGCCTCTCCAGATCATCTATTTTATTTAAAACATCCACGATTTGTTTTTCTTTAGAAACATCCTGATTATTAAAGAGTATCTGGCCACTGGCCCAACCTTTTAGTATTTCCCGCAGGGCCTGGATAAAATCATTACCGGGTATGATTCCCTCCTCGGCCTGTTTACGAGCCATTCGGTAAGCCTCTCCAAAGTAACGTTCCTGAAGATAGGCCTTACCCTCAATACGGGCAAGCCTCTTCATCTCTGAAAAAGACATGTAGAGGGGGTTAATCTCGGGGCGTATTATCTTTGACTCTCCGTTTTCAAAATCAATATCATATTCGGAGTGCATATCAAATACAACCACACATCCATTATATTTTAGGATACCATCTATTACCACCGCCACGGTATTGGATTTACCCGCCCCGGTCATGGCCATTATGGCCAGATGACGGGAGAACATTTTCTCCAGATCTACCTGTACTTCCACCTCTTCCTGGGAAATAAGACTACCTAATTTCAGGCTATTTTTTTCGGGAAAAATCTTCTTCAGATCACTTTTAGAAGCAGGTAAAACCTCTGTTCCCGGGGGAGCCGGGGTGCGAGGGATTCTAAGGTTATGATTAAGGTCACCCAGGATACCCACACTACCCCGGATGTAGTGATCATCCCCTTCGATTTTTCTTATTTTCTCAATGGTGGAGGGATCAAATATATCAGAGGTGATGGATACACTGCCCCTTACCAGGGATTCAATCATCCCCAGCACATTTTTTCCATCATATTTCAGGCAAACGTATTCCCCTACCTGGGGCATCTGTTTGGAAATAAAAGTAATCTGCACCAGTGAGGTCTCCCCTACACATCTTCCTATGACTTTTTTCATAACATTTCCCTCCCATCCTTTTCCAGAAAGCCCATAATACTTGAAAGTCTTTCCAGATCAGTTTTCTTTATAACCACATCATGGTGGGCCTTTTTTAATAAATAGGGATAACCTTCCACACTATCTCTTTTTAAAATTCCTAAAACATTTTCCACATCGTCTATACTTGCATGGTAGGGTAGCTCTATTTTTATAATATTCTTATAATCCTCTAAACGGGCATAAAATATGGTGAACTCCTTTTCCCGGAAATAATTATCTAAAATAGGAAACTCCCGCTTAAGCTGGCTGGAAACCGTTAAATAATAGGGATGGGAGTAACCCTCTTTTTTATTGCTCCTGTCAAAAAGGGATATGTCCGGTATATTGGATAAGAAGTAATCATTACGGGTGGAAGTCTTGGAGATGGCCACCAGTTTTTTCCCATAATCCAGCAACTTTTTTATCACCAGAAGATTCTCCAGGTTCTCCAGGTAAATTAGAGATTCTGTATCTTTATTAGAATCATCCAGGAGGTTGGTGGAACTGATTTCAACCAGATTATTATCCAGTTCCCTTAGAAGAAGGTGCCGGTATTCTTCTTCAATTTCCCTTTTAGTTTTAGTTTTAAGTTCTCTATCCATGGGAAAAGGCCGTATCAGGTTACCCAGGAGGGAACCATCAAATAAATAGTAATCAACCCCTTTTTCTAAGGCCTGCAGGGCATTTTTGGTTTCATATAAACTCATATAATTTCGCAAGCGGTCCTCTACAAAGCGGTGATGGGGTAGGAGATCTATTTGTGAGTTTTCAATTTTCTGCAATTCCTCGTTATAGATCAGGGTTTCGGCACTGATGGCATAGAAAATAAAACTTAAAAACTTTTTTTTGTGGATGCTACCATCTCCTGCAGATAGCACCACATTGTCTGGTGCGATTTTAATGTTCTGATTTATCCATTTTTCCTGGGGATCTAGTTCCACGCCATAAAACACATCAACTTTATTTAAAATCTCTTCTTTTTTTTCTAAGGCCATTTCCAGTAGGGATTCCAGCATGAAGCCACCTGCAAATTAAGGTAATTAATTTATAAGTTTAAGTATCCACCTATATATATTTTCCATATACAGTTTAATTAAAAAATAAAATAATTTATAGTAATCATCTGGGGAGCTTAATTAGAATTCTAATAAATCATCATCCTTAAATTCCAGCACTGTTTTAAGGGAAAAATTTATTATTTAAGGATTTTAAGGGGAGTAAATTACCATTACCCATCTAATTTTAGTTATTCTTCTTCCTTTTCTATAATTACCGCAGTACCATAGGCCAGGATTTCCTGCATAATATCTGAAATCTCATCAGAATCAAAACGGGCACTGATAATGGCATTGGCACCTAATTCCCGGGCATGGTCCAGCATACGATTCAGGGCCTCTTCACGAGCTTTTTCCATAAGATGAACATATTCTTTTATTTCCCCTCCAAAAACCGAACGAAAACCAGCCCCTATCTGGCCTCCTAAACCCCGGCTACGCACAGTAAGGCCATATACAAAGCCCAGGGTTTTAACTGCCCTGTAACCTGGAACATAATTGGAGGTTACAATGGTTATATCCCGGGGGTGGGTTTTTGATGTGTAAGACTCTAAAATAGGTTCAGCCGAAATATTCTCTGGTGGTTGTTCCACCGCTTCAGTTTTAACCTCATATTCCACCAGCCGGGATCCACAATCAGGACAAAAATGAGTATCATCTTCATAATCTACTTCACAGTTAGTGCAGTGCTTCAGGGTTTCACCAGGAACATATTCTGGATCAGCCTTTTTGGATTCAAAAACAGGTTCCTTTACTGCAGGGCTTTCTTTCATTCTTCTTTTTTCTTCTAATTTTCTACGTATCTCATCACTAGTTACCATGAATACCACCTAACATTGAATAATAGTTGTATGAAGAGATTATTTACTCTTTCTATTATATCTTAAAAAAAAATGATTTAATTAAGCTAAAATAGGCATAATATTTCAATTAATGATAACCGTGGCTACAGGAGCATAACCTTTCTTTTTTTCTTTTTTAATATTATCAGTGATGATCTCCACCTTTTTTCCCTTTACTGTAAAGTGGAGAGAGAGGTGATAGAGGGCAATACCCATATCAATGGGGTTCCATTTTTTCAGTACCCGGGCTTTTATGAAATTGGGACGGGCACAGTATACCTTTATTTCATTCTCATTTCCGGTGAAATACCAGGGCTGGTTATTGGTTGCTGAAGGTGCCAGGCGAGCTGGCTCTAAAAATTCGTTATCTCCCTCTATATCCGAGATTTCATCCAGTTTTTTTCTTTTAAATTCACCCGGCTTTTGACGATGCAGTGTTTCCTCTGCCTCACCCAGCGAGAGAAGAATAACATCTTCCAGATTAGTTTTTTCCAATATGTCCTTTTTAGGTTGAGCCATTCCCACCCAACAACTTCCTATGTTATGGGATGATAAAAATAGATCCATCTGCTGCAACATAAATCCAATATTAACCCTGTAACCTTTTTTATTTTCAGAAAAAGCAGCAATATAGTGGGGGGCTTTTTTAAGGGGAATTAAACTCTTAATATCCTCTGGACCAATAAGCATAAATTCGGTTTCAATCTCCTCCTTTAGTGGTATTAATTCCTCTAAAAAATTCCTGACCAGGGATAAGGTTTCATCATCCAGGGAAGTGGATTTGTACTTTCGGATGGACTTACGATGGAATATGGCTTCATATAATTTTTCGGATTTAGGACTACTCATGTTATTATTCCCCTAAAATTTATATTAGGGGATATGTTTTTTCTAACTAAAATAATCATTATGGGAAATTTTCCAGATAATTTTTTAGCAGGAATATGTAATCCGGAACTTATTTTTAATTACCTGATAATTTATTTTACCAGAAAGATACTTAAACTGGAACTTATCATATCCCTTTTAATTAAAAACTAATCTAAGGTGTTAAAAAAATGGATATGATTTATCTACAGGCACTGGGGTGGTGGGTGGTACTAATCATCATGGCCCTCTTAACTGCTACTCTCAATAACCGTATAATATTTCCTAAAGTGAAAAATGAATTGCGGGCTCATCAAATAACTTCTTTAATATCTATTGTATTATTCTTAATATTAATCTATGTCTTCTTCCGCTTTACCACAGCCCCTTACACTCCGGGTGATGTGGTGAATATTGGTTTTATATGGATGATTCTTACTCTGGGGGTAGAATTCCTCTTTGCAGCTCTCGTGGCCAAACAACCTCTTTCCCGATCCCTGCAAAACTATAATATTACCCGGGGTCGCCTGTGGATATGGGTACTTTTGAGTTTACTTATGGGGCCGGTTTTAATCACCAGTTATCTCCTTTAAAAAAATTCTTAACCAGGGGGAGTAAAAAATAATTTTAATTTTTCAGGGCCTTTAAAAAACCCTTCAAGGGCAGAGTATTAACTACATCTTTTTTTTGGGCCCATCCCCGGCGGGCGGTACCCACCCCCAGGTGCATGTTATTTAATTGGTCCGGGCTATGGGCATCCGTATTTATCACCAGTTTACAACCATGCTCCAGAGCCCTTTTAATATTCATATCCCTTAAATCCAGTCTCACAGGATTGGAATTAACCTCCAGTAAGGTGCCAGTTTGTTGGGCTACCTCAAAAATCTGGTTCAAATTAACCTCAGATTCTTTTCTTTTTTGCAGCTTACGACCGGTGGGATGGGCCAGGATATCCACATTTTCATTTTCCATGGCATTTACTATCCGCCGGGTTAAATCAAAATATCCCTGATTCAATCCTGAGTGCACAGCTGCTATCACCACATCCAGCTCCTGGAGGACTTCATCTTTGATATCCAGCCCACCATCCAGGTCAATATTAACCTCAGCACCCTTCAGGATGGTAATATCCTCTAAATCATCATTTAAATCATCTATTTCTCGGGCCTGCTGCATCAGTTTCTCTTCACCCAGTCCATTGGCAATTTTCAAAGATCCGGTGTGTTCGGTAAAGGCCAGGTACTCATAGCCATGCCTGCGGGCCCCCTCCACCATGTCCTCCAGGCCGGTTTTACCATCACTCCACCGGCTATGTACATGCACATCCCCTTTTATATCTTTAAGTTCGATTAGGGATGGTAAATCACCTCTCCGGGATGCTTCCACTTCACCCCGATTTTCCCGCAGTTCAGGAGGAATGTAATCCATTTTCAGGGCCTGGAATATTTCTTTTTCAGTTTTACCTGCTACCCGATCTTCCGCTTTAAATAGGCCATATTCACTGAGTTTCATACCCCGGGATATGGCTATTTTTCGCATCTCCACATTCAGCTCCTGGGAACCGGTAAAATACATCAGGGCCGCCCCAAAAACTTCCTCATCAAAAACCCGGATATCGCATTCCACACCTCCCATAAGACGTACAGTGGATTTAGCCGGGCCCTGTACAATTATCTCCCCCACCAAATCCTGGGAGACAAAATAATCCATAACCTCCTGGGGATGGGAGGTGATAACCAGAATATCAATATCCCCCACTGTTTCTTTATAACGGCGTATGGAACCTGCCACTTCCACCCTATCTGATACTGGAAGCTTTTCTATTTTCTTTTTAACTTCCCGAGCCAGGGGTAAAACTTCACCCAGTAAACTGCGCTTTTTGAATTTACGGGCAAATTCTATATTTTCCAAAAGGGCCTTTTCTTTCTTATCACCCATACCCTTCAACCGCCGGATATGATGCCTTTTAGCCTCTTTTTCCAGGTCATCCAGGTTTTTAACCCCCAGTTCCTGGTAGAGCAACTTGATGGTTTTAGGTCCCAACCCCTCCACCCCACGCAGTTCCTCAAAATTCACTGGATATTTTTCTTTTAGTTTTTCATAAAAATCAGCGGTTCCTTTTTCAATTATCTCTTCTATTTTACCGGCAATATGCTGGCCAATCCCGGGGAGTTTTATAAGTTCACCTTCCTGGTGTATGGTTTCAATATCCGTGGTTAGTACTTCCACACTGTGGGCAGCCTGACGGTAGGCTTTAACCCGGAAAAAATCATCCTCCATCTCCAGGTAGTCGGCAATGCTATTTAGAATTTTAGCTACTTTTTCATTAAGCAATTAATTACCCCGCATTCCCCTTATAATTAATATAAACTATTCTTAATTCTGGTTAATAATTTTATACCTGCTGATAAATAAAAAATCATATGATTATCAATAGTGGGGCTTATTTTTTTTTTTTGAGATAATCCATTATCCACCTACTCCTTTTTCAAATTGAATCAGGTATAATAGGGAATTAAATGTATTATATTCAATCAATTTGACCAAAATGGTACTGGATATTAATCAATTTGACTTAAATGATATTAGATATTTTAATAACATGCCCAAATAGTATATTTAATCAATTTAAAAAAAAGGGTACGGGATATTATTAATCCGGTCTAAAATGTGGGGGTTTTTTTAAAAATAATATAAAAAAATAAGGATTTATTTTAAGATTATTAAGCCTGGTGGATACCTTCCACAATCTCTCTAATCTTTTCTTCCACATCAGAGCATTTTTCCACCACAGTACCGGTTACTACAAAATCAGCACCTGCTGCAGCAATCTTATGGGCGGTGGCACCGTCCTGAATCCCGCCTCCTACCACGATACTCATGCTGGTG